>ERZ894177.809-NODE-809-length-16742-cov-19.3928_pt1 | contig 16742 bp, 20 predicted proteins | sample MGYA00380277_ERZ894177 | MGnify/ENA primary metagenome ERZ894177 (study PRJEB32331, sample SAMN06328428) | human gut metagenome | biome: human gut microbiome; feature: stool | host: Homo sapiens | collected 2014-06-03 ... | reverse complement strand
GAATCACGCCGCCATCTGGAATGCGATAGAGGTCATCATAGTGGCTGTTGATGAGACGAATGTCTTTCGGCAGCGTTTCCGGCTCCCAGATGCGCCGTCTGCCAATGCCCGTCTGCGGGATGTTTTCGAGGATCTTTACGCTTTCCTGTTGGATGGCCTTACGGTCATCGTCCGAAAGTTCAAACAGATACCAGTTCCGGGCGGCAGGGATAGCGTTCCGTCCATCTGGCGGCAGATTCTTTTCCGAGATCTGCCCACTTTCCAGCGGCTCTCCAGTTACCTTGTTATAGGTGGCAAAGCCGACCCCTGCACCGTTTTCCCGGAGATGCAGATAGCGTTCATCATTGATAAGGTAGACCGCTTCTTTTATCTGCTCCATCAGCACCCACCCTCAAATTCCAGCGAAAACTTGCTGCGGCCATCGGCTTCACAGGACAGCAGCACGGTGGCGTTGTAGGTCTTGCCCTTGGCACTCTTGCAGTCCTTCAGACGGACACGCCCATCCCGCAGCAGCTTGTCCGCCACATGAGCGTCCAGCCGCTTGCCCAGACGCTTGAAGAACGCATTGTCCTTCCACAGCACGAAACGGCACTCCCGGTTCTCGCAGAACCAGCCCTTTTCACGCTCCACGACAGGCTTCCCACAGTTCGGACAGACACCAATAATCTTGCTTTTCATAAGTGCATGGCAATCGTGGTTGCTTTTTTGGAAATTTTTATCACCCCCGTTTCGCTAAATCGTGGTTGGTCTGATTCTGATAGTAAAGCTGCATGGTGGTCGGTGCGTTGTACAGAGAAGCGAGCAGGTATTGCTTCATGTTCCTGATTGGGCTGCTGTTCTCTGCAAGGCACTTCAACACAAATTTGATGTGGTCGGCGTTCAGCTTCATAAATCGGCTACGTACCACCTCGGCGGGCTTATCGTCCCCGGCGATGTGCAGTAGCTTGCGGTTGGTAGCACAGGTGTCCACCAGCAAATCTACGATCTGATAGATGGTGTCCTCATCATCCGGGCAGAGCCGGAGCAGAAGGTCTACCTCCAAAGACTGCGAAAAATATTCTTCCAGTTGGGCGCGCTTACTCATCCCATCCGATTCTTCGGAATAGAAGAGATTAGTCTCACTCATTTCAGTATCATTCTCTTTAGTCTTATTACACCGTGATTTTGCAGGGTCTTGACACGCGATTTTGAAGCCACAAGAATCGTCATTATCACGATTCTTGACACTCTCTTTTGAAGATTCTGCCGAAAAGTTTTTCACATATACCAAACTTGGCTTTCCTTGCCCTCGGCGTTTTCGTTCAATCAGACCAAACTTTTCAAGTTCCCGGAGCAGCTTGGTTGCTTTGTTGTCTGCGCAACACAATGCCCTCTTGACATCCTCGATTGTGAAGATGATGAACACCCGGTTTTGCTTGTCCAGCCAGCCGTTTTTCACCGACAGGCTCATGCGGTCCAGCAGGATACCATACAGGGTTTTGGCATCCGTGGACAGGCTCTGGAACCGCTGCTCCTGAAAAAGAGCCTTTGGAATGCGGTAGAAGGAGAAAAGCTCTCCAGTCTGTCCGTAGAAGTAGTCAAGGGTCATGCGGTTGGTTCATGGATAAAAAACAGCGATAATACATCGGCATCGTTGAGAAAACCTCCTTGTCAATACTTTTGGGGAAAATAAAAAGCGCAACTTTGATGTGTAAAATCAAAATTGCGCTAAGTAAGCTGTCAGAAAAAACTTTTCTCGTAAATGACCTTCTCTCTGAGCAAAACCCATTGACACACTTGAAAATTGGGTGGTAAAATTGCCTTGTAGGCGGAGCATGATTCCTGGAAGCAGGATGCAACTGTGAACCTTTTTGGTGGATAGAACGTATCAACGCGATATTAAGCCTGTCCCCGCACTTTCGTGTGGGGGGTGTGTTTCGATACCGTTCGGGAGAGCGCTTGCATGGCATGCAAGAGGTCAGCGGTTCGATCCCGCTATTCTCCACCAAAAAAGCACTGTACTTCGCATGAAGTACGGTGTTTTTCTTTTTTCGAGGCCAAATTTTTGGGGATGCATTGAGTTGCCTGCATGTCTTTTGGGCTTTTGCGGAAAACCGGGATGTTCCCTCAGATAAGCGGGTCTGCCTCATAACAAAAGAGACCGCGGTACAGCAAGCTGCTGCACAGCGGTCTCTTCTTCTTTTTTAGCTCCGCGGGATGGCCATTCGTCGCTCTGCTTTCTTTACGAGCCATGCTCCCGCCCATCCACAGGCAGCTCCCAAAATGACACCACCCAGAATATCCGTCGGGTAATGGACACAGAGGTACATCCGCGAGAATGCGATGAGAACACCTACCGGCAGAGCCGCCATCGCCCACTGCTTTTTCCCGGCCAGCCAGAGGGCTGTCACCGAGGCGAAGGACGCCGCCGTATGGCCCGAAGGGAAGGAGAAATCGTCCGGGTGCGGGATAAGCAGCTGTACCTCCGTGAGGATGTCGCATGGACGGACGCGGGCCACCAGCGGCTTGAGAAGAAGATTGCAGAGGACAGCGTCGATGAGGAGCGCCGCTGCCAGCACGCAGCCGACCCGCCGCGTTTTGCGGAACACCAGCAGCAGCGCTGTCAGCGTCACCCAGAGAATACCGGAGTCTCCCAGACGGGTAATAAAGCCCATGCTTCCATCCAGCATGGGGCTGTGCAGGGATTGCAGGGCGGTCAGGAAGGTGAGTTCGGCGTTCATAAGGCTCCCTCTTTCTCGTTTCGTTGTGTACAGGATACCAGAAGTTTATGAACAGAAAACCACAAAGTCTTAAACAGTAGTTAAAACAGTCAGCCCCGCCGCTGAATTTTGCAGCATTTCAGTTCCCGGCGTTCCTGATGGACAAGGGAAAAATTAAAAAGAAAAGCAGCCCGAAATTTTCATCTCAGACTGCTTTCACTATGCCGGTGGTGGGGGTCGAACCCACACGTGTTATTAGCACAAGGGATTTTGAGTTTTCGTCACCGTCGCTCATCTGGTGTCATCCAGTGCTATCTAATGATACTCCGTTCCCTGCTCGAATTTCGATTTTCACACATCTTCGTTCAATAAAACATCAAATCTTCGATTTTTCGTTACGTTTTCCCTCTGCTCCAATTCTTTGATTTGGAACGTCAAAAAGAAAATTGGAGGGATATTTAGGAGGGATGCAGAGCTAAACGCCCCTCTGCTTAGACACAAAACGAAAGGAAAGTCAAGGATGATGAACAAAATTCAAGTAAAAGAGCTTTATGAGAAAATGTTTGCAAGTTATCCCGATGTTCTCACCGTGGAGGATGCAACAAAATTATTGGGCTTCAAAAGCCAGACCGCCGTGATACGGCGGGTGCATCAGCACAGGATTCGCAGTCTAAAAGTTGGCCGTTCCTTCATGATTCCGAAGGAATATCTCATCGACTTTCTCTTGGATGATTGAATCTGGTCACAGTATACTACAGAGCGCACCACTTTTTCAACAGGAAAGGGGGTGTGCTTTTTTACCCCATCAACGGCCCAAAATCATATCCATCATCGATTACTTTTTTCACAGCTCCATTCCAAAAGCGCAAGCCTGCATCGGTCACATCATTAGGATACATATAGTTTGAAGGAATATTATCATAATTACTCCACAATCTAAGCAATGTTCTTGGAATAATAAATGTTGCCGCTTGATATGCAGATAGCCTTCCAAGTTCTTTTCGGGAATTTGAAGTTTTCATCATAAATGCCTGTTGAGTATGTGGACGCAAAAAATTTGATGGTTTTTCACGCAAGTCGATAATTTTCACTTTTGTATCATCATTTGGAACGGCAATCACATAAACATAACCGACATCTTCATCAAAGCGTTGTTCTCGATCATCCTTTATGAAAGAGCGGTCATATGCAAACCAAAGGGCCGTTTGAATGTTATGCCATCAACTCCATCTGGAGCATCGTGGGGTACACGGTGCTGCTCTGCTTCACATTATTCAAAACCAGCGCCGTAGCCAAAAGCATTCTGGGCGCTCACTGATAGGGGGATGAAAATTTGGCTGCATATATCTCTGTGCCGCGCGACCTGACCAAGGTGAAGTCCAAAGTCGCCTTTAACCTGACCGCACGGCAGCTTATCTGTTTCGGCGCAGCGGCAACCGTAGGTGTGCCGTTGTTTTTCGTCCTGCGGGACACCGCAGGTAATTCCGGCGCAACGCTCGGCATGATGGCGGTGATGCTCCCGATGTTTTTCTTGGCCATGTACCAGAAAAACGGCCAGCCCGCCGAAAAGCTCCTGATGTACTACATCCGGGCGCGCTTCCTGCGCCCGAAAGTACGTCCGTACCAGACCCACAACTATTACGCACTGCTCATGAAGGGAGATGAAGTCCGTGAAACTGTTCCCGAAAAAGAATAAGGACGGCAAAAAGCCGCCCAAGCCTGCCGTTCCTCACACGGCGCAGGAGAGCATCCCGATGCAGCGGATGTTCGAGGATGGAACCTGCCGCGTCCGTCCCGGCTATTATACCCGGACGATTGCCTATCAGGACATCAATTACCAGTTGGCTCAGCAGGAGGACAAGACTGCCATCTTCGAGGAATGGTGCTCTTTCCTCAACTTCTTTGACAGCTCCATCCACTTCGAGCTGTCTTTCGTGAACACAGCCACCGACTCGGAGGATTTCGAGAAATCCATCCGTATCCCGTACCAGCAGGACGGTTTCGATGATGTACGCGCCGAGTACAGCCAGATGCTTCGGCAGCAGCTTTCCAAAGGTAACAACGGCCTCACCAAAGCAAAATTCCTGACTTATGGCATTGAGGGCGAAAGCATGGCACAGATCAAGCCCCGACTGGAGCACATTCAGAACGACCTGATGAACAACTTTCACCGGCTCGGTGTGCAGGCAAAGCCGCTGGACGGCAAGGAGCGCCTGCGGCTCATGCACGGGATGCTGAACATGGATGGTTCCTCGAAGTTTCACTTCGACTGGAAAGACCTCGTGAAAAGCGGCCTGTCCGTAAAGGACGCCATCGCACCGACGGCGCTGGCCTTTAAGAACAGCCGCACCTTCCAGATGGGCGGCATCTTCGGGGCGGTCAGTTTCCTGTCCATCACCGCCTCCGACCTGAGTGACCAGCTGCTGAAAGACTTTCTGGACATGGATTCCAGCCAGATCGTCACCATGCACATTCAGAGCGTTGACCAGAACAAGGCTATCAAAACCATCAAGCATACGATCACCGAACTCGATAAATCAAAGATCGAGGAGCAGAAAAAAGCAGTCCGCGCCGGGTACGATATGGACATCCTGCCGTCAGATTTGGCAACGTATGGCCGTGACGCCAAGGCTCTACTGAAAGAGTTGCAGAGCCAAAATGAGCGAATGTTTTTGGTGACATTCCTCGTGCTGAACACTGGGCGCACCGAGCAGGAGCTGGAAAACAATGTGTTTCAAGCGGTCAGTATCGCCCAAAAGCATAACTGTGAGCTGTGCCGCCTTGACTTCCAGCAGGAACAGGGCCTTATGTCCAGCCTGCCGCTGGCCGACTGCCAAATCGAGATCCAGCGCGGCCTGACCACCAGCAGCACGGCCATTTTCGTGCCGTTCACCACGCAGGAACTGTTCGATAACGGCAAGGAAAGCCTGTACTACGGTCTGAATGCGCTGTCGAACAATCTGATCATGGTGGATAGAAAAAAGCTGAAAAATCCGAACGGCCTAATTCTCGGCACTCCCGGCTCAGGCAAAAGCTTTGCAGCAAAACGCGAGATCTGCAATGCGTTCCTCGTGACAGACGATGATATTATTATCGCAGACCCGGAAGCCGAATACGCTCCGCTGGTGGAGCGTCTGCACGGACAGGTCATCCATATCAGCCCTGCCAGCACCCAGTACATCAACCCACTGGACATCAACAGCAATTACAGCGAGGAGGACAATCCGCTGGCATTGAAAGCCGACTTTGTGCTGTCGCTTTGTGAGCTTATCGTCGGAGGCAAAGAAGGCTTGCAGCCTGTGGAAAAAACGGTCATTGACCGCTGCGTCCACACCATCTACCGCAAATATTTTGAGCACCCCATTCCCGAAAATATGCCGCTGCTGGAAGACCTCTACAATGCCCTGCTCACGCAGGAAGAGCCAGAGGCCCGCCATGTGGCGGCTGCACTGGAAATCTACGTCAAAGGTTCGCTGAACATCTTCAACCACCGCACCAATGTGGACATCCACAACCGCATCGTCTGCTTCGACATCAAGCAGCTCGGCAAGCAGCTCAAAAAGCTGGGAATGCTCATCGTGCAGGATGCCGTGTGGGGACGTGTGACCGCCAATCGTAATGCCGGAAAGTCTACACGATACTATATCGACGAATTCCATTTGCTCTTAAAAGAAGAGCAGACCGCAGCCTATAGCATAGAAATCTGGAAGCGTTTCCGCAAATGGGGTGGGATTCCCACGGGCCTGACCCAGAATTGCAAGGATTTGCTGTCCAGCCCCGAAGTCTCGAACATTTTCGAGAATAGTGACTTTGTGTATATGCTCAATCAGGCCAACGGCGACCGGCAGATCCTCGCCAAGCAGTTGAACATCTCGCCCCACCAGCTCTCCTACGTCACCCACAGCGGCTCCGGCGAGGGTCTGCTGTTCTATGGCAATACCATTTTGCCGTTTGTGGACCACTTCCCGCATGACCTTGAGCTGTACAAAATCATGACCACCAAACTTTCCGAGGTAACGGAGGCGGAAATGCATGAGTGAAAAGCAGCCGAAGCTGAAATTTGAGGAGGATAAGGAGCGCACCGTCATACGCTCCCCGCCGAAGAAATCCAAGGTGGAGCAATCCCAGCCCCCAAAGCAGAAATTAAAACTGGATGCCGACAAGGCCGCAGAAAAATCCCAGCATCTGCGTTTTGGAAGGGCGGACATCACCCCGGATGAAGCATCCCGAATGACCAAGCAGCAGAAACGCGCCATGTATGCCGCTGCCGCCGCCCTGTCTGTAGTACATCAGGAAGTTGACCAGTACGAAGACGACAATGTAGGCACTCAGGCCCTGAACGAGAGTGTGAAGTCCGAAGAGGCCATCCATGACTTTTCCAGACCCCGCTACTCCCGGAAGCTCAAGAAGAAAGCCAAGCTGCATGGAAAGAAAGCTCCTGCCTCAAAATCCTCTGCGTTCAGGCTGAACAAGTCTGAAACAGTCGAGGATGCCGACAGAGCGGCCAGCACCGAAGGCGGCTCCAACTGGTTTTCCCGGTGGCGGCAGAAGAGGGACATCCAGAAGCGCTATTATGCTGCGGCCCATTCCAGTGGCACAGCAACCCAGACTGCAGGCGGTCAGAAAGCCGCATCCGGTGGTGCTTCTGCTGCGAAGTCCGGTATGGAGCAGGTCATAGACAAAGGAAAATCGGTGGTCAGCACCGCTGTCAACGGTATCTCGAATTTTGCAAAGAGCAACGCGCACGCTTTCGTGGTCGTGGGCGTTTTTCTTTTGCTCCTGATGCTGGTCATGTCTGCGTTTTCCTCCTGCTCCATCATCTTTTCCGGCACCACGCAGGTCAGCGGCCAGACCATCTATACCGCCGAAGACCGCGATATTCGCGGAGCAGAGCAAGACTACAAAAATCTTGAAAAAGAATTAGACAAGAAAATCAAGCGCACCCCACAGGAACACCCCGGGTATGACGAGTACCAGTATCATCTGGACGAGATCACCCATGACCCGTGGCAGCTCACATCGTTTCTGAGCACGCTGTATGACGACTACACCCGCAGTGAAGTGCAGGCCAAATTAAAAGAGATTTTTGAAAAGCAATACAAATTGACCACATGGGTGGAGGTGCAGGCCCGCTACAAAACAGTCATCATGATAGACCCGCTCACCCTGATGCCCTACACCGTGCAGGTGCCGTATGAGTACAAAATTTTCCATACTCAGCTCGAAAACAAGGGCTTGGAGGTGGTCATTCGGGAGGAATTGACAGAAGACCAGTGGCGGAGATATGAGATTTTCCAAGACACCAAAGGCGGCAGGCTGTACCTTTTTAATGGTGGCCTGCCTGCAGGCGGTTCGGATGGCTCCGGTGAAGCTGGCATCGACTACACCGTTCCCGCGGAAGCCTTGACGGATGAGGAGTTTTCCAAAATCTATGCCGAGGCCAAGAAATATGTAGGTATGCCCTATGTATGGGGCGGAAGCTCGCCGGACACCGGTTTTGACTGCTCCGGCTATGTCTGCTGGGTCTACAATCAGGCTGGTTATGACGTCGGACGCACCACAGCCAACGGATTGTGGCAAAAATGCCAGCACATTTCCGAAGCTGAAGCAAAGCCCGGAGATTTGGTTTTCTTCAAAGGAACATATGATACGCCGGGGATGAGCCATTGCGGCATCTACCTCGGAAACGGAATGATGGTGTCCGCAGGCGACCCTATCAAATACGCTAACATCCATTCAAGCTACTGGCAAAAATATCTGGCCGGTTTTGGTCGGCTTTCAAAATGATTGGAGGAAAGTATGAGCGAAAAACTCGATAAGCTGCGCGCCTCTCTCGAAAAGGAGAAGGAGCGGCGCATTAAAATCAACAACCGCATCGAAAGCCTTGAGCGGCGGATTCAGGAAGCGGAAGCTGCCGAAGTCAACGAGATGGTGCGCAGTGCGCGCGTCACCCCGGAACAGCTCGCCGCTCTGCTGCGGCAGTCCGCCACCACTACCCCGACCCCGGCTGCGCTGTCCGCAGTCGGTGCTACCTTTAATAATAAGGAGGATTCCAACGATGAAGATGATGAGTAAGTTCTGCACGCTGCTGCTGTCTGCTGTTCTGTGTGTCGGCATGGCCGCACCTGCTTTCGCCTATGGCGGCGATACCGAAGAGGTGGAACTGCCCGTCCTGACGGCCAGCACGAACGAAGAAGATACCGTCACTGTCACGGACGAGGACTCCGGTGCACTGACGCCGGAGGGCAATCTGACGCTGGTAGATGACTACCATACATCCTACTCGGACGGCAGCGGCCAGCAGTTTATCACGCTGGTCAGCAAGTCGGGCAACACGTTCTATCTGGTCATCGACCGGAACAGCAAGGGTGAGAATACCGTCCACTTTATGAATCTGGTGGACGAGTCTGACCTGCTCTCTCTGATGGACGATGAGGATGCCGAAGCCTACACTGCCGAAAAGGAGGCCGCGGCGCAGGCTGAGCTGGAGCGCAAGCAGGCTGAGGAAGAGGCACGAAAAGCCGAAGAAGCTGCTGCATCCGGCACTGACCAGCCGAAAGAAAACAAGATCACGAAGTATGCTGCCACCTTCTTAGGCGTTCTGGCCTTGGTCGGTCTGGCTGCGGGCGGCGGCATCTACGTCTTTATGAAGCAGAAACAGAAGAAGCAGGCCGAAAAAGAAGCCCTTGACCCCGATGCAGATTACACCGAGGACAAGGGCGATTTCGAGATTCCTGTGGAGGATGATTCGGATGAGGATGTCACAGAGGACACCCCGGACGAGTGATTTTGTAGGCAGTGGTTGACGTCTTACACAGTCAAATTCGATAGAGCGTGATTTTCTTCCAGTTTTCAGGAAAACCCATTGCTCCGAGCAATTCTTCCTCTGAAACGTGCGAAGTAGAATTCAAAAACTTGTCGATTTCGGCAGCAAGAGCACGCTTGAAAACAAGGAATTCTTCCTTGGGCAGTAAGTAACGAAACGCTATCACAACCGCAAACAAATCGTTCTTGCCATGCTGATATAGGCTCTGTTCTTTTGTGATTTTCAACTTTGCATGAAGTACGGTATCAGGTATAGCGTCCTTAGAGCGATAAGAAAAGAGTCGTTCATTATGAGCGCAGACATTTCGAAATTTCGTCATCACAGAAAGAAACTGTCCCAATTGTTTCTCATTCACATGAGGAAAGTTTTTGCTCACCTTACTTTGTAAATCAGACTGGAAGAAAAAGTACATTTTAGAGAGTGTTCCAAATGTCAAAGCGTTTACCAGAACCCACAGAGGGACATTGTGATAAGTATTACGCTGGTATGCTATGTAGGAGTGCTGCGTGGTCTGTGTCAGCTTTTGCAGATCATTTACTAATCTATCGATCCCTTGCTGGTGTTTTCGAGCATAGTTGTAGTTAGTCTTTGTCAGATAGGCACTCTGGGATTCACCATACTTCTCGGTAAAGTAATATGAGAGCAGCGAACGGATGTGACGCTCAATATGCAGCAGATAATGAAGGAACAACTCTCGCAGCGACTCATCAAATTCATATAGTGCCACGATTTCTCTAAAAGTCGTGCCACCTTTATATGTCTTCTGTGTCGGAATCCGAAACAGATGTTTGTACCCGCTGACAAGAGAATAATATCCGACCTGCTGCAATTTGCTAAGGGTCATTGATTCATTCTCAATTACGATACACTTTTCATCTCGTAATTTCACAAGTTGCTGCTCATATGTTAAAAACGGCTTCGGCATTTTTTATCCTCGCCAATCTGTACTCTGCAAAAAAGGAGGCTCCTATTGCTAGGAACCTCCTTCTAGGCTGTGGGCCTCGCAAGTATCCACAGCACGATCACTGCATATAGTATATGCTTGATTTGCCCAAAAGTCAACTGGTAATCGATAAAGTTACAATTATATTCAAAAAGTCAGGAGTTGATGTTTATTGTCCTACCGTTTAGTGATCACCGAAAAGCCCTCCGTCGCACAGGCTTACGCCAAAGTCCTCGGTGCGACAAACCGGAACGACGGCTATCTGGAAGGCGGCGGGTATCTTGTCAGTTGGTGTGTCGGTCATCTGGTGGAGCTGGCCCCGCCCAACATCTACGACGAAAAGCACGTCAAATGGAGCGTGGCCGACCTCCCCATCCTGCCGGAAAAGTGGCAGTACCTCGTATCCACTTCAACCAAGAAACAGTTCAGTATCCTCAAAAAGCTCATGCACCGCGAGGACGTGGAAAGCCTTATCTGCGCGACCGATGCAGGACAGTGCGGTTGGGTGACTTAAGAAAAAGGAAAAAGAGACCTCATCTCGTCAAAAAACTAAATCATAAAAGCATCAAAGAGGGCATTCAAATGAAACAAAATCGAATTTTTGACCAGAATAGTTCTCAAAAAGCACGTTCTTGGCACTATAATATGGACACCAACCGAGCGGAAGCCCAGTTCGCTGATGGCTCTGCCATTGCCATTGACTGCCTTGCCATCGAGGACGAATACGGCAATACCCCGGCACAGCGAGCTGAACTTGATTGGCTACTATACAACAAGCCCTTGGAGTGCGTCCAGCTTGTGCTGAGTGGTGAGATTGAGCATTATCTCTCACTTGGCTGTGACCATGGCAAACTGAAAGACTAACCTCTAAATAGGCCAAACAACCCGCTACTTGCAGTCGCTGCAAATGGCGGGTTGTTTGCTTATTTTAAGTTTTTCCTTTGCTCATAGTAGTGCAAAATCAATGTAGTGCAAAATCAATGGCCCAACGGTCAAAGAAATCACAAATATCAGGCAAATCTACTGGTTTCTTATAAATGTCATTCTAAAATTCAATGGATTTTGCTATTTCTAGCACTTGTTTTTTCGACACGAAAGTCGATTTAACCCTATATTTTATGTATCTCTCGATGATTTCAAGTTTGCCATTTTGGGGGCTTGATTATTGAGAAAATTCTAAATTCCAAAAAGGTCTATCATTTTCATCAATCGCATCGTTATTGAGAATAAGCACTGCACCACCACTTAACAGAGGAGGCAGCTGTAAATAGCTTATATTATTTATTGAGAAAATGAAACGCTATTGCAACAGTTGAATACTGTATATTTTATCAAATTGATACGGATCTGATAGCAACACCTTACCGTTTGATATCACAAGAATGCTTTCGCCTTCTTTAAGATACGACAACTGAAGATTTCCTTTCAAGTAGTTTGATACGCCATAAATTATATAATTGTCATCCGTATCATATAATTGATTTTTTGCAGTCGCATAAATACAATTGTTCTTCAGGTCAACTTCTTCAATTATAAGTTCCGATTTTTTTCTTCCGAATGTATTCGATTGAAATAGAATGCAGAGAACCACTGCCACAAATGCTATGCCAACCATAATCTTCCGTTTGCATTTCATTTTATCAACCTCTGTATGAAAGGAACAGCGTATAAAGCGATTGTGTTATTCTCAATGCCCCTGTATAAGAAGTTGGATATGAAGAACCATCAATTGTGCTTCCATCTTTATGGATTCCGATAGCTACATACCCAGCTCCAGAAATATATTCTACAAGAGGACCACCACTAAAGCCACCTGTCAAATCCCAATCGCCCTTGAGATATTTTGAAGTCTGACTTCTAATATACCCAGAAGATTTACACATCCGATATCTCGCATCGGCACCATTTATTTGGCTCGGATAGCCATAAGCATACACCAACTGTGATGATGAATAATTGCTAGACTGCCAATGTAACCCAAGCCATCCCGTTTTCGTTCCTAAATTATTCTTGAGCGTAATAATCGCCCAATCCTCCGAACTTGTTCCAGCAAGATAAGAATCACTAACAATCATCGAACTTGCCGATACATTTTCGCTTCCAAAAGGTTTACTATTATCAGATCGAGCAGGTGCGACATTTACCGACTTAACGTAGGCTTTTTCCTTTATACTGTATAGATTATGTGCTGCTGTTGCAAGTGCATTAGGCCCAATCATAAATCCAGAACCATAATTTGTCCCTCCATTATTGGTCGTTATCTGTAGGCATACCGTACTACAATATGGTGTTGCCGTTGGATTATCAACAACAGTGATATCATTGCTTCCGATAATCGCATACAGATCGGATAGATCAATATCCGAAATCTTTCCATTTGGAAAATAGCCTGCAGTTGTCTCTCCATCCGTGAAGGAATTGGTTTCAACTATAATTTCCTCTATAGATTCTTCTTTTGTATCAAAATCGTATCTATGGTATCTCTCGATATGAGATTTGCTTCCATCACTTTGATTATCTGCAAAAGCAGTCAGCCCAGAGTTAAGCTCCATTGAAGAAAGAGCCACAATCCCACTTGCTTTCAAAAAAATTCTACGAGATATTTTTTCACTAGCTATTTTAATTTTCCTTCTTTACTTTTAGAGTATACACAAGATTTCTTATACATCAGTTGCTCTGCATTGGAAACACCTCCGTAAAATTTTTCATACGTTAGAGCCATCCTTATTTTAGATTTCAACTTTTACTTTCGCAAAAAAATAAATACCACTGATTTTTTATCCAATAGCCGTGCTAAGATTTATCTCTATGGGATTCAACACATGCGTCTGCTGGCACAACCAAGCCCAATTGTTCACTGTAGTAGTAAACAAGTCGTCATAGTTGTTGTCATATGCAAAATCAAATGTGTCATGAACGGTAATCAAGTAATACATTATAGAATTACCAATCATGAAGCCTGTTCCAGAGGTGCTTACCCTATGCAATGCATAGAATAAATCTGCATTATCAGACTTTTGAATTGTAAAAGACCAACTTCCTCCACTAAAATCTTTCAAGCCACTATTAAGTACTTTGTTTTTATAATTATTAAAAACTGTTGTCGTGTTTAACTTGTCAAGCAATGGCGTCGAAGAATCCGTCACACTCTCAGAATAGTCAATATTATATACAGAGAATTCAACCATAAGAGCCGCACATTCATATCCCTTATCCCGTGCAATTTGCGCAGCTGCCAACCATGCAAGCTGTGTATTATTTAACAAATTTCCAGATGCACGTGTTTGATCTTCATCTTTCATCTTATCGATAAACTTATTTAATTCATCTATCGACATTCCCGAAAAATCAACATGATACTTATCATTCATGCTTTGAATAACAGGATTGCTAGCTTTACGGCTGCTTATGTTAGCAGCATAAGACACAGTATTTATCGAAAACAAAAAACACACTGAAAGAATTAATGATACGAACCTCTTCATAACGAACCTCCTTAAATTCTGTACTCTACTATATAAATTGTGTGCTTCTCATCATCCCAGACAACGAGACTAAAATTCACATCTTCAGAATGTAAAAGCAATGTATTCATTTCGGCTTCCGAGCGTAGTTCCTTATGCTGACTATTATCATAAAGAAAAAAATTTCCACTTGCAATTTCAGGAATCACAAAATCTAATCCAAAATATGACGACACATTTTTTAATATAGAAGATATGGTTGGAGAATCATTAATTTTCTCCCATGAATCGAGTTGATGAATAATTTTGGCTGCATCCACATCGTAGTATACCGCTAACATTATCCCATCATTTTGCAATCCGCCATAAGCCTCATATATCAACGATTCAGAGTATGTTGCTTTTCCAATTTTGAATTGTTTCAAATAATCTCGTTTTTCATATTTGCTTTTTCTTCCAAGCATAAAGCCCAAAAGCAAGCACAGTGCGACTATAGCTAGGTATCGGATAACTCGCGTTGGTCTCGCCTTTATAATTACCTCACACCTTTCTAACTTGCTGAAATATATAACAAACTCCACTTATCTACTGGTACTTCCGGTAATGGTTTCGCTCCGTCCATCGGAATAGCTAAAGGTCGCAGAATACTCAAGCCTATAAGATTTTCCGGGCTTAGTGTTAAAGCTACTGCTCACCATGCAGGTTGAGGTCGTGCTGCTGTTTGAGCAGCTACTTACTTTTTGCCATGTTCCAATTGTCCCCTTTTCATAGAGAACGCCTGAAACGCTGATTTTCTTTACTCCAGTTCGAGTCTGGGCATCAACCTGATAGTATGTTTGGTAAATAGATCCGTTGACCGTACTATCGCCTACATACCGTTCAGACTTTTCAGCGGCCATTGCGGTGCAGGCAAAGCTCAAGAGAATCACCGCTGAAACAACAATGGACAACAAACGCTTTTTCGACATAGACATACACCTCCGTTTTTTTGCTCCTAACAAGAGCCTTTGTATAATCAACGCAATTCGCATTCGCTTCGTTTCAATTTTCAGGAGAAAATTTTTCAAATTTTCCATCTTTGTAAGTTCAGACAAAAAGAAAGCCAGACATTTGTGAACTCTCACAAGTGTCCAGCTTTCTTAACGGATACCTTCCGCAATTTTCATAATCTCATCGTATGGAATGTTTCCCATAACGGTATGTGTAATCCCCCGATGTTCCCAACTTAGAGTATAAACATTCTTTCCATGTTCATCCGTACTGGTTCCAAGTACACCATCTGCTTCTCCGACCTTTACGGTTTCGTACACTGTATGCTCATTATCAAACAGGGACTGCTGCCCTGGCTGGATAATTGAGCAACGGACTGTGTAGCTTTCCTCTGTTTCTTTTGACGAGTAAACATGTAAAAAGTTTTCTGCTCGTTCAAATTTCTGCGCATCGTCCATTTCAAAGCCGTCCGGTACATAATGGTCGCTATATCCATTCGGAAGCTGTTCCAACGGCTCACCATCCACCTGATACGTCAGCTGCATCTCAATGGGCAGAAATTTTTGAATCATCGTATAGACTGCCCTGCGGAAATCAGCGCTGACCGCAAGAGCACCAACCGTCAGCATTACGAGTGTCAATGCCGCAATTAGTACTCGTTTCAACACTGGGTGGTGCTTTTTCTTCTTTAAGGCCTCTGTCATTCGTTCGTCCCATTGGGACGTATCTGGGTAGATTTCCTCAAACTGCTTTGGCGTTGGAAGCGAATCCAGTTCTCTTTGCGCATCTGCACGAAGTGCCATCATCAAAGCCGCATCAAATGAAATGTCTGTCCGCTCACTCATGGCTGTTCATCTCCTTCCATAATAGTTTTCGTCCTCGAAAGAGCCGTGTTCGTACCACTTCATCCGTTAATCCCAGCGATTTTGCAATCTCACGGTTTGTATATCCCATTGCCAAAAGGCGTAGCGGATCACGGTACATCGGTTTCATTTGGCCAATCAGTTCTGTTAGACGTTCAATGTTATCGGTGCTAACTGCTGCATCATCCGGCACCGGAGCGGCATCTGGTTCGTTTGGGACATCTTCCAGCAATTCTTCTCGTTGTTTGCGAAGCATATCATATGCACGGCTTCTACTACAACTAACGAGATAAGCAGCGAGTTCGTGACAGTTTTCTCGATGAATTTTAGAAAAATTTTTTGCAACGTACAAAAATACCTCTTGTAGCACATCCTCTGCCAGATACGAATCATCCATGATTTTGTAAGCGGTATGGTAAACCAGCCGTTTGTATGTATTGTACACCTCGGTAAAATCTTCTTCAAAGTTTCGATCATCAAGCACACTTAGATATAACGCAAGCAACGCAGTCACCTCTATTCACATTGATTGTGTGTAGTGTACCACGAACCAATAAAAATGTCGAATACAACCAACTTTTGAAAAGGAGCGTGATGCCATTGACCCAACCGAAAACCGATCTCGCCTATCTCCGCAGCGAGAAAGCCAAAGCAGAACAGCAGCTGCGCTACTACCAGCACCGGGAGAAAATTCTGGAACACCAGATACCGGAGCTGACCCGCAAGGCCCGTGTGCATCGGCTGTGTACCCGTGCCGGAATGCTGGAAAGTTTTCTGATTGCGCCGGAAGAACTCACCAACGATCAGGTGATGGAGCTGCTGAAAATTGCGTTCCGTCAACCAGAAGTTGCGCTGGCACTTGCAAAGATGATTCACGACTTGCAGGAACGCCGCAGCGTTTCAAACCCTTTAGAATAAAGGGCGCAATTATACACCGTTCCGGTGAAATTGCGGTCT
>ERZ894177.803-NODE-803-length-16847-cov-7.45659_pt1 | contig 16847 bp, 10 predicted proteins | sample MGYA00380277_ERZ894177 | MGnify/ENA primary metagenome ERZ894177 (study PRJEB32331, sample SAMN06328428) | human gut metagenome | biome: human gut microbiome; feature: stool | host: Homo sapiens | collected 2014-06-03 ... | reverse complement strand
CTCCTCATCAATACACTTTACCTCCCCCGTGGCAAGAAACTTCTCATAATAGGAATTGTCGTCACCACGAAAGATAATAGATTCGTTTTTATCTTTTTTGATTTTTTTCTCTTTCACAAGACGTTCTTTTTCTGCTCGAATCTTTTCAAGCAGAAAGAAAGCTGGCTCGTCATTTGGGTCTTGAGGTACAAGTTTGCCTTGTATTGCCCATTGGAGTATGCTGTTTTTTAATTGTTTCCCATTCATAATTCGTAATCCTCTTCTTTTATTCCAAGTTCTCCTTTACTCATGGCATTAGCAATATCTATCTTCAATTCTTCATCATAATCTTGCCCGTTCATGAAGCAATTCACGATACGTAACAATAATTCCTGATCTATATTGGAAGCAGCAACGTGATAAACAATAGACTCTAATTGTCGCATGAAAACACACGCCTGCCAGTAATAGGCATTTTTATGTAAGAAATAAGCTCCAAGAGTAAGAGCAATGCGCTTGTTCCCATCGTTGAAATAATGACCGGAGCAGAACTTGAAAACAAGGTACGACAATTTATCCGCAAAAGATGGATAATACAAATCATTTTGCATGAAATCAAAGGTGGCAAGGATGCCACCTTCATCACGCACACCCTCAAAACCACCATCACTGGCATCTATCATGCGATGATAAATATTCAACGTTTCATCATAATTGATGTATTTTATTTCATCACTCATCCTCTGCTTGTTTTAACCGTTTAAGCACATCTTTATTTTCTTCCAAAATGTGGTCAAAATCAATAGATTGGTCGCCTATAAAACGTTCGAACTCTTCGGGTGTTACAGCTTTCAGATAATTAGCAATATTCCCATGATAAGCATCACGGAAACTATAATCTCTTGAAGCCATCTTTGTTCGTGCATCATTTAAATATGGCTTTTGCATAGGATGCTCAGCAAGTTCATTGACAATATCTTCGACTTCTTCCATGGTTAATTTAACGTTATGTTTTGCCTTATACTGTTCCTGAATGACAGCTCCCACACCATTTTCAAAAGAGGATATTACAAGTAATACTTCTGCATAAAGCGTATGGCGCACATTGTCCTTGGCATTTAAATTGAGTACTTCACGATATTCTTTTGCGTTCTCTTTGAACACTGCTTTGTAAATAAGGTCTGTAACTTGTGCATACTTATAGGTTTGATGCCCGTTTACGCATTGATTGATTGCAGAAGTAAGATTTTTGCGATAGTTTTCTTCAGTGATTGCAGCAGGTATGTAATGTACATCCCTACGATTGATGAATTTTGTTCCCCCACCTGTCTTTTCATTGATGGTAGCTATTACCAAATCTAAAATCATACTACGTACAGCTTTTGCTTTTTCACTTTCCGTTAACAACATGCCGATGTTTAAAAATGCCCGGAAACTGAACAAACCGAGTTGAGTGGTTTTGCTCGCCTCTTTTATAAGGTGAGCAAAGTGCAATTTAAACTCTTTCAGTGACTTACCCTTACATAAAACATATCCATTATGTTTTAGCTCATCACTATTCAACGAAAGATAACGGTCTATGGTAGACGTATCTACTTCATAGAAATCGGCAACCATTTTTTTTGTAAATCGATACTCTCCATCAAATAGCATTCCCGTTATATCAAGGTGTTTTTGTATCCTATCAACTGCAAAACGATTGTTCAGCACATTCTGGCGCTCGATATCGGAGACTGTCAAATCTTTCATAATTTATCCATTAAATTGATACTCAACATGTACTAAATCAGTCTAACTTAATTTCTATACCCAAAATCTTCTGTATTTCGGACAATGTCTTGTCTATCTCATGGTCAAGAGCTGCACGCTTTTTGAAATAGTCAGCAAGCAATTCTGCTGGAGGAAGAATTTCTTCCTCTTCTTTCGGAAACTTACATTGATCGAAATTACAATCCAATGCCATTAACTCCTCCACTGTAAAACAGCGTGATTTTTCGTTTCCGTCTTCAGTGATTATCTCTTTCCTATCGTTCCACCATTTCATGATAGGTTGACAATGCTCTAATCTCATTGGCTTAGTTTTAGAGAAGTGTTTATATCCTTCCGGCATATCCATTCGATAGAACCATGTTTCTTTAGTCTTGTAGTTGTCAGTACTGTCCTCTGCTTTTTCATTATTGAAGAACAACACATTGGTTGCGATGGAAGTATAAGGTGAAAAAATGCTTCCCGGTAAACGGATGATGGTATGCAGATTAAAATCCCGTAGCATTTTGGCCTTAATGGCAAGCTTAGCACCATCTACTCCAAAAAGGAAACCATCAGGTACAATGACAGCCGCACGGCCATCCGCTTTTAGGCGATACATAATCAAAACCATAAAAAGGTCGGAGGTTTCGCTACTTCGGAACTCCATTGGAAAATTACTCTTAGCTGCAATATCTGTACTACCTCCGTAAGGAGGATTCATGGCTATGACATTTACTTTGTCACACTCTTTAAAGTCTGACATTTTTATACCCAAAGAATCACAATGCCGTATGTTAGGAGCTTCAATGTTGTGGAGTAGCAGGTTGGTAATAGAAAGCAGATAAGGTAATGGTTTCCATTCTTGTCCCAAAATGGATTGCTGAAACAAACGCCCATCATTTGTAGTCTGTATCTGCGGAGCTAAATAATTGAGTGCAGAAGTAAGGAAGCCACCTGTACCAGATGTGAAGTCTCCAACAATTTCTCCCAATTGTGGATTAAGTTGTTGAATGATGAAATCGGTCAGTGCCCGTGGAGTATAAAACTCTCCGGCATTTCCGGCAGATTGCAAATCTTTCAAAATCCCTTCATAGATATCACCAAACATGTGGCGGTCTTCAGCATCATCAAATTCTATTTCATTGATGATGTTTATAACTTGGCGAAGCAGTACGCCATTTTTCATGTATTGATTCAGGTCTTCAAAAACTTCTTTTACAATAGCTTTTGAGCGTGGCGTTTCGTGTGTAATATCCAATCCTTTTAATGTTGGGAATAATTCGTTGTTAATGAAAAACAGTAAAGATTCTCCTGTCAAGGCGTTTCCGTCTTTCTCATCAACCGCCCAGTTCCTCCATCTTAATTTATCGGGTATTATGGACTCAAATGTTTGCTTCTCTTTCTTTGCCTTGTACTCCCATGTTTCTTCTTGAGTGTCATATACTTTTAAGAAAAACATCCATACCATTTGTTCTATCCGTTGAGCATCACCATTGATACCCGCATCTTGGCGCATGATATTCTGTAGACGTTTTACTATATTATTTACAGCCATATTTATTTTTATTTTATGCTACGTTATAAATTTCTGTTTCCAGTTCTTTTAGAGCCTTTTCAAAATTAGACAAGCCACCAAATAGTTTGACTATCTTTGGCGGTGTACCAATTTTGTTGAAAGGAGCATTATCCAAGATATCTTCATCTTCAATATCAAGAATACCATTGTTTGCATATTTTTCGAGCAAAGCTTCCAGTACCTTACGGGCTTTACCTTCGTATTTGGCAAAATAATTGCGCTTCTTCACGTTATTAGCACGTTCTCGTCTTGTTAATGGAGTTTGATCATAAGCTATATGACAAATTATATCGAAGATATCAGCTTCGGCTAATGCCGGATTCTTCGCACGGACGGCATCTACCAATACATGGTAATCTTGTAGTTCTTCTACTATAGCCTTTTTACGTTCCGCTTCTGTCCAATTCTTTATAAAATCATGAAGAGTTGCATATCGTTTGCGTATTTGTTTCTTCGTGAAATCAGTAATGCTTTCAGTCCGCATGGTTTTACCGTCTTCTCCTAAAAAGGAGACGATTTCTGTTGATATACAGATTTCCTCACCATTGACTAAATATTTCTCAACCTTTTTGTATTCTACAGGTGGTTCATGTACAACTTTGGGAGGAGTGCTCACTGGTGAATAAGGCTTTGGGTGAGTAACGGGCGGTTCAGGGTCACCATCAAAAGCCGGATCCTTGAATTTAGCTGTGGCATTGCGAAAATCAAGTATTTCTAAGTGCCATTTACCTTTATCTGTACGTAATCTGGTTCCACGGCCAATAATCTGTTTGAACTCTGTCATACTACCAATTTCTTTATCAAGAACTATCAGACCACAGGTTTTACAGTCTACACCTGTTGCCAACAATTCGGAAGTGGTAACTATTGTAGGGTAAGGCTGGTCAACGTCAATAAAGTTATCCAACTGTTTTTTACCCACATTATCATCCCCTGTTATACGCATCACATAACGGGAATCCTTGTGACAAAGATCGGCATTCATTGTCACTAACAAAGAACGCATGACTTCTGCTTCATCTATATCCGAACAGAAAACAATAGTTTTTGTCATGCGCCCGATTTGTTTTAACATTTTGGTAATACGATACGCTACGACTTCCCGGCGTTTTACAAATGCGATATTTCTACCAATATCTTTGCGTTGATAGAATTTTTGTTCTATTAATCGATTATGCAAGTCCATTTCGTCCTTTTCAGGCATATATCCTTGCATATCTATATTGATATAGCTGTTGGTAACTCGATAAGGGGCAAGGAATCCATCTTGAATGCCTTGTAATAATGAGTAGATGTATATAGGTTCGCCAAAATAGTCCAGATTATTCGCTCCATCTTCGGCCTTTGGAGTTGCTGTAAGTCCAATTTGGGTTGCGGAAGAGAAGTATTCCAGTACTTTTCGCCACGCAGAATCGTCTTTTGCACTGCCTCGGTGACACTCGTCCACAATGATAAGATCGAAGAATGAAGATTGTACTTGCTTAAATGGATCTTCTTTATTCTCGTCATTTGATATCAATTGATGGTACAAAGCCATGTAAACTTCAAAAGCCGAATCTATTTTAGCATTTTGCATCTTAGTCATCACTTTTTTAAATGGCTTAAAGTCTTGTACCATAGTTTGGTCTATAAGAATATTTCTGTCTGCCAAATATAGTATTTTTTTCTTCAGACCAGAAGTACGTAACCGATGAATGATTTGGAAGGCAGTGATGGTTTTACCTGTACCGGTTGCCATGACAATCAGTACTCGATTTTGTCCTTTTGCTATAGCTTCAACTGTACGATTGATGGCGATACGCTGATAATATCGTGGCTCATAAGTATATGGACTTGAATAGAAAGGCTGCGAGATAGTAATTAATTCTTTGGGAGTGAAACCTTTGAATTCAACAAGACGTTTGTAAAGGCTTTCAGGTGATGGAAAATCTTCTAGTGTCAGTTCTCGCTCTTTGCCAGTAAGAAAGTCATGTTCTAAGAAACCGTCGCCATTAGAACTATAGGCGAATGGAATATCAAGGATTTGTGCATATTCCATAGCTTGCTGCATACCTCCACCTAACGGCTTAGTGTTGTCTTTTGCCTCAACAATGGCTATGGGGTGATTGGGCGAACTATGTAATAAATAGTCGGCTTTCTTCCCTTTTTGGCGGGCATGAACATTCCCTTGAAATATTACTCTACCATCGGTAAAATAATATTCCATACGTATCAACTTGTTTGTCCATCCGGCATTTGTAATAGACGGAGTAATGAAACGCAACTTTATATCTTCTTCAGTTAATGTTTTCTTATCCATAATCACCGTTTTTTACTTCTGATAATTGTATATTATCAGAAGTTACAAAGATAATGAAGGAGGCTGGTATTCAAAAATTTTTAGTCTAAATATACTTTCTCCCAATTAATTTAGATGTTTTGTGCAGAATTATGCTGTATATATAAATAAAGGAAATGCATTTCTTTATTTTCGAGTTACTTTGAAAGCAAGCCAAGGTAAAATGTAGTAATAAGAGCGGTTGTCAACTCATTATCTCAAAATCGGTCACTTCTCCCAAAACTTTTGTAATAAGGCGATAAGAAATTTATTCCAAGCTTACCAAAAAATAGTTGTAATAGTGACTGACTCCTCCTAAGATTTTAGTTGGCCGGCATAGATTTGATTCATCACAGATGTGCCAATGAACCGACGTAATATAAATGTGGTGTATGTATCAAAATGTCAGACTGTCAAAGTGATATTCCTGAGCTTCGAGAATTCGCTTGTTTGTGGAGAGCGGTGGCAAAGGTGTCCGGAATTGTCTTTATTTGGGAGTTGGATTTTTCGGATTGTTAGGGTTTGATGCTGATTGGATTTATTTTGTACCCTTGTTTTGTATTTACTATGCAGTTTGCTTCCAAATATTATCTATTTCGCTCATTATTCCATTTTTGGATAGCTCTGTTTCGGGGGGCAACCAGCGGAAAAACAGGTCGTCCGGTAGAGATTCAGATGTTTCTCTACGACACTCTTATCGTTTCTCTACGACATTCGCATCGTTCCTCGTAGAGTCTCGGAGTGTTTGAAGTAATGAAATTGTAATTAATGTGCCGGAATAAATGCATTTATATCCGGATAAAGTGATAATATGCAGTTTTTGCTGCATGTTATTGCGGCTCTTTATGCAGTTTTTCTTCTGGTTGTAGCAGAACTCTAAAAGTTCTTGTTATTAAAACAAGTGATATTCGTGCAAAATATTTGTTTATTCCTTGTTTTAATGACTTTTGTACAAAATCTCCGAAGGATAAATTCATGCTGCAAGGGGGAGAGGCTGACTGACTTTTCTTTTGGGTAAGATTCTCCATATCCATGATGTTTTTGTCTATTGATTACTGTCCTTTTTTAAGCTTCCTTTGCATATGATAAACATTATTCTTATGAGTGTATAATCTTGTAATGAAATTAAGTGATGATTTAAAATAATTATGTATGGAAAAACACATGTTTGAGAAACTTTCTTTCCGGAAAGTATTTAAGTTCATTTTGGCCTTGTTGCTGTTTTCCTGTAGTGTATCGGGTTATGCGGAAGTACTCGATAACAGAGTGGTAAAGGGGGTAGTTAAAGATGAATTGGGTGAACCGCTACCTGCTGTAACCGTAGTAGTAAAAGGTACGACCAACGGGGTAACTACTGACCTGGATGGTGAATATACACTGTCTAATGTGCCTGCCGGATCTACATTGGTGTTTTCTTTCTTAGGAATGCAGACACAGGAAATTGTAGTGAGAAATCAGAAACGTATTGATGTGGAAATGAAAGAAGATGCTGTCAGTATTGATGAAGTAGTGGTGGTAGCATTTGGTACGCAGAAAAAAGAGAGTATGGTTAGTTCTATCCAGACGGTAAAACCTGCGGCTTTAAAGGTACCTTCCAGTAACCTTACTACTGCATTGGCGGGGCGTATGTCCGGTTTGATAGCTTATCAGCGCAGTGGTGAACCGGGGCAGGACAATGCTGACTTTTTTATCCGTGGTGTGACAACTTTCGGCTATAAGAAAGATCCGTTGATTTTGATTGATGGTATTGAAACTACTTCTACTGAACTGGCACGTTTGCAACCGGATGATATAGCTGCCTTCTCTATCCTGAAAGATGCTACGGCTACGGCGTTATATGGTGCACGTGGTGCCAATGGCGTCATTCAGGTACAGACAAAAGAAGGTAAGGAGGGGCCGGCTAAGGTCAGTCTGCGTGTAGAGAATTCCTTCTCTTCCAATACATCGAATATAGAGCTGGCAGATCCGATCACTTATATGCAAATGGCGAATGAGGCGGTAACAACACGCAATCCGTTGGCTCCTTTGGCATATTCACGTGAGAAAATAGCCAATACAATAGCCGGTAAGAATCCGTATCTGTATCCGGCTAATGACTGGCGCAAACTGATGACCAATCCGTTGGTAGCAAACCAGCGCGCTAACCTGAGTGTGAGCGGTGGTGGTAAAGTGGCTCGTTATTATATTGCTGCCACTTTTTCGAAAGATAATGGTAATCTGAAGAATGATAAGTATGCCGGTTATAAAAATAACATTGATCTGAGCACTTACCAGCTGAGATCGAATGTAAATATTAATCTGACGAAAACGACCGAAGCAATTGTCCGGTTGGCAGGTACATTTGATGATTATACCGGACCGCTTGATGGAGGAGATACGATGTATAAGAAGATTATGGTTTCCAATCCGGTATTGTTCCCGGCCTATTATCCTACTTCCGATCTTCCTTCTGCAAAACATGTGCTGTATGGTAACGCACTGTATAATAATAATGTGGAATATACGAATCCTTATGCGGAATTGACCAAAGGATATAAGGATTATTCTAAGTCGACAATGGATGCACAATTTGAATTGAAGCAGGATTTGTCATTTATCACGAAGGGATTGAATGTACGTGGTTTATTCAATACGTCCCGTTATGCTTATTTTGAAGTAGGTCGTGCATCGAGTCCTTATTTCTATAATGTAAGTTCTTATGACAAAGGTGGCTCATATTCTATTATGCAATTGAATGAGGATTCAAATCCGACGGAATACCTGGAGTCTACCGGTTCTTGGACAGATGTACAGTCTACTGTATATATGGAGGCTGCGATGTCTTATAACCGTTCTTTTGGGAACCATGATGTAAGCGGTTTGCTGGTATATCAGCGTCGTGAAAAAAGAGTATCGAACATTAAAGACGATTCACAAAAAGATAATCTGCAAAAGTCTTTGCCCTATCGTAATCAGGGATTGTCCGGTCGTTTTACCTATGCTTTTAATAATCGGTATATGGCTGAATTTAACTTCGGTTATAATGGTTCCGAACGTTTTTATCGTTCCGAGCGCTATGGCTTTTTTCCTGCTATCGGTATAGGTTATGATATTTCCAATGAAAAATTCTGGGAACCGTTGAAGAAGGTGCTCCCTAAGTTTAAATTGAAATATACGTATGGTTTGGTAGGAAATGATGCTATTGGTGACGAAGATGACCGTTTCTTCTATCTGTCTGAGGTAGATGCAAATGATAGTGGTAAGAGTTATGGTTTTGGTACGGACTTTAATTATACAAAGAACGGAGTAACAGTAAGGCGTTATGATAACCGGGATATTACCTGGGAAAAGGCTTATAAGTCTAATTATGGTCTTGAATTGTCGTTGTTTGACGGTCTGAATGTGCAGGTGGATTATTTTACCGAACATCGTACCAATATCCTGATGGACCGTGAGTCTATTCCTTCTACTATGGGACTTTCGGCAAAGGTACGTGCTAATGTGGGTGAGGCGAAAGCGAGAGGTCTGGATTTATCTGTAGATTATAACAAAGTGTTCCGGAAGGGGATGTGGTTACAATTACATGGTAATTTTACGTATGCTCATAGTGAGTTCCTGAAATATGAAGAACCGGAATATAACGAAAAGTATAAACTCCACGTAGGGCAGTCGCTGAAACAGGAATATGGTTATATTGCAGAACGCCTGTTTATCGATGAGGCCGATGTGGCTAACTCTCCGAAGCAGACATTTGGCGAATATGGGGCCGGTGATATAAAATATCGTGATGTAAATGGTGATGGGCAGATTACTGAACTTGACCAGGTACCTATTGGTTTCCCGACAGTTCCGGAAATTATTTATGGCTTTGGCTTCTCTTTTGGTAGTGCACGTTTTGATGTTTCGGCTTTTTTCCAGGGATCTGCCCGTTCTACTTTCTGGTTGGATGCTAAAAATACTTCTCCGTTTGTACATGTATATGAAGACACTAACTGGGATAATGTATCAATGTGGAAAGACATTCCTTTGCTAAAGGCTTATGCTGATAATCACTGGACAGAAACCAATCGTAATATCTACGCTTTGTGGCCACGTCTGAGCAGTACTCGTATGGAGAATAATATTCAAAAGAGTACCTGGTTTATGCGTAACGGAGCTTTTCTGCGTATGAAGACGTTGGAAGTTGGATATACCTTCCCGGAAACATTGACAAAGAAGGCTTATATAAATTCTGCCCGTATTTATTGTAGTGGTAATAACCTGTTTGTGCTCAGCGGATTCCATATGTGGGATATTGAGATGGGAGGTAACGGATTAGGTTATCCTATTCAGCGGGTTATTAACCTGGGTGTCCAATTAACTTTTTAAATAGAGGAGACGAAAAGCTATGAAATATAATTTGAAAAATAAACTAAGAAACCTGGCTTGTATCTCTTTGTGTGCCAGTGGAATGTGGATGTTGAGTGCTTGTGGCGATTATCTGGATGTTGTGCCCGATAATGTAGGTACTATTGAACACTCTTTCAGTAACCGTAATGAAGCCGAGAAGTATCTGTTTACCTGCTATTCTTATATTCCGGAGTATCATAGTGAACGGGCAAATGTTGGTTTGATGGGTGGTGATGAATTAGCTACTTTCTATCCTATTCAGAGTGGCGATGACTATGCTACCTGGCGTATCGGGTTAGGATATCAGAATGTGAATGATCCTTATCTTAATTATTGGGATGGAGGTAATGGTGCGGCTCATAGTCTGTATGAAGGGCTTCGTGATTGTAATACATTTCTGACTTATGTGTCTGATACGGATTATGTAGGCGATCTTGCTCCTTCGATGAGGAAGAGATGGCTGGCAGAAGTGAAGTTCCTGAAAGCCTATTACCATTATTTACTGTTGCGTATGTATGGTCCGATTGTGATAGCAGATGAAAATCTGCCAATCTCTGCTACTCCGGAAGAAGTACGGCTGAAACGTGCCCCGGTTGATAAAGTAGTCTCTTATATCTCTGATTTGCTTGATGAGGCAAAAACAGATTTACCTGTGAAGATAGATGATCAGGCAACAGAACTGGGACGTATTACTCGCCCGGCAGCTTTGATGCTGAAAGCTAAATTGCTGGTAATGGCTGCCAGCCCGTTGTTTAATGGTAACCCGGATTATGCTGATTTTGTGGATAAAGACGGTGAGCATTTATTTAATAGCGAGTATAGCGTACAGAAATGGGTCGATGCCCAGGAAGCTTGCGAACAGGCCATTGAAATATGTGAGCAGGGTGAAGGCGGAATAAGCCCGGACATTGTATTGCATGAAACACATACGAATCTGGTATTCAGTGCTAAACTGAAACGTGAGTTGAGTTTGCGTGAGTGTGTGACAGAAAAGTGGAATGACGAGTTGATCTGGGGGCTGTCCGGTCGTCTGACAGGTGGTTTACAGCAGTCCTGTATGTCACGTGTGGGTAAGTATCCGTCGAATATGCACGGTGCATCTGAAAAGATAAATCCGACAATGTACGCTACGGAATTGTACTATACAAAAAATGGTGTACCTATTGATGAAGATAAAGAATGGGAATACGCTAACCGTCTGAAGGTAAAGAAGAATACCAATAATACAGCGAATGAGTTTTATTTGATTCCGGATTATGAAACGGTAAGTGCCAATTTTGACCGGGAACCCCGTTACTATGCAAATATTGGTTTTGACGGATGCTTGTGGTATCAAAACAACTGTGTTTCTGGAAATTCATCTGATATCTGGCAACTAAAGGGACGTGCCGGACAAGCACAAGGTATTTTAGGAGCTTACGGTTATTCTAAAACAGGGTATTGGGCTAAGAAATTAGTGAGCCTGGGATTCGTGAATACCGAAAGCGGATGGAATACAGAACAATATCCGTGGCCGGAGTTCCGTTTGGCCGATCTTTATTTACTTTATGCTGAAGCTGTTAATGAAGCTTCGGATTCTGAGGCTGCCCGTACACTGGCAATTAGCTATGTGGATAAAATCAGAGCACGTGCAGGGCTTTTAGGAGTGAAAGAGTCCTGGGAGCAACATTCACGTAAGTCGAATAAGTTTAGAACTCAGTTGGGATTACGCGAGATTATTCAGCGTGAACGTGCCATTGAGCTGATGTTTGAAGGACAACGCTTTTGGGATGTGCGACGCTGGAAAATAGCTGATAAGGAATATAATAAAACATTGATGGCATGGAATCCTCGCGGTAAAACGGTGGATACTTATTATCAGCTGACTGCCATGTATACTCAGCAATTTGTGGCACCACGTGATTACTTCTGGCCCATTAAAGAAAAATCATTGGTGATCAATCCCAATCTGGTACAAAATCCGGGATGGCAATAAAGCGTTTATTTGATTAAAAACAGAAAGAGATATGAAATCAATAAGAATATATATATTTATGTTGGGGATGTTGATGGCCCTTGCCGGCTGTCAGACCGACTTTGTGAAGCCTTTGGAAAATGATAGCGAGGCACCTGCACCGGTACGTGATGTAACTTATGTCAAGATGCCGGGTTCTGTACTTCTTACATATACATTGCCTTCAGATCCCGATTTACTCTATGTAGCAGCCAGTTATACAAATAAAGAAGGCAAAAAATATGAATTTAAGGCTTCTTACTTCACGAATACATTGCTGGTTGAAGGTTTTGGAGATATGGATACCTACTCGCTTGATGTATATGCCGTGGATCGTAGTGAGAATTATTCTGCACCGGTAAATATACAGGTTTCTGCAGATACCCCTCCTGTACAGGCGGCTTATGAAACGCTGGAAGTACAACCCGACTTTGGGGGGATGACCTTTTCGTTTGCGAATACATCAAGAGCAGACTTAACAGTTTATGTTTCTACTCCGAATGAGGATAATGAGATGGTCAATACAGAAACTTTCTATACAGGGCTACCCAAAGCTACATTCTCTGTGCGTGGTTATCTGGATATATCCCGTGATTTTGAAATTTATTTTCAGGATAAATGGGGTAATAAGTCACAGGTAAAGAAAGAGACCCTCACTCCGATATACGAAGCCGAACTTGATAAGAAAAAATTCAAAGAGGTGATTCTGCCCGGTGATTTTCCATGTACTTTCTATGAAAGTAAGATGGAGTATATCTGGGATGGACGGGCAGCTGCCGATGGTGACGGACAGACAGGAGCCCATACAGGTATTGAAGAGCATAACGGCCCTACCTGGTTTACTTTTGACCTTGGAGTCCTGGCGAAGTTGAGTCGTTTTAACTTGAAGTTTGTACAGGATGACAAGCACTTTTATAACGATGTTTCTCCGAAAGTGTATGAGGTCTGGGGATGTGCAGAACTGGATAAATCCGGTAGCTGGGATAGTTGGATAAAATTACTTCATATTGAAAATGAGAAGCCTTCCGGTTTGCCTGGAAGTGAACTTACTGAGGATGATCGTCTGGCTGCACGGGAAGGTGATAATGCTGATTTTCCGTTGGATGCGCCACGTGTGCGTTATATCCGTATCAAATGTATTGATAACTGGACCGGTAACTCTAATATGGTATTTACTGAGGTTACTTTCTGGGGAGATGATAAATCAGAAACGAATAATTGATAAATGCTTGAATTATGAAATTGATGTTTAAATATATAGTGGCAATAGCGGCTTGGTTCTTATTTCTTGGCGGTTTTTCTTCTTGTACACAGATGGATGAGTATCTGAAGTATACGGATGGAAAGGAGATACTGTATATTGGTAAGCCGGAGGGTATGCAGATGTGTTCCGGAAAAGGGCGTGTACAATTCTATGGTATTCTTATTGACCCTAAAATTACCCGGCTTCGTATTACCTATAATATGGGGAAAGAAGTAATTGACTTGCCTATTCAGCGTGGAGAAGGAGCGGAGGTATTTACTTACGATATCCCATTGAAGGAGGGGATTTATAATTTTGTTGTTCAGACTTTTGATGACAACGGACATGCTTCTGTACCGGAATCACTCATTGGCTCTTCTTATGGTACTATTTATGAAAGTACATTGTATAATAGAGGCATTTCGTCTGTGGTATGTGAAAATAATGCTACTACGATAAAATGGGCTACTGCTGATACTCATTCACCTTATGTCCGTATCTGGTATACGGATGTTAATGGTCAGGAGCGTATGGTAGAAGTAGAACAAGCTGAGCAGGAAACGATTCTGGAAGACTACAAGTCGATGAGTGGCTTTAAGATGAAAACTTACTATCTGCCGGATGTCACAGCCGTGGATATCTTTGAGATTGAGGCAAATGTAGAAGCGGATGAAACGTTGACGGCCAGCGTATTGAAAAATGCCACTGACCCTGTGATGCGGAGTGACGATAGTACAGAGAAAAGTGGAATTCTGAAAGACTGGAAGTATACCTCTAATCTGTTGACACAGAATAATGGTACTACCGGTACTTTTTATGAGGCTTCTGCTGGTAAGACATTTATAAATATATCTACGATGAATTATGCCGCTGCCATCGAAAATGGTAAAATATGGCAGGAAGTAACTCTGCCTGCCGGGACATACGAGTTCTCATTCAATGTGAATACTTCGAAAGGTAATAACCTGAATCCATATGGGGTAGTGGTTACTGGTAGTGAAATACCAAATGTAGATCAGGTTGAAGCACAGTCCTTGGCTTATCTTAATTGGGGACGTACCACGGGAGTAAAAACATTGAATTTTACATTGGATGAAGAGACAACCGTTCAATTGGGATGGGTTGCAAGTATGGGCGAAAAGAGTGCCGATATTCGTATAAATAGTGTTGCTCTGAATAAGATACATAAAATAAATACGATAGAAAGAGGCATTGAATGATGCTATTGGCTTATCTAAATGAACATTAGTAATAATATGAAGAAAAAGAGCTTTTTGATAGTTTTAGGGGTATGTATCGGGACTATCGGTTTTGTATGGGGAGCCAATGATAAACCATTGTATAAGAATCCGGACGCTCCTATCGAAAACCGTGTGGAAGATCTACTGCACCGTATGACTTTGCAGGAGAAGGTATTACAACTACAGAATAAACCCGTTGGCAGGATTGATGAGATAGAACGTGTTTTTGGCGGACAGAGTTATGGATGTACCCATGAAATGGGCCAGACAGCAGAAGAATGTGCCCGAATCTATAACGAGTTACAGAATTATATGCTGACTAAAACCCGGTTGGGGATCCCAATTTTAACAGCTGTAGAAGGAATCCAGGGCATTTTACAAAATAATTCTACCTTGTTTCCGCATGCTATTGCACAAGGGAGCACGTTTAACCCCGGGTTGATAGAGCGCATGACGGAGGCAGCGGGTGCCGAAGCGGTAACGATGGGTATTCATCAGGTTTTATCTCCTGTATTTGATATTGCCCGAGAACTGCGTTGGGGCAGGGTGGAGGAGACTTATGGCGAGGATCCTTATCTGATTGCTGAAATGGGGATTGGCTTTGTGAAGGGATACCAGAAGCACCGGATTACATGTACCCCGAAACATTTTGTAGCACACGGTACACCGACGGGAGGACTGAATTGTGCCTTTGTCAGTGGTGGTGAACGCGAATTCCGAAGTATGCATCTTTATCCTTTTGCACGCGTTATTAAAGAAGCTGATCCGCTTTGTATTATGAGTTGCTATAGTGCCTATGATGGCATTCCTGTGTCAGCATCTCCTTATTATATGACCGATGTATTGCGCGATGAACTCGGATTTAAAGGATATGTATATTCTGATTGGGGATCCGTTGATCGGGTGATGACTTTTCATTATGCTGCCTCTACCCGTGAAGAAGCTGCCCGCCTATCGTTGATAGCCGGTGTTGATCTGGACGTGGATTCTGATTATGAAACACTGGAACAACAGGTGAAAGAGAACATTATAGATGAAAGCTATATCGATAAGGCTGTACGGCGTGTTTTGTATGTGAAGTTTGCTTTAGGTTTATTTGACCGTCCTTATTTCGGTGATCCGAAACTGGTGAAAAAGGTCGTTCGTTCTGCCGAACACATCGCTTTGGCAAAAGAGATCGCGGATGAGAGTGCTATCTTGCTTGAAAACAAGAATAACATCTTACCACTTGATTTATCGAAATATAAATCGATTGCTGTAATAGGGCCTAATAGTAATCAGACTATCTTCGGAGATTATGCATGGACTACTCCGGATACGAAAGAGGGGGTAACTTTATACCAGGGTTTAAAAGAAGTAATGAAGAATAAGGTAAAACTGCAACAGGCAGATGGTTGTGACTGGTGGAGCCAGAAGGAGGAGAATATTTCGGATGCAGTAAGAATTGTAGAACAAAGTGATTTGGCTATTGTGGCGGTAGGTACGCGTAGTACTTTTCTGGGACGCGGACCACGTTATTCTACGGCAGGTGAAGGATTCGATTTGTCTTCTTTAGAGTTACCTGGTAAGCAAATGGAACTATTGAAAGCTGTAAAAGCAACAGGCAAACCGATGGTAGTTGTTTTTATATCGGGTAAGCCATTGGTGATGACCTGGGCGAAAGAAAATGCGGATGCTGTATTGGCGCAGTGGTATGCTGGTGAGCAGCAAGGGCGTTCTATGGCCGATATTTTGGTTGGTAATGTGAATCCTTCAGGACGTGTAAATGTATCGTTTCCGCGCAGTACGGGTAATACACCTTGCTTTTATAATTATTTTCCTACGGACCGTGTACAGCGATTTGACCGTCCGGGTACTTACGAAGAACCGGCAGGGCATTATATTTTTGAGCATCCTTATGCGTTATGGGAATTTGGTTATGGTTTGAGTTATACCGAATTTAAGTATACCGATTGTAATTTAAGTGATTCTATTTTCTCAGACAGAGGTAAGTTGACTGCTACTATTGAGATTGAGAATACCGGAAAACGGGATGGGAAAGAGGTTGTTCAGTTGTACGTTCGTGATAAGATTAGTTCGGTTGCTACCCCTATCAAACAACTGAAAGCTTTCAAAAAGGTATCGGTTAAAGCGGGTAAAAAGGAAACGGTAACGTTGGAGCTGCCGATTTCGGAATTAGCTCTTTATGATGCCCGTATGAAGCATATAGTAGAACCTGGTGAATTTGAGATACAGATTGGTAGCTCTTCCGATCGTATTCATTTCAATAAGACTATTGTGGTGAAATAAAAGGGATTACAGAGTGTACATTTATGTATCATAAGAATGTACATTCTTACGGTTCTTCTTCAATTTAGTTGAACCGTGTTTGATAAGTCACT
>ERZ894177.795-NODE-795-length-17076-cov-81.3337_pt1 | contig 17076 bp, 12 predicted proteins | sample MGYA00380277_ERZ894177 | MGnify/ENA primary metagenome ERZ894177 (study PRJEB32331, sample SAMN06328428) | human gut metagenome | biome: human gut microbiome; feature: stool | host: Homo sapiens | collected 2014-06-03 ... | reverse complement strand
TCATCAGTCGTGTAGCTCGCTACACTCCTTCTTCAAGGCCCAAAAACGCCTCAAAAATTAAGGCAAGTCTTGAATTTCATAAAAGTTCAGACGACTTCTTTTTTTTAAAAAGGGAAATCAATTCCGTTACACAGTAAGTTTACCGCTGTGTAAGTTTCCCGACGTTTTACTCATCCATACTATCCAAGTCGTCCACTTCATCCATTTGCCACGCGTCAGCCCGACGTTGCAGTTCGTGACGCACACAGTCAGGTTCGAATCCGCGGTTAAGCGCAGCGCGCACCAGTTTTTGGTAACGCTCGTAGTCGGTTTTGGCCTTCGTCGTGCGCTCCTTGGCAGTCAGAAAGTCAGCCAACACCGCGCGGTAATCAGCCTCAGGAATATCGGCCAGCGCCTCGTCAATGCAACTATCGGAAATACGCTGCATACGCAAGGCATAGCGAATTTTGATACGCCCCCAATGGTCGAAACGAAATTTGTCAGAGGCAAAAGCCCGTGCATAGCGTTCTTCGTTCAGGTAGTTCTCGTCGGTAAGTCGCGCAACGAGGGCTTCAGCCTCGTCAGGCGTAGCCCCTTTGCGTTGCAATTTCGCTGCAATGTCAGAAGGGCAGCATTCGCGTGCCGCGCACTGAGTCGTAGCCCAAAGGTAAAGGTCGGCAGTTTTTTTAGTCATGGTCGGATCCTACTTTTTGATGACACTGCGCACTACGAACCACGCATGGCGGAAAAGCGTAGGTAACCACCCGTAATGATTAACCATGATGTCGAAGCGTTCGCGCAGCGAAGCCTTGTGGTTACGCGTGGTCATACCCTCGTTCAGGTAATTGGCCACCACAATGCGGCAGTTCGTAATGGGCAAATGCTTACGCGCAGCCTCGCGCATGATGCGAATGCACCAGTCGAAGTCGGCCGAGAAGCGGTATTTGCGGTTGTAATGTAACTGTTTAGCCAAGTCGGTACGCGCAAAGAAAGCCTGATGGCAAACGAGCATACCGTTTTTAAAAGAACGCCAATTCAAATGTTCGGGCGGCGACAAGCGGCGGCGGCGCACAAATCGTCCTTCATCGTCGACCAAGTGCGTATCGCCGTAAACCACTGCAGGCAATGCCTTCTTGCGGTTCAGTTCGTCCTGAGCCGCCTGAGCCATGCGTTCCAGCGTATCGGGCGCATGCAGGCAGTCGCCAGCGTTCAGAAAAAGGATATACTGTCCGGTAGCCATGTCGATGGCCTTGTTCATAGCATCGTAAAGTCCCTTGTCGGGTTCACTGATGCACGCAATTTCGTGACGCACAGTCGCAATGCTGTTACGTTCCTGATAATGATGTACGTTTTCGAGGGTATTGTCCTGTGAATTTCCGTCGACAATGAGGTGTTCCACATGAGGGTACGTCTGTTCTTCGACACTTTGTATGGTGCGGTTAATCAGTTTCCCGGCATTATAGGTTACCGTAGCGACGGTTATTTTAAGCGGAGGCATTTAATGAATAAAAAGGTTTAAGGGGGGATTAGCTTTAAATTGTTGTAGGGTAGAGTTCCCGGCACACCGTCAGATGCAAGCATGCGGCATGCCGTCAGGAACCCCCGTCCATTTATTTATTTTGGTAAATTTCGAGGTAGCTTTCAGCCACCGTTTTTTCGGAGTAAGCCGTCAGAGCCTTGATGCGGGCGTTGCGGCAAAGCGCCGTGTAGCTGTGTGAATCGAGCGCACGCTGAATGCACTGTGCAAAGTCGAGCGCATTTTGGGGTTCAGCCAGAAAGCCGTTGACTCCCGTGTCAATCATCTGCGGCACACCGCCCACGCCAAAGGCCACGCAAGGCACGCCACAAGCCATAGCCTCGACAATCGTGTTCGGCAAATTATCCATGAGCGTCGGCATCAGTAGCAAGTCGGCCGCCTGATAGAGTTGTCGCATCTGTTCCTCACTCTCTACATAGCCCATCGAAACAGCTTCAACCGGGAAAGCCCCGGTCAGTTTGTCAGCCTCTTTGCCTGCCAGCACGATGGCCAGTTTATTACGCAGTTCCGGCCGTTCGTTGCACAGCATACAAATGCTTTCAATCAGGTAGTCTATGCCCTTTTTCGGGTCAGTCACCTTGAATGCCGTAAAAAGCAGCAAACGCTTGTCAGCCGGCAAGTTTAGCTGTTTGCGCAGTTCCGCTTTGTCGGTCGGCATTTCTTCGGTGCCCACAGGCGCATAGAAGTCAGTGTCGATGGGGTTCGGAATGCTCACCACCTGCTGTTCTTTGAGCAAAGGCGCCTGAGCAGCCAGTCCTGCCAGCCATTGGCTACAGCCCACCAAGGTGAACCGTCCGTGCGCATAAGTGCTTAGTTTGCGGTTAAACACACAAGCCGAAAGGTCCTTGTGCTGCGGTTTTTTCAGTTGCGGACAAAGACCGCATCCCTGTTTCCAGCGTTCGCAGTCAGCCGCATTGTGACACACCCCTGTAAAGGGCCACATATCGTGCATGGTCCATACCACCCGTTTACCGCTTTTCAGGATACGTTGCAAGTTGTCGAGCGAAAGCATAGCCTGGTTCGTCCAATGTAAATGCACGACGTCAGCTTCGCGAAACTCGGGCAATTTGGTAATGTCGTTGCCGAAGCGTGCCGTATCGACAGCAAACAGTCCCTCGCGCGAAAAGCCGTTGCGGCAAAATATGTCGAAGCGCTCCAATGCAAACTTCACTTTCCGCCACAGCGTGGGTTTAAGGTTTACCACATCTGTACGTTCGGCAGGCAAACTGCGGTCGCGACACAGTAAGGTGGCATCGACACCAGCCTTGCGCAAGGCTTTGAGCAGGCGCAGGGCCGCAATGGCAGCTCCGCCGGTGTGGTCAGAAGTATTGATGAGGAGTACTTTCATGGTGAATGGTTTGGCAGTAGAAAAAGGAAAAGCAAGTGCTTCTCCCGTTTGTATGCCCGTGTTCAAAAATATTTTGAGATGATTCTGTCAGATGAATTATGCTTTGAACATCTGCATACGTGTATTTGAAGAAACAGAATTTCAGCGTTTATTCATAATCAGCAGGGTAGCGCCGGCATTTTCTTTGATGTAATTGCCTGCAGCGCGTCCCGCCTCTTGCAGTTGTTCCTTGTGCGTCAGGAAAAGGTCCATGACACGTTTAAAGTCGTCAGCATCCTTGATTTCGCGGCATCCGCCGTTTTCGATCAGCGCACGCGCCTCGCGGAACTTATGGTTATTCGGTCCGATAATCACCGGCACACCGTAAACGGCAGCTTCAGGCACATTGTGAATGCCCACACCGAAACCGCCACCCACGTAAGCCACCGCCGCATAGCGGTAAATGCTCGACAGCAGTCCGTAGCAGTCAATAATCAAGCAGTCGGCCTCGGCCACACTTTTCGGAGTAGCCGCCGAATAGCGCACAAAGGGGCGTTTGAGTTTTGCTTCGATTTGTCGCAGATGTTCCTCGCTCACCACATGCGGAGCGAGCACTAGTTTCAGGTTCGTTCGTGCGTTGAAATACGGAATGATGATGTCCTCATCAGGTTGCCACGAGCTACCTGCCACCAGTACTTTCCAGCATCCGGCAAAGCGTTCAACCAGCGGCAGAGGTTTCGCCGCATTCCGAATGTCGATAACGCGGTCGAATCGCGTATCGCCCACCACTGTAACCTGCTTAACCCCGATTTTCAGCAACAGATGGCGCGACTCTTCGTTCTGCACATACAAGTGCGTGAGTTTATGCAGCATTCGGGCATATCCCCGTCCGTACCAGCGGAAAAACACCTGGTTGGGTCGGAAAATGCTCGACACGCTGTAAGTAGGCACCCCATTTCGGTGAAGCACCTCGATGTAATTGCGCCAAAATTCGTATTTGATGAAATAAGCCGCTTCGGGGCGTGCCAGTTTCACGAATTTCTGCGCATTCAGCGGAGTATCGAAGGGCAGGTAGCACACCACGTCAGCCCCCGCATAATTCTTGCGCACCTCATAGCCCGAAGGCGAGAAAAAGGTAAGCAGAATTTTTTTATCGGGGTGTTCGCGGCGCAAGTGTTCCATGAGCGGACGGCCTTGTTCAAATTCGCCGAGCGAAGCCGCATGAAACCACACATAGCGGTCCTTTCCGCTGAGTCGGCGCAGCGTTTTCCACGTGTTGTGATGGCCATGCACCATTTTCCGCACCTTTGCGCTGAACAAGGCGGCAATGTGACAGCCCAGCACCATCAGATATATTACTATGGAGTACACGGTCTGTTAGCTTATATTGGTAAAGTAAGGGTATGTCTGCACACAAGTCGGCGATGCGTAGGCGCACAGCCCATCGGGGCGCGCGCCATGCAAGCGCAAAGACTTGAGTGCAGACAGATGAATAGTTATCGTAGAGAAAAAAGGAAAAGTAAAGTCAGAACGGAAACAAAAAATCCGTTTCAACGTCTAACGTCTTATCCCAAAGCCGCAATAGCAGCCTTCATGCGGTTCAAGGTTTCGTCCTTGCCCAGGAAAGCAGCCAGTTCGTACATGTCGGGACCCTTGCCAGTGCCGACCAGACACACGCGCCAAGGGTTCCAAGGCTTTTTGCCCCCAGCTTCGGCCCAGGCATCGACAGCCGCCTTTTGCGATTCGATGCTGAAATCGTCGAGCGATTCGAGCACGGCAGCCAGTTCCTGCATTTCGGCAGCAGCACCTTCCTTCCAGTTCTTGCGCGTAAACTTGTCGTCGGCGCTGTAAGTCGGTGCGATGAAGAAGAAGTCGCACAAGGGCCAAAGCTCCTTGATAAAGTTGATTTTCTTCATTTTCATCATGCCCACCACCGCTTCGACACGTTCCATGGGTGCTTCGATACCGTTTTCGCGCAAAATTTTGTCGAACGTAGGAGCAAGTCGGGCGTTGTCGGTCATTTGGATATATTCGCGGTTGAACCACTGACCCTTCACGTAGTCGAACTTAGCACCACTCTTCGAGCATTTCGTCAAGTCGAACTGTTCGATAAGTTCCTGCATTGACAGGATTTCCTGGTCGGTACCCGGGTTCCATCCCAGCAAAGCCAGGAAGTTGATTACCGCCTCAGGCAAATAGCCACTTTCGCGGTAGCCCGACGACACCTCGCCCGATTTCGGGTCGTGCCATTCGAGGGGGAATACCGGGAAGCCCAAGCGGTCGCCATCGCGCTTCGAGAGTTTACCCTTACCGTCGGGTTTGAGCAACAGGGGCAAGTGAGCGAAGGCCGGCATGGTGTCCGTCCAGCCGAAGGCACGGTAAAGCAGCACATGGAGCGGCGCCGAAGGCAACCATTCCTCGCCACGGATAACGTGGGTAATTTCCATCAAGTGGTCGTCGACGATGTTAGCCAAGTGGTAAGTAGGCAGGTCGTCGGCACTTTTGTAGAGCACCTTATCGTCGAGAATATCGCTCATGATGCGCACTTCGCCGCGAATGATGTCGTTCACGAGCACCTCTTCGCCGGGTTCCACCTTAAAGCGTACCACATACTGTTCGCCGGCATCAATCAGGCGCTGCGTTTCCTCGTCGCCCAATACGAGCGAGTTGCGCATATCCATACGTGTACGGGCATCATACTGAAAGTTCTGCACCGCTTCGCGTTTAGCGTTCAGTTCTTCGGGCGTATCGAAAGCCACGTAAGCCTTGCCAGCCTCGAGCAGTTGGTGCACATATTTGCGGTAAATGTCGCGACGTTCGCTTTGGCGGTACGGACCATGTTCGCCGCCGAAGCTCACGCCCTCGTCGAATTCCACGCCGAGCCATTTGAACGATTCGATGATGTAATCTTCGGCTCCCGGCACAAAGCGGTTCGAGTCGGTATCTTCAATGCGGAACACCATTTCGCCTCCATGCTGACGGGCAAAAAGGTAGTTATAGAGCGCGGTGCGCACACCGCCGATATGTAATGGACCCGTGGGGCTGGGTGCAAAACGCACGCGTACTTTTCTTTCTGACATAGCGATATTGAAATCTGTTGTTTTTGTTTGTGCAACAAAATTACACCTTTTTATTCACATAAGTAGGTGTTCAAAATTATTTTTGCGGTTCAACGCCTACTTATTGCTAAGTGTTGAAAAATATTGGGGGGTTGAGTCGGTGTTCTCCGTACTATTTCAAGTTCCGCCTGAGTAAGTAGATGAAGAAAAGTAAGTTCTAGCATCTATTACTCAGGCGGAATGGTTTGAAAAAAACAGAAATACCGATTTTGTCTGCCGACAGAGCCGGCCGTAATTAGCGCACCTCGATTACCGAATGCGAACCGCCGGGTAGGCGTGTCAGCCTGATTTGCGGCGAAATTTGCGAACGAATCTGCGTGGTGTGGCTGATTACGCCCACCTTACGTCCCTGCACGTTTTCGAGGTTCGAAAGTGTCATCATCACCAAGTCGAGCGAGTCCTTGTCAAGGTTGCCAAAGCCTTCGTCGATAAAGAGCGAACCGATGGTCAAGTTTTTGCCCGACATTGAAGCCAAGCCCAAGGCCAGTGCCAAACTTACCACAAAGGTTTCGCCGCCCGAAAGCGACGACACATAGCGGTGCTCATCGAACATGTTGCGGTCAATGATTTCGAGCGTCAGCGTGCCCGGAATGTTACACAGCTCGTAGCGCGGCGAAAGCTGTCGTAAGTGCAGGTTGGCATGCTGCACAAGGTAAGCAAAGGTGTAGCTCTGTGCCAGCGTGCGGAAACGTTTTCCGTCGGCCGAGCCAAACAGCATGCACAGGCGCGTCCACTCGTTGTGGTTTTCGCGCGCCTTTTTCAGCTCTTCCTCCACCTTGCCTGCCCGTAGCAAGCAGTTCTCGTGCGAAATCAGCTTCGACATCGTCACGCTCAGTGCCGCGCTCACCTCGTTCAGTTCGTGTTGCGTTTCCGTCAGCTGTTCGCTCAGTTTCAGTTTCAGCACCTCAGGTTCTCCCTCCGGTCTTTCCGCGCCCGCCTGCAAGTTGAGCAACGTCTGTCGTGCGCGTTCCAGGTGGTTGCGGCTCAGCAGCTGCTGTTCTTTCAAGTTTTCCAATTTAAGGCGCAGCGCCTTCCAGTCGCGCTTGTCGTTAAACAGCGCCTCCAGTTCCGAAAACTGCACCGGCGAGTGCGTACCGTTAAAGCGCAGCATCATCAGGTCAAGTTCCTGCTGGCGGTTTTGCAGCAGTTGCTGGTTCGTTACTCGGCTCTTTTCCAAGTTCACCAGCGTACCCTCCAGCTGTTTCTGTTCGCCCAGCGTGCGGTTATGCAGCGTTTGCAGTTTCATTTCCGCTTCGCGAGCCGCCGCAATGTTTCTTTGCAGCGTTTCGGCCTCCTGCTGCGGCGACGAGTTGCCAAACAGTCGCGTCAGTTCCTCCTGTTTGCGGTTCAGCGCCTCGCGTGCCGCGTCTCGGTTTTCGCGGCAAGTTTTGAGCGCACGTTGCGCCTCGTCGACGTTGGCCGACGCATTTTTAATTTCCTCGCGCAGCAAGTCGGCCGCCCGTTCCGCCTCGTCGAGCGTGTGGCACGTCTGGTTCCAGTCGTGGTTCAGGTTTGTCAGTCGCAGACGGATGCCGTCCGGGTTGTTCTTCCATTCCGTAAACCATCCCGACAGCGTAATCATGTCGTCGAGGTCAGTGTAAATTTCCGAGCAAGCCTTGTCCGAAATGTTGATGGTGTATTGCAGTTCCTCGGCTGCCGCAGCCGTAATTTTCGCCTTGGTCGAAATTTCGTCCAGGTGCGTCCGCGTGTCAGCCATCATCGTTTCGAGTTTTGAAATATCCTCGTTCAGTCGGTTAATTTCCTGTTGGTGAAAGTTGTAAGTCTTCAGTGCCAGGTCAGCCTCGTCGGCCGCTCGCATCGTATTGTCGATGAGCAGCTGAATCATCATGAAGCGCGCCTCGCTGTTCACCGTAGCCGAACAGTCGGTAAAGGTTTTGTCAAGGTTCTCACACATTTTCCACTCGTTCACGTCAGCCTCCTGTCGTTCCTCCAGCTCGTGCAGTGCCTTTTCGTCGGCCTCGATGCGCGCCGCGTCGGCCGCAATGTTCTGTTGCAGTTCGTTGAGTGCCGTTCGCTGCGCATTCATTTTTTGCTGCATGGTGCGGTAGTCCTTGCTCAGGTTCGTCAGCAAGTCGCCCAGTTCGCGTTCCGTTTCCGTGTGGTAAGGGTGGTGCGTAGCTCCGCACACCGGACAAGCCGAACCCTCCTTCAGCTGTTTGCGCAGCTGCACGATGTTGTCCGACTGGCTCAGCGTGTAGGCCGTGCTAATCAGCTCAAAAGCCTCCTCCGTAGCCGCCAGTTCGGTTTCCATTTTCTTCACCATGCCCTGCTTCTGCGCCAGCTCCGTTTGTTCGCGTTTTTGCGCCGCTCTTTTTTCGGCAATGCGTTTGTAACCCTCCGAAATGTGGCGCCATAGCGTGTTCGCCCTTTGCAGTGCCGCCAGTCGGTTACGGTTGTCGGCCGCCTCGCGTTGCAGTTTGGCCGAATCCAGGCCCTGGTTGGTTTGTTTGTGAATGAGCAAGTCGCTTTTCAGCGCATTCAGTTTAGCCTGCGTCTGGTGCTGTTCCTGCTCCGCCTTTTCGCTTTGAATGCGCAGGTTCTCACGGTCCCTTTGCAGGTTGTTCTGCTTTTTATGATTGTCGACATTGCGCTGCGTTTCGGTGTAAAGCATCGACAGTTTGTCCTTAATCAGGTCGAACTTATCGAACATGGTGCGGTGCACCGAAAGCGTCTGCTTGTGCTGCTGCTTCACGTCGATTTCAGCCGTAGCCTTTGTCAGCAAGTCCTGCTTAATTTTCAGCACATTCTGCCGGTTCGTCAGCACATTGCCAATTTCGTTCAGCTGCACGTCGTGCTTTTTCAGCTGTTCAGCCGCTCCGCTGATTTCGCCCGTCAGCGCATAGCCCTTGTTAATAGCAGCCGTTCTCAGTTCGCGATGCTTTTCGGCCTCGGCACTTCGTTCGTGTGCCATGTCGAGCTGTGCCGCCTCCGTTTCGGCCTGTCGGCGAATTTGTTCAATGGCCCTCGTTGTGTTGTGCTGTTCCTCCTTGATTTGCTGCAAATCCGTTCGGCGCATGGTAATTTCCTGAAAGAGGGGTTGCATACCGATGAGCGCATCGTAGCGTTCCAGTTTCAGTTCCTCGGCTCGCGTTTCCATACACGCCTTGTTGGCCGCAGCAAACTGCATTTCGCAGCGTTTCACCTCAGCCACCGCCTCGTCGTTTCGTTTCAGCCATTCCAACTGTTTCTGCAAGTTTTGCAGTTTTTGTTCCGTTGTCAGTTTTTGCGCCGTCAGCAGCTGTTTTTTCTCCGTTTCCTGCTGCAGTTGTTCCGGTTCCAGGCAGTCGTGCATCATGCCCTGAATCTGGTTTTCGAGGTCGCGCGTCAGGATGCCTGCATCGTTCGTAAACTGGTAAATCTGTTCCGACACTGCGCCATACACCTCCGTGCCCGTCAGTTTTTCGAGCAGCACCGCTTTATCAGCCGTTTTAGCTTTCAGAAAGTTCGAAAAGCTGTTTTGCGCCAGGATAACCGTACGCGTAAACTGCTCGTAGGTCAGCCCCACCGCCAGGTTAATTTGGTCTTGAATTTCCGCTTTGTCAAATTTCTGTTTGTTGGGAGCCAGCTGTTTCAAGGTGCGTTCCGGTGTTTTGTAGTTGCCGTTTCGCGTCAGTCTGATGCTCCATTCAGCCTCGTAGCGTTCGCCATCGTTGGTAGCAAACACCACCGTAGCTCCTCCCTCCTTTTGTCCGCGGCGCAAAATGCCTGCCACGTTGCCCGCCTGCATTTGCTGGGCACAGCTCACCAGTTCCAGGTCGCCGGCCGGAATGCGTTCCACGTTGTCGAATCGCGGAGCCTTGTTGTAAAGTGCCAGGCAAATGGCATCGAGTATGGTCGATTTGCCCGAACCCGTGTCGCCCGTAATGGCAAAAAGCCCTGCCGAGCGCAGCGGCTCAGCCGTAAAGTCAATGATTTGTTCACCCTCGATTGAGGTGAGGTTGTTGAGAATGATTTTCTCTATTTTCATTGTGCGTAAAGGTGTAACGTAGAAAAAAGAGCGTCCGACAGCATTGTCCGTCCGCCCGTGATTCGGTATCGGTGGCAGAGGTCATATTCGTGCGTCCTCCGCCTTCCGCGTTCAATGTTAGTTCCGGCTGTTCTGTTCTTCGTTGAGTGCCGTGTGTTCAGCCTGTTTGAATCGTTCAATCAGCGGTTCGGGCATATCCTCTCCGTAGCGTGCGCGGAAGTGGTCGCACGCCAGTTTCAGCGGACTGATGCTTTGCATAGCCTCGGCCGAAAGTCCCATGGTAGCCGCGTTTTGCGCCTCGTCAGTTTGTTGGCGCACACGCACCATGCGGCAGAACAGCACCGCCTTGTCGGCCAAAGCCTCCATCACATCGTGCATGAGCGAAGGTTCCGGTTGTTTTTCTTCAATGTTTATTTCGAGGTACGGCCAGTTCAGTCCCTCATCGTGTTTGCTGCGCGTGGGCAGTTGAGCAATTTCCTCCATCACCTCAGCCACCGTAGCCTTTTGCTGCTTATTGGCCGGAATGCAGCGCAGCGTGCGCAGCGGCGTGTAGGTGAGGCGCTGCACCGACGCTTTGCCGTCGGTGTCGAGGTCGATACACATCACCCCATGCGAGTAGTTGATTTCCGAAAACGACATAGGCAGCGCGCTGCCCGCATAGAAAATGCTTTGTTGTCCGCGCACGGGTTGTGATTTATGAATATGCCCCAGAGCCGTGTAGCTCACACCGCGTCCCACCACTTCGGCGCTGACGCAGTCCTGTCCGCCCACCACCAGGCGTTCGGAGTGTTCGTTTTCGCAGATTTCTGCTCCAGCCGCATAAAAGTGTGCCGCCACAACCACGGGTAGCCCCTTGAAGTTCGATTTTTTCAGCCGTTTGTGCAGGTTTTCGAAATAATAATTCAGTCCCTCCTCCGGGCTCAGTGCCGAAGGATAGTCGCCGGTGCGCAAGTAAGGCAAGGCAAAGCAAACACATTCGGCTTCCGAACTCTGTCGCGACGAAAGCGGCAGCAGGTAGTGGTCGAAATCGGGTTTACCCTCGTCATCCATGCGGATGGTACCCCTTACATATATATTGTGTTGTTTGAGCAGTTCAGCCGGAGCTTCGAGTCGTCCGGCCGAGTCGTGATTACCCGCGGTCAGTACCACTTGCAGTCCGGGTACCGCCGAAGTGGCTTGAAGCAGGAAGTTATAGAGCAATTTTTCGGCCTGTGCCGAAGGGTTGGCCGAGTCGTAGACATCGCCCGTCAGCAGCAACACGTCGGGTTGTTGTTCGCGCAGTGTGTTTAGCAGCCATTTCAGGAAATGTTCATGTTCGGCATATCGGGTGTGTCCGTGAAACACGTTGCCCAGGTGCCAGTCAGCGGTATGAATAATTTTCATTTAAGTAGTCTTTTGTAGCAAATTCTGCGCTGTGCAGTTGCCGTTTGTGGGTTGCTTCCCTTGATTGTTTCAAAGCGTTGGCAAAGTTAGTGCAAGCCGAGTGGCGAGTAAAGAAAAACCCCGTTTTTTATTTGCTTGTCCGAGGCGCCGCCTAACTTGAGCGCAGCCAAAGTGCAAGCCGAGTGGCGAGCCGCGAAAAAACTCGTTTTTTATTTGCTTGTCCGAGACGCCGCCTAACTTGGGCTTCAGCCAAAGTGCAAGCCGAGTGGTGAGCCGCGGAAAAACTCGTTTTTTATTTGCTTGCCTTTTGCGTTCAAATACCGCACAGCGATGTATTAACAAATATCTTAATAAGCGTAAAAATCGGAGGTTTGCCTTTGTTGCCATTTTTGAACGAAAACAGCGTGCGCGAAATCGACTTTGTGTAAATTTTGAAAACGCTGATTATCAGCGGTTCCCCGATTATTGTAACTGGCTCGGAACTAATTTGCACAAGCTCGGAACTAATTTCAACAAGCTCGGAACTAATTCGGACAATCGCGGAGTAATTTTTGACGATAGCTCGATCCGTGATTCAAACAGCGGTAAGCAGATGCAAGAAACAGGGCTGTCTTTTAATGTATTTTTACTTATAAAGGGGTTGCTGTTTAACATTTGCAGCGAAGGGATAGGGCCGGTTATGTATGTCGTAATCAGACTTTTCGATATGGTTTCTCTATCCCAACTTCAACACTTATAGGTTGAAATCTGATTGTGTTTCAATGGATTCATTTAAAAAAGCGAATCCGTGGGTACTACAGATTTTTCAAAATCCTCATTATTAAAGTGTATGCTCGTATGATATTGCTTGTTTAGAACCTTGAAGTTCCTTTTATTAAACATGGATAATATGCTGCAAAGTTACAAACTTCTTCTGACATGCTTGGGTACTACAAATTGCTCAGTGCCATACGCTATATTGATTATCAAGTGTTTCAGGAACGGATTGTCTCGAAAAAAGACCGATTTTTCTTTTGAGCGTTAAAGTTGGGCTATGTTTAGACAAATAGCCCTGCCGGACGTTTCCACCCCCCTTCATAGAGACGGCAATTTTCAATCAGAAATTAAAATCATACAATCCAACCTCATTTCTCGGGCAATCTTCAATCATTCTTTCGTTTTTTAGCCTGAGATTGTGTATTTTTGTATCCTTGTAAGAACGATGCTCAATTGAATACCTATTTCTTGCATATTTTTCTCGTTGTAGACAGATTGGATTTTTAAAAAGAAAAAGTTCGAGGATAAAATATATGTGGATTTACTGCTGCAAACATGGACAGACATTCAATTGTAGAATATTTTGAATACCTGCATAAAAGACAGACGAACAAAAATGGATATTGTATCATTATTTAGCGGAGCCGGAGGCCTGGACTTGGGATTGATACAAGCAGGCAATCATGTTATATGGGCTAATGATATAGACCCGGATGCAGTTGCTACCTACAGGACTAATATCAACAGTCATATCATACTAGGCGATATTCAAAGCATAGACATTGACGAAATGCCGTCGGCAGATGTCATTGTGGGTGGATTTCCCTGTCAAGGTTTTTCCATGGCCAATATGAAACGGAATGTTGAGGATGAACGCAATGTGCTATACAAGTTCTTTCACAAAGCCATAAAGGAAAAACGCCCCCGATTCTTTATAGCGGAAAACGTGAAGGGAATATTAAGTTTGGGCAAGGGAAGTGTCGTTGAACAGATAAAGTCGGACTTTGAAGATGCTGGCTATATCGTTGAGATTCATAAAGTGAATATGGCAGACTATGGCGTTCCTCAGCATAGGGAACGTGTATTGTTTATCGGACAGAGAATAGATGTGGCAACACAAATGATTTTCCACTTTCCAAGCCCAACCCATTCAAAGGAAGGAAAGGGTGGTTTGCCCAAATGGATTTCCATCAAAGAAGCCATAGATGATTTGCCTCCGGTAGGCAATACAGTAAAGGATCCCAACAATTACGGTTCGGCCTATAGATTTGTTGCCCGTAACTTTACTGCTCACCGAGTGACCAATCCTGACAAACCTTCACCGACCATACTGGCTAGGGGAAACGGCAAGGGAGGTGTCTGTGCCATACCACATTACAATGGTGAACGCAGACTATCTATCCGTGAAAGTGCCGTTGTGCAGACATTTCCCCGCAACTTCGTATTTATGGGAAAAATGGGATCCTGCTACCGGCAGATAGGTAATGCCGTACCCGTACATTTTGCAAAACTTTTGGGCTTGGAATTAAAACGTTTGGAAAATATTTTGTCACAATGAAAGTTGTATCGTTATTCAGTGGAGCCGGAGGTCTGGACTTGGGATTCATCAAGGCAGGCCACACTGTCATATGGGCCAATGACTTATATGATGATGCTGTTGCCACCTATAAAAGAAACATTGGAAACCATATAGTGGAAAAAGACATCAAGAATATACCCTCTGATGAGATTCCCACTTGCGATATTGTTATCGGAGGATTTCCTTGTCAGGGTTTTTCGGTTGCCAATACCAAAAGACATACTTCGGATGAACGGAATGTATTGTACAAGGAATTGCTTAGGGTTATCAAGGATAAAAATCCTAAATTTTTTCTTGCCGAGAATGTGAAGGGGATATTGTCATTGAACAAAGGCAACACCTTCAGAATGATTATGAATGACTTCAGGAATTTGAACTATGAAGTGCAGTTCAAGGTTCTTAATGCCGCCAACTACGGAGTACCACAGACCCGTGAAAGGGTTATCATCGTAGGCGTAAGAAAGGACATCGATTTTGTATATGAATATCCCCGGCCCACAAATTCAAAAGACGGAGCTGACGGTCTGCCGGTGTGGGTGTCGGTAGGCAATGCCCTTAAGGATATTCCGGATCCCGACTTGCCAAATGAGGTGTTGAATCATACATATTCAAAATACAAATTGAATATAAACGGCTATATCGGACATAGGTTGCTGAATCCGAACAAACCGGCTCCTACAGTAACTGCAAGAGGTGATAACAGGGGTGGTGTCGTGATACTTCCACATCCGAACGGAAAAAGAAGAATGACCTGCAGGGAATTGGCGATAGTTCAAAGTTTTCCACTGGATTTTTTCTTTGAAGGAACAAACTCTTCCATATACAGGCAGATTGGCAATGCAGTGCCTGTACAGTTGGCATACTGCATTGCCCGGCAATTCAATGCATACACTGAGGAAGAATAATGAAAGATAAACTTGTCATGCCCAAGAAACCGTTTGCCGACTTCAAATGGAAATGGGCAAGCCTACAATGCACAGAAGGGATAAACGACCCATTGGTCTTGCTCGGCGTATTGTTCCGAATGGCAAAATTAGAGGGCAGATACAAATACAGTTCTGAACGTTTTGGACAGGAACTCATAGAGCTTTCTCACGATTTGCAAGGCACCGGAGTAAATGTTGACTTGGAAAGGAGAGTCGGAGAACGCAATATTATAAGAAATTCCGGACAGTATTGGAAAGCTTTGAACTTGATACCGTCAGACAGTACCGGGGGAATAATCACGCTTACAGACTTTGGACGCCGGGTTGCAAATCATGAAATTTCCCAGACAGAGTTTTCTGCTCAGACTATAGTCAATTTCAAACTGCCCAACCAGAGCATTCAGACAAAACATGAATGTAATGAGTGGAAAAAAGCCGGGATAAAGTTACATCCTCTGAAACTGATTTTATTCATAGTCCGTAGTCTGGGAAATGGAATGCCTACAAGTACCGATGCCTACATAACAGTTGAGGAGCTTACCAAAATCATAATTCCACTGTCAGGAACTCCCGGGCGGATGGTTGACAGCTATGTTAAATATATAAGAGCCTATCGTAACGGTGAACTGAATTTGAAAGATTGGACTGACTGTATGTCTGCTGCCAATGACAAACGGTTTGCACGCGAATACTTGCTGTTTCTGTCGCATTATGGTTATCTGATTAAAAAAAACGGAATAGCGACAAGAATGCATGAATGCTATTCGTACAACTTTGATATTGATGCAGAAATCCAAGAAATCCTTACTACAAAGTCAATTATCTCAAGTGAAGTAGTTTCAGATACGGAACGGAAACTTGTCAAGAGCCAATACAGACCCAATCAGGCTCGCTTCAGAAGGGATATGCTTGCTGCTTACAACAGGTGTATCATAACCAATGTGGAGATGCCGGAGGTGTTGGAAGCTGCACATATCGTACCATTCAAATATCATGGAGAAGACACTATAGCCAATGGCTTTCTTATGAGAATGGATATTCATTATCTGTTTGATGCAGGACATTTGCGGATATCCGTTGACGGAGATGTATTTTTGTCTGACAAAGCCCGATGGTCCTACGGTGCATCCATTCCACCCAAAATATTCATACCCGAACAAATAAACCGCACTTTCCTGAAATGGAGATGGGATAATTACAATGGGGTGTAGGTAAGGAGAAATGACAGTGCTGCACAATGAAACGCTAAACCGAAAACTGCCGGAAAATGGTAACTTTCGGTTTGGCGTTGTCTGCTTTATGATCTGTCCGTCAGTGTACTGCGCACGGGAATCATACAAATGCGCACTCAGTCCTGCTGTAGTAAGCGGCTGACGAGCGTGGCCATGCCTTCGGAGGCCTTTTGGCTGATGACCTCGATGTGGTAGTGGCCCGGCACTTGCACGGGCTGTGGGTCGATGAGGTAAATGGGTATGCCGGGGCGGGTGTAGCGGATGAGGCCGGCAGCAGGATAGACTTGCAACGAGGAACCGACGATGACAAAGATGTCGGCCTGAGCGGTAATGTCGGCCGCTGGTACGAGGTTGGGCACAGCTTCGCCAAACCATACAATCCACGGACGGAGCAGCGAACCGTCGGCGGCAAGTTCACCGTGAGCCACGCGCAGATGGTCGGGCGGCAGGGTGCGGATGCAGGCCGGGTTGTCGGGGTTGGCCGAGGAGCATACCTTCATCAGTTCGCCGTGCAGGTGAATGACGTGCGACGAACCGGCGCGTTCGTGAAGGTCGTCGACATTTTGCGTCACCACCGTTACGTCGAAATGCTGTTCGAGCTCGGCCAGCAACTCGTGTCCCCGGTTGGGCCGCGCCGCTACGAGCTGTTCGCGCAGGCCGTTGTAAAAATCGGTGACCAGATTAGGGTTGGCTTGCCAGCCTTCGGGGGTGGCTACTTGTTCAACGGGATACTGTTCCCAAAGTCCGCCGGCATCGCGAAAGGTGCTGAATCCGCTTTCGGCACTCATGCCGGCACCTGTAAGTACTACGAGTTTCTGCATGCTTGTATGTTTTTGGTCGTTGGGCAGGTATTTTCAAGAAAACAAATACTTACTCATCTACAAAAGTACAACTATTTTTGAAAAAGGTTTGTAACTTTGTCAAAACCTTAAAGAACCGACCTTTTAAGTAGGTGTTCAAAATTATTTATATAATTCAATACTTCGGTAAATTTTTACCGAAAAATTAAAAGTTAAACCATAGAACCGGCAAAAGTCGGTTCGAAAACACTAAAGAGGTCATTGAAATGTTGTCAAAACGAATGGTTAAGCATGAAGAAATGTGCTGAAAAAATGTGCTAATCTGCTGATAACAAAGATAAAAAGCATTGCATAATTCGTTGGTTTTTAGTAAATTAGAAGTCTCTGAACTCTTCTGATTATGACTAAAGAAACACTCCTTATGCAATACCAATCCGAGTGCCTGTCGGC
>ERZ894177.753-NODE-753-length-18000-cov-8.52399_pt1 | contig 18000 bp, 18 predicted proteins | sample MGYA00380277_ERZ894177 | MGnify/ENA primary metagenome ERZ894177 (study PRJEB32331, sample SAMN06328428) | human gut metagenome | biome: human gut microbiome; feature: stool | host: Homo sapiens | collected 2014-06-03 ... | reverse complement strand
TCGGGACAGTATCCGGTACGCTTTCGATTATATAAATATATCAGCCGGCGTACAGACCATTTACCGACTACGATCTACAGCCGTTATCCGATCCATTCGGTAAAAGCTCTGTATTATAAGAATTCCAGTAATATGTCATTAATAGCCGATGTAAGAATAAACAACCAATACATCCGCGTGATCAACAACCACTTCGAGACAACAAGCGTCAATGCCTATCGCGGTATCATTACCGCTCCCGGCAAGAGTTTGAAGATCCGCGCAAAGGCAGTTAAGAACTTGATCTTGCAAATGAAAGACAACAACCGGAAACGAACGATTCAGGCCGATTCAATTCATGCTGAAATCCAACGATCTCCTTATCCGGTTATCGTCTGCGGTGACTTCAACGATACACCCGCCTCCTACACCTATCATCGAGTGAAAAAAGGTTTGACAGATGGTTTTCAGGATGTCGGAAACGGCTATCAATATACTTTCCGGCAGTTGTATAGACTGTGGCGGATTGATTATGTTTTTTATTCAAATGAGTTTTCAGGATTAACCTATATCTCTCCGGAACTCTTCTTTAGTGATCATAACATGGTGATTTGGCGTGGAAAATTGCAATAAGGGAAAAATATTGGATACAAATACAAGTAATGATAAGCGAATCGCTAAAAATACATTAATGCTTTATATCCGGATGCTACTTTCTATGGTTGTATCTCTTTATACTTCTCGTGTCGTTTTAAATACACTAGGAGTAGAGGATTATGGTATTTATGGTGTAGTTGGTGGTGTGGTTAGTATGTTTTCGTTTCTGAACGCTTCCATGAGTGGAGCTACTTCCCGTTTTTTAACTTATGAAATGGGAAAAGGTGACTTTCAAAAACTGAAAGATACATTTAGCTCTGCCTTAATTGTTCATATGGGGATTGCTTTGGTTGTATTTGTTTTGGCAGAGACTGTCGGACTTTGGTTTTTGACAAATAAATTGGTTATTTCAGAAAGCCGAATGTATGCTGCTCATTGGGTCTATCAACTATCTATACTTTCTATGGTGGTAGGGGTAACACAAGTCCCCTATAATGCAAGTATTATAGCACATGAAAAAATGGAAGTGTATGCTTATGTAGAAATATTAAATGTAACGTTGAGGCTTTTGATTGTTTATCTATTAGTAATAGGTGATTTTGATAAGTTGATTTTGTATGCAATTCTCACATTGGTGGTTTCTTTTGTTATTGTTTTAATTTATCGTTTTTATTGTACTAGAAGATTTGCCGAATCTAGTTTTCATTGGGTTTGGAAGGTTGAAATATTGAAACCTATGTTATCTTTTTCAGGATGGGATTTGTTTGGAAATATGAGCTTTACATTTAAGCAGCAAGGTACAAGTTTTATCCTTAATATATTTGGGGGGGTTTTACTTAATGCAGCAAATGGAATTGCAATGACTGTTCAAGGTGTAATTTCTAGTTTTTCATATAATATAATCCAAGCTTTTAGACCCCAAATAGTGAAGGCTTATGCGATGAATGATTTGCGGTCTATGGAAAGTCTTCTTCGTAATGCTTGCAAATATTCTATTTTTATGTTGATGCTGATTTCTATTCCTTTATGTTTTGAAATAAGATATGTTATGGGAAAATGGTTAAATATGGTTCCTGAATATGCCTCTGAATTTTGTCAAATTCTATTATTGCAAAGTATATTTAGTATTATAAGTTCTTGCATTATAGTTGGAATTCATGCGACAGGAGATGTTACTAAATTAAGTCTGTATAATGGATTGTCTAATTTTATTTTATTGCCAGTCCTTTATTTATTTTTTAAATTTGTAATATATGATCCTATATATGCTTATTTTATTTCTTTTATATTTACGTTTATTACGGTCGTTATAAATATAAATATACTTAAGGTGCAAATTCCTATGATTAAAGTTTCTTTAATCATAGGAATTTGTCTGAGAACCATATTTGTTTGTGTATTATCTGTTTTGCCTTTGTTTTTAATTGTGAAAAATATAGAAGAGTCTATTATAAGATTGCTATATGTTGCTTTTTCTTACTTCATAATGGTTGCATTTTTAGGTTACTTTTTTCTTTTAAATCAATCTGAGAAGAAATTTTTAATGAAAAAAATAAGAGGATATAAACGATAATGTTAAATTTGATAGTTGTCTGAAATTCTTATATATTGAAAATGAAAAAGAAAATTCTTTTTGTTATAGATTCTCTTGTATGTGGCGGTGCAGAAAAAAGTTTAGTATCTTTATTACCTCTTTTAAATAGGAATAAGTATGAACTTTATATTTGGATAATACATAGGGGAGGAGATTTTGAAATATTATTACCAAAAGATGTTGTTGTTGTTGATTCCCCTAAATATTCTCTCTTAGAGAAAATCTATTTAGAGGTAGGTCAAATATTATTTTCTCTTTTATTACGTATAAATAAAATTTTTTCAATAAAGGAACATAATGCAGAGGCTTTATGGAAAAGTATAGGCTGGGCAATAAAGGTTCCTAAAGGATCTTGGAATACTGTAATTGCTTATCAGCAAGGACTTCCAACCTATTTAGTCGCAAACAAGTTTAGTTCTTGTAAAAAATATGCTTGGATAAATGTTAATATTTTTGAGGCTGGTTATAATATTGAATTTAATGATCAGTTTTATGAAAAAATTGATAATATAGTTTCTGTTTCGGAAAAATTGTATGACTTATTAAGCGAAAAAATGCCAAAATTTAATTCGAAATACACATTAATATATGATATATTAAATCCTAAAGTGATTCATGATTGGTCTTTGCAGAAAGTTCAAAATCTTAGGACTTCAAATGACGAAACAATAATTGTTACTACAGGTAGATTAGTTCGCCAAAAGGGATATGATTTGGCAATTGTGGCAGCAGCTGAATTGAAACAGTTAGGGCTGAAGTTTAAATGGTATTTTATAGGAGAAGGAGGAGAACGAAGTTGTATAGAACAAATGAAACAAGAATATGGTGTTATGAAAGAGGTCGTTTTATTAGGCTTTCAAAAAAATCCATATGCATTTATGCGTCAAGCGGATGTCTATGTACAACCTTCAAGGTTTGAAGGTTTTGGTTTGACTATAGGAGAAGCGAAAATTCTTGGAAAACCTATTGTAAGTACCAATTTTGATGTTGTGAATAATCAACTAACGCATGGAAAAAATGGATTAATAGTTAAAATGGATGGCAAAAGTATAGCAAATGCTATTTATGCAATGGTAACTGATCCAATTCTTAGACAAAATGTGGTGACTGAAGTCATGAAAGAAGAAAATAGAACATTTTTATCTGAAGTTCAAAAAGTCGAAACCCTTATTGATTGCTAAAATGAAAATAAAAACGATAACTTGTCACGATGTCTATAATCATGGAGCATCTCTTCAGGCTTACGCCTTGCAAAATTATTTACGATCATTAGGACATGAGGTTGAAATTATAGATTATAAGCCGGATTATTTGAGTGGCCATTTTAATTTGTGGACCGTATCTTCTCATTATGATAAATTTGTATTAAGAGAGTTATATTTAATATGCAAGTTGCCTAATCGGTTATTAAGATTGAGAAGAAAGAAAAAATTTGATGAATTCACAAAGCGTTATTTGATATTAACTAAAAGATATAGTTCTTTTAAGCAGTTATTGAGTGATACTCCTAAATCAGATGTTTATATTGCTGGTAGTGATCAAATTTGGAACACAAATTTTAGAAATGGTCTTGATCGGGTCTTTTATTTAGGTTTTGTTACGGATGCATCTAATCGTATTAGTTATGCAGCGAGTTTTGCTCATGATTCAATTCCTGAAAAAAATATAGAGTTCGTGGCAGAACAATTAAAGAATTTTGATGCAATATCAGTTAGAGAAGAATCTGGTGTTAAACTTTTAAAGGTGTTAGGGTATAATGGTGTCCAAGTTTGTGATCCTGTTTTTTTGTTAGATAGAGAGAAGTGGAATAAACTTGCTTTTTATGATTTTTCTAATCAGAAATATATTTTGGTATATGATTTTGAATCTAATCCTAAAATTGAATGTTTGGCTCTGAGAATGGCTAAACGGTTACGTTGTAAAATATATTCGATAGGTCCTTATCGTTTGTCTTATGCAGATAAAAATTTGATTTATTACGGACCTGATGCTTTTGTGTCAGCGATACGTGATGCTTTTTGTGTGATTTCTAATTCATTTCATGGCTCAGCTTTTTCTATATTGTATCATAAAGACTTTTTTGTCGTGAAACGGGAAGATGGTTTAAATGATAGAATGCTTAGTTTTTTGGAGCATTATGCCTTGTCTGATCGTTTAGTTGATGAAAATACATCTGAGGACGTTTTATTTTCTAAGATAGATTATCATGATATCGAGCCTCTTTTGCAGCGGGATATATTATTTTCAAAACAGTTTTTACATAATAATATACATAGGTGAAGCAACGTATCTTCATAGCTATCCATTACCTAGAAATAGGGGGAGCAGAACGTAGTCTTTTAGGGTTACTTAATGCGTTAGATGTCGCTTTGTATGATATAGATTTGTTTATCTATAGCCATCAAGGTGAATTTATGCGTATGATACCGAAAAAAATACGTTTATTACCAGAAATACCCCAATATGCGGCATTGGAACGTCCGCTCAAGGAGATAGTCAAAAATGGGCATTGGAAAATTGCTTTTGCACGGTTAAGGGCGAAGTGGTTGTGTTGGAGATATATGAAGCGTTCCAAGCAAACAGAAGGTTCTGCTATTTTCCAATATGTGGCGGACTATACGATTGGGTTGCTACCCTCTTTATATCGGTATGGGGTGTATGATTTGGCTATTAGTTTTTTGAGTCCTCATAATATCGTATTGGAGAAAGTTCAAGCTAAAAAGAAAATTGCTTGGATTCATACGGATTATTCGGCTATACAAGTTGACAAGGAGCGTGAATTGAAAGTTTGGGGACGATATGATTATATTGCGTCTATTTCGGAAAATGTTACACAAACATTCTTGCAGGTTTTCCCAGAGGTAAAGGAAAAGATTTTCTTGATTGAGAATATCCTTTCTCCTGCTTTTGTTCGTGAACAAGCTGTGTTGTTGGACGTTTCGGATGAAATGAAAATATTGGAAGGAGAGATTAGGCTTTGTTCGGTGGGACGTTTTTCTTTTGCAAAAAATTTCGACAATGTCCCTTTGATTTGTAAATCTATTGTGGAAAAGGGAATACGGGTGAAGTGGTTTTTAATCGGTTTTGGTGGTGATGAGCAATTGATACGAGATCGGATAACAGAAGCTAAGATGGAGGATTATGTTTTCCTTTTAGGAAAAAAAGAGAACCCTTATCCCTATATGAAAACTTGTGACATATATATTCAGCCTTCTCGTTACGAGGGGAAAGCTGTGACGGTTCGTGAAGCTCAAATGCTTTGTAAACCGGTTGTTATAACCAATTTTCCTACTGCTTGTAGTCAATTAACTGACGGAGTAGATGGAATAATCGTTCCATTGGAGAACGAAGCATGTGCTGAGGGGATTGTAAAGGTAATTAAGGATCATGAATTGAGGCAATCGTTGATCGCTTATTTGCAAGCACATGATTATGGAAATGAAGTGGAAGTCGAAAAAATTTATCACTTAAAATAATATGATACCTAAAATAATTCATTATTGTTGGTTTGGGCATAATCCATTGCCTAATTCGGCAATCAAGTGTATTAATAGCTGGAAAAAGTTTTTTCCTGATTATGAAATTAGGGAATGGAATGAAGATAATTTTGATGTAGAGAGTATCCCTTATACAGCAGAGGCGTACCGTATAAAGAAATATGCTTTTGTGAGTGATTATGCTCGCTTTTGGGTGTTATATCATCATGGAGGACTCTATTTCGATACAGACGTAGAGGTTATCAAGCCGATGGACGATATTATCGAACGAGGTCCCTTCATGGGTGTGGAAGTTCCTTGCAAGGTAGGTTTTGAACCTGAGGTTAATCCTGGGCTAGGGCTTGGGGTTAATCCAGGTCTTAGACTTTACAAATCGATATTGGATTATTACGGAGCACTCCATTTTGTTGATGTAGGTGGAAATATAATTCCGGGCACTGTCGTTAAACATACGACGGATGTGTTAGTTCGTTATGGCTTGTGTTTTACAGACGAAATACAAGAAGTAGCCGGCGTTTGGATTTATCCGCAGGATTATTTTAATCCGCTTGATGATGCTACGGGACGTCTGAATATTACAAAGAATACGCGAAGTATTCATTGGTATAGTAAAACATGGGTAGACAATTATGGTCCTGTTCGGATTAAAATCACTCGTTGGATCCATCGAATTTTTGGTGTAAATTCTTTGAAATGGTTGAAAAAGCTAATTCATAAATAAGCATGTTCCCTCCTCAATATTATTATCCTGTATATATCTATCTTATTTTAATATGGTCGTTTGTTCAATATTTTGAATGTTCAAAGAAAAATGTGTCGACATTATTGAATTATAGGAGGAAAAGTGCAGCTATTACCCTGTTTGCTATTTTATTTATTGTTTTTGTGGGATTGCGTCCCATTTCTTGGCATTATTTTGGAGATACGGTGAATTATGCACAGACATTCTATGCTTATCAAAATGGAATTATGTCTTATGACCCTGATTCTTCGGAATGGCTGTTTAATGGGTTGATGGCTTCTTGCGCTAAAGTAATGGATGTGCAGTTTTTCTTTTTGATTATAGAAATAGGATATGTCGGGTTAATGCTATGGGCTTGTAGACGGTTGATATCCAATAATGTAACTGTTGCTATGCTCTTTTGTTTCGGTGCTTTCTCTTTTTTTACATATGGGGTGAATGGTATTCGCAACGGTTTGGCTTGTAGTTTGATGTTATTGGCTTTTTCTTATATCAATGGAAAGACAAGGGAGAAAGTCGTGGCTGGAATTTTATCTTTTGCTGCATATAATATTCATCATTCTACTGCATTGCCGATTCTCTGTATGGTCGTTTCTTTGTACTATCGAAATACAAAAATGATATATTTGTTTTGGTTGGGATCTATCGTTATCAGTGCTGTGGCCAGTAGCTTTGTGGAATCTATTTTTACTGGGTTGGGATTTGATGATCGGCTGGATGGTTACCTCCATAATATGGAAGATGATTATATGTTTAGTCATACTGGTTTCCGTTGGGATTTCCTTCTTTATAGTGCGATGCCGATGTGGTTAGGATGGTATGTGGTTCTGAAGAGGAAAATTTTTAATAGCCAGTATTTGTTGTTGTTGCATACATACGTTTTGGCTAATGCTTTTTGGGTAATGTTGATTCGGGCATCTTATTCAAATCGATTTGCTTATTTGTCTTGGTTCATGTACCCAGTTGTTTTGGCGTATCCCTTGTTGACATTGCCGATTTGGAAAGATCAAGGGAAAAAGGTTGGAATGATATTGGTGGGGCATATATTATTTACTTACTTAATGTGGATCAGAGGATGATTGGGAAAAAAATGTTGACAGTATTTACTCCGGCTTATAATCGGGCGCATACGATTGGGCGAACGTATGAAAGTCTATGTCGACAGACTTGTCAGGATTTTGAGTGGTTGGTTATAGATGATGGATCTTCCGACCATACGAAAGAATTGGTAGAAGGTTGGATAAAGGAAAATAAGATACCAATCCGCTATATTTACCAAAATAATCAAGGAATGCACGGAGCACATAATACAGCATATAGAAATATTCATACAGAGTTGAATACTTGTATCGATTCGGATGACTATATGCCGGATGATGCAGTGGAAAAAATTATTTCGTTCTGGAATCAATATGGATCGGATAAATATGCGGGATTTATAGGATTGGATAGAGCGGATAGTGGTGATATTATAGGGACAGTTTTCCCTGAAAATGTAAAAGAAACAACTCTATTAGGATATTATGAGCATGGAGGAAAAGGTGATAAGAAATTGGTTTATCGTACTGATGTGATAACTAAATATCCGGAGTATCCGATTTTTGATGGAGAAAAATATGTAGGATTGGCATATAAATATTATTTAATAGATCAAGATTATACATTGTTGACTTGTAATGATGTTTTTTGTATAGTTGAATATCAAACGGATGGTTCCAGTATGAATATGTATAAACAATATTGGAGAAATCCGAAAGGATTTGTTTTTTATAGGAAAGTCCGTATGCGATTGGTTTCTTCTTATAAACGAAGATTTATAGAATGTGTGCATTATGTTTCAAGTTCTATAATTGCAAAAAATATTTCCTTTATAAAGGAATCTCCTTGTAAGTGGACAACTTTAATGGCTCTTCCTGGGGGTATATTGCTTTATTGTTTGATTCGTTACAAAGTGAAACGAACAGCTTATATGAATATAAAAGGTCTTCTATGAATGAAATAATAAAAAGCGATTTGTATCGATATGTTGGAAAAACTAATAGTTCTTTATTGGTACAGTTACGATATTTCTTTTTTACTCCTGGTTTTAGATATATTTATTTTTTTCGCAAGGGATCCCTTGCGAGAAGACGTATTATACGTCTTCTCTGGCATTTTTTTATGAGAATGTGCATGTATAGAACTGGTATACAAATCCCGTTAGGAACAAGAATTGGTGAAGGATTTAGAATTGTTCATTTTGGTCATATTGTAATTAATCCAAATACAAAAATTGGAAAAAATTTCAATATTAGTCAGGGATGTTTAATTGGAAATTCACAAGGAAAGCATGCGGGGACCCCTATCATTGGTGATAACGTTTGTATGAATGCAAATTCAATTATTATAGGGGGAGTAAGTATTGGAAATAATGTTTTGATTGCTCCGGGAGCTTTTATTAATTTCGATGTGCCGGATAATTCCATTGTCATTGGTAATCCAGGTAAAATTGTAGAAAGAGGAGAATCTCCCACTTCTAAATATATAGTAAATCCGATATTATGAGAATCCTTCAAGTAATTACTTCTCTTCATATAGGTGGTGCAGAAAAACTAATCGTAGATATGGTTCCTTTGTATCAAGAACTTGGATACCAAGTAGATGTCCTGTTGTTTGATGGTACGGAAACGCCTTTTAAAAGGCAATTACAAGACAAGGGAGTGACCATTTATGAATTAGGTAAGGGTGGATCAGTGTATAATCCGTTATATATATTCAGATTGATTCCTTTTTTGCGTAAGTATGATATTGTACATACACATAATACGGCCTGTCAGTTATTTGCTGCTATTGGCAGCGTGTTATGCTCGGTGGTGCTTGTCACCACCGAGCATAACACTTCCAATCGAAGACGTGATTGGAAGTGTTATAAATTATTAGATAAGTGGATGTATAGTAGGTATAGGTCTATAATTTGTATTTCTGATAAAGCACATGAAAATCTTTGTCATTATTTAGGGACAAGTAAATCTATCAAAACAATTTATAATGGGATCGATTTGATGCGTTTCCAAGAGGTGCAGGCAGATGCATCTTTCCGTAATGGTAAAACAGTGGTTACGATGGTGGCTGGTTTCCGCTATCAGAAAGATCAGGATACATTAATAAAGGCTTTTCAGTATTTGCCGACTGAGCAGTATGAGTTATGGTTGGTGGGAGATGGGGAAAGGCGTTCTACGTTGGAAGATTTGGTAAGCCGGTTAGGTATTTTGGAAAATGTTCGTTTTTGGGGGATTCGGAGCGATATTCCGGTTCTTTTGAAATCGTCCGATATAATTGTAATGTCTTCTCATTTTGAAGGTTTGTCTTTATCAAGCATAGAAGGAATGGCAGTTGATAGGCCTTTTATAGCGAGTGACGTAGATGGCTTGCATGAGATAACAAAAAATGCCGGCATCCTTTTTCCGCATGGTGATGCAAAAGCTCTGGCAAATATCATTTTAAGACTGAAAGAAGAACCGTATTATCGGCAAATAGCAGATCGGTGCCAGCAGAGAGCTTCTAAGTATGATATACGGAAGACGGTGACTGCTTATCTGGAAATATATAAACAGTTGGTATGATGTCAATACGTGAAACCACAATTCTAAAAGGTGTGGCGATACTTTTTATGCTTTATCTGCATTTATTTAATCAAATGGCGAATGTGAATTTATGCACGACTTATTTATCAATAAGAGGTGTTCCTTTTGTGCATTTGTTTAGTCGATGTACTGGTCCGGTTGCCTTTTACCTTATTTTGAGTGGATATGGCTTGTATATTTCTTCCAAGAGTGGAAGAAAACAAAATTCATTGAAAAGAATTTTGAAACTTTATGTTCATTATTGGATTACTTTGATTCTTTTTATTCCTTTAGGATGTAGGGTGATAGGCAGTCAAGTATATCCTGGTTCTTTTTCTAAGTTTTTAGAAAATGTAACAGGTTGGAATACTTCGTATAATGGGGAAATATGGTTTTTGTTTCCGTATGTTTTATTGACTATTTCTTCACCATTCTTGTTTCATATATTGAACAAGATGAGGCTTTTATCTGTATTTATAGTTACAGGTACACTCTACTTATTGGCTTATGTATTGATTCATTTATTTGGTCAATCTTATTTGTATTCGCATCAGTTGGCTTATATGCCGGTGTTGTATATGAGTTTACTTTTCCCTTTTATGTTGGGAGCCATGTTAGTAAAATACGATATTATTAATAAATGTAAATTGTGGAGGTGTAAATCCTTGTTTATCCTATTGTTACTAATGGTTGTCAGGATGTATTTGGAGACAGGGGTATTTCATGTACTTTATTCCGTTGCGTTTATTGTTTTGTTTGTGCAAATAAAAAGACCAGTTTGGTTAGATACCTTTTTATATGAGATGGGATGCCGTTCCACTTCCATGTGGTTTGTTCATACTTATTTCTGTTATTATCTGTTCAAGGATTTTATCTATGGTTTTAAATATCCATTGTTGATTTTTAGTGTCTTATTGGTGGTTAGTTATCTTTTCGCCTTAGTGATAGACCGGATTTATCAGCCACTTCAACAATTAATAACACAAAAATGGAGATAATATTACATAAAATTAATATCTGTAGTGGGTTTTTGAATATGGGATTGATTCGAAAGGAGAGCGCAGGCTATTTGAACTTAATTATTGATCATAAGTGCTTAATTTTTAATGGTAAATAACCATGCTGAAACTCATCCGTACCTCTACCATTCCAGCCTCCCTTGAAAACCTTTTGAAAGGGCAACTCAAAATGCTTTCCAAGTATTATAATGTGCTTGCAGTCTCTTCTCCGGGAGACGATATGGAAACAATAGAAGAACGGGAAGGTGTACGTACAATCGCTATCCCGATGGAACGGCGTATCTCTTTGATAAAAGATTTTATTTCATTAATCAGGTTGATAGTTCTCTTTGCTAAGGAACGGCCAGATATGGTGCATTCCATTACGCCGAAAGCTGGATTACTGTCTATGTTGGCTGCTTGGATTACACGGGTTCCCGTCCGTATGCATACGTTTACAGGATTGGTATTTCCTACGGCTACAGGGAAGATGCAGAAGTTGCTGATTGCGATGGATCGCCTGACTTGTTTCTGTGCAACGCACATCAATCCGGAAGGGGAAGGGGTAAAGCGGGATTTGGTCAATTACAATATTACATCTAAACCTCTTCATATTATTGCTAATGGTAATGTGAACGGGATCGATCTTGAATATTTTGACAAGACCCCGGAGGTCGTGGAAAAGGCTTGCTCTTATAAAAAAGAAGGAACTTTTACTTTCTGTTTTGTCGGGCGTATGGTGAGAGATAAGGGGATAAACGAATTGGTACATTCTTTTTTGCGATTATATCAAAAAGATGAACGGGTGCGTCTGTTATTAGTCGGGCCTTTCGAAAAAGAATTGGATCCGGTTCTGCCGGAGGTGGAAGAACATATCTTGCACCATCCGGGGATTTGCTATATGGGGTATCAAAATGATGTTCGTCCTTTCTTAGTGGCTTCGGATGCGTTGGTGTTTCCCAGTTATCGAGAGGGATTCCCGAATGTGGTCATACAGGCAGGTGCTATGGGACTTCCGGCTATTGTGACAGATATAAACGGATGTAATGAGATTGTCTTGCCGGATCTGAACGGGGTGATCATTCCTTCGAAAGATGAACAAGCGTTATATGAATCGATGAAATATTTTGCTTCCCATCCGGTGGAAGTGGAAAGGATGGCTGCCAATGCTCGTCCGCTGATCGCTTCCCGTTATGAACAGCGGATAGTGTGGAATGCATTGTTGGATGAATACAAGTCTATAATTTAAGGGGTAATCCATGTATAAGTATTTTTTTAAGCGATTGATTGATTTTATCATCGTCTTTTGTGTATTGGTCGTGATTTGGCCGATATTGTTGATTATTACCTTGTGGCTGCATTTTGCCAACAAGGGAGCCGGTGCATTCTTTGCACAGGAACGGCCCGGTAAAGGGGGAAAAGTGTTTAAGGTGATCAAGTTCAAAACTATGACGGATGAACGGGATGCTGACGGTAATTTACTTCCTGATGCGGATCGGTTGACGAACGTAGGGCGTTTTGTCCGTTCGACTTCGATCGATGAGTTGCCCCAATTGATAAATGTCTTGAAAGGGGATATGGCGTTGATTGGACCTCGTCCTTTATTGGTTCAATATCTGCCATTATATAGTAAGGAGCAGGCGCGTCGTCATGACGTGCGACCGGGTATTACCGGATGGGCACAGGTGAACGGACGTAATGCAATTAGTTGGACGAAGAAATTCGAACTGGATGTTTGGTATGTGGATCATTGTTCGTTTTGGCTGGATGTGAAGATCATCTTTTTGACGATAAAGAAAGTGTTTGTCCGGGAAGGTATTTCACAAGAGGGACAGGCTACGATGGAATTTTTTACAGGGAATAATTGATTAATTTAATGTTATGAAGATATTATTATTGTTATCTCGTTGTGATCAAACAGGGATGACTACGCACACTTTAGACTTGGGAAGAGCTTTGGTAAGTTTAGGACATCGTGTTACACTATTGGTTGGGCGGAGGAAGAAAAATTTGCCGGAATCAGAAATATTATATCAAAAATTTTTGGAAGTGGGTGTTCAAGTTGTTTCTTTTCGTGAAGCGATTAATAATTCTTTACATTTGAAAATAATATCTTTTTTGGATGTGCTATTTTTTATTATTTGGCATCGGTTTGATATAATTCATATTCAGTCTCCATATTTGTCTTTCATGCCTTGGCTTTTGCATAAAAAGTTTGTTTCGACATTGCATGTAAATGATTTGATTCGTTGTTTTTATTATAAGAATGCAACTCACTTGATTGCGATAAGTAGGGAAACTAAAGATTATGCAAGAAGAATTTTTGGTTATAATGATAAGGATATTACAATCGTAAATCATGGAGTATCTTCATCTTTTGCAACTTTATTATCAGCGGAGCAGAAAAATGAAGAGAAACTGAAACGGAATTTACCTGTCGATAAATTGATTATAGGCTTGGTTGGAAGTATAGAAAAAAGAAAAGGACATGATGTTTTACTAAATGCTATAGCATTGTTGCCTAAAGAACTTTTGGCAACAATTCATATAGTATTTTTAGGAAGTTCAAAGGATGGTAAAACAAAGGAGTGGTTGGATACTTTAATTGAAAAGACAAATATGGAAGGAAGAGTTTCAAGGTTTGAGTATCAATCTTCTGATATTTTCTATAAACTATTTGATGTGTTTGTCCTTCCCTCTCGCTTAGAAGGATTTCCTGTAGTTGTTATAGAGGCTATGTCTAGTGGTTGTTGTTGCGTCCGAAGTAATGTAGAAGGAGCTTATGACCAAATTGATGATGGAAAAACGGGATTTCTTTTTGAGAATGAGAATGTAGAACAATTAAGTTCGATTTTAAAGTTTTTGATTGAAAATCCAGATAGAAGAACGGAAGTAGCCAAAGCTGGGCGTGAAAAAGCATTGAAAGAATTTACATCAGAAGTGATGGCTAAAAAAACAATAGACGTATATAAAAAGGTAATAAATGAATACTAATATCTTAATCACCTCCGCCGGAAAGCGGGTTACACTGACAAAGCAGTTTCAAGAAACATTGAGACGTTTTTATCCAGAAGCGAAGGTGTTCACGACAGATATGAATCCTGCGATGGCTCCTGCCGGGATTGTTTCAGACGGATGTATAGCTGTACCGAGGGTCACCGATTCCGGTTATATAGAAATGTTGCTGACAATATGTAAAGAAAAAGGAATTCGGATTATTGTGCCGACTATCGATACCGAGTTGCTGGTTTTGGCGGAGAATAAGGAACTGTTTCAAGAGAATGGGATAGAACCGATGGTATCGGAATTGCCTTTCATACAAGCTTGCCGGGATAAGCGGAATACCGGTACATTCTTGAATAGCCATGATATTCGCGTTCCGGCTCCAGTGGATAAATATCATCCGACTTTTCCACTTTTCGCCAAACCATATGATGGTTCCTTAAGCAAAGACCTGTATGTCGTGAGGTGTAAGGAGGAACTGACATCGGAAATATTGAATCATCCGAAGTTGATTTTTATGGAATATATCGACAAACAGGAATACAAGGAATTTACGGTCGATATGTATTATGGCAAGGATAATAGAGTGAAGGCTATCGTGCCTCGTGAAAGAATAGAGATCCGTGCCGGTGAGATTAATAAGGGATTTACCCGTAAAAACTATCTGGTTCGGTTTTTGAAAGAACGGCTGGACTATTTGCCGGGTGTGGTTGGCTGTATCTGCATCCAATTGTTTTATAGAGAGTCGGACGATGATGTGGTCGGGATCGAGATCAATCCACGGTTCGGTGGGGGATATCCGCTTTCCTATTATGCGGGAGCCAACTTTCCGGAATATATCGTAAGGGAGTACATGTTGGATGAAACGTTGTCCTATATGGATACTTGGGCGGACAATACCTTGATGCTCCGATATGACAGCGAGGTAATCGTATATGAAAAATAAGATTTTCATTTTTGATCTGGATGATACGTTGTATAAGGAAATCGATTTCTTATACTCTGCTTATCGGGAAATTGCCGGATGGATAGAATTGAAGTTTTCTTTGAAAGGGATTTATGCTTTTATGTTGGAAACTTATAAAGAGCAAGCGGATGTTTTTTCTCGTTTGATTGATACTTACGATTTGTCGTTGACGAAAGCTGATTTACTGTCCATCTACAGGTCTCATCGTCCTAATATCCGGTTGGAGCTTGACACCTTGAAAGTATTGGAGGTTTTGAAGCGGGATTTTACATTGGGGATGATCACGGATGGTCGCTCTATTACCCAACGAAATAAGTTTCAGGCATTGGGTCTTGAACAATTTATCGAAAATGAGAACCTGGTTATATCCGAAGAGTTTGGCTCTGAAAAACCATCAGAGAGGAATTTCATGTTTTTTCAGGATAAATATGCTGATGCGGAGTTTGTCTATATCGGGGATAACCTTCGGAAAGATTTTATTACACCTAATAAGTTGGGATGGAAAACGATCTGCCTGTTGGATGATGGAAGAAATATCCACCGTCAGGACTTTTCCTGTCCGGAAGAGTACCTGCCTAATGTAAAGATACATACTCTGAAAGAATTATTGTCTTTGTAGATTTAATCATAAATTATAATGAACAAACGAATTTATCTTTGCCTTGCCCATATGAGCGGCAAAGAACAGGCTTTTATCCAGGAAGCCTTTGATACCAATTGGGTTGTGCCTTTAGGACCGAATGTGAACGGGTTTGAAGAGGATTTGAAATATTTTGTAGGCAATAATAAAGAAGTCGTTGCCCTTTCTGCTGGTACGGCAGCCGTTCATCTGGCATTGTTGGCTTGTGGTGTTGGTCCGGGAGATGAAGTAATTGTGCAGAGTTTTACTTTCTGTGCATCTTCGCATCCGGTGACCTATCTGGGGGCTACTCCGGTGTTTGTCGATTCGGAGGCGGATACTTGGAATATGGATCCGGTGTTGTTGGAAGAGGCCATCAAAGATCGGATTGCCAAGACTGGTAAAAAGCCCAAGGCGATCGTTCCGGTTTATCTGTACGGGATGCCAGCGAAGATTGAGGAGATCATGGCGATTGCCGACAGATATGATATTCCGGTTATCGAAGATGCTGCCGAAGGGCTGGGAAGCCGGTATGACGGACAGGTTTGCGGTACGTTCGGACGATACGGGGTGCTTTCGTTCAACGGGAACAAGATGATCACTACTTCAGGTGGTGGGGCTTTGATCTGTCCGGACGAAGAAGCGAAAAAGAAGATCATGTTCTATGCTACGCAGGCCCGTGAGTCCTATCCTTATTATCAGCATGAAGAGATCGGCTACAACTATCGTATGTCGAATATCTGTGCCGGTATCGGACGTGGCCAGATGACGGTGTTGGATGAACATATCGCCCACCATCAGCATACCTGCCAACTCTATAAGGAACTGCTTGCCGGAGTGGAAGGGATCGTATTGCACGAGAATCCATCTTCCCGTTTCGACAGTAACTATTGGCTGAATACGATCCTGCTCGATCCGTCCTTGCATGTGAAAGGCGAGGAACATGCCTACGAAACGGCTGTTCAGGGAGCGGTAGGAGGCGCAGCCGGTGTGACACACGTTGCTTCTTCCTTGCATACCGACTCGGAACCGAACCGGAATGTGGAAGCCATGCGTATGGCATTGGATGCTGTCGGCATCGAATCTCGTCCGTTATGGAAACCGATGCATTTGCAACCTGTATATAAGAACAATCCCCGTTATGTGAACGGAGTGAGCGAATCTTTGTTCAAACAAGGGCTTTGCTTGCCGAGTGGCCCGTGTGTGACGGACGAGGATGTGGCTTATATCGTGCAGGAGATCAAAAATTCGGTGAAGAAATAATAGATTGTGAACTTTCCAAGACTTCTATAATGCAAAAGCACAACGTTTGTGGAACACTTTGGAGCGGGAAATAATATTCCGCAATGCATCGCAATATATTGAAAGTCTTGGAAAGCAGTTTCGTGCTGTAGCCCCTTTATCCCGCCAGCACCTTATAAAGACTCCCGATCCCTCCTGCCAGCATCAGGGTGTAGCCGGAGAGGCCGAGCCAGTCGGCTTCGGGGGGCGGGGAGAGAGGAGGGAGAGAATCGCTCCGAGAGCGGCGAGGGTTACTTCCGTTTCCCCTCTCCACAGGGAGAGGAGGGATAGGAGGCTCAGGCAGAGGACAAGGACAAAGGTCGTCACCGGCAACCGGGCGTTTGCGCCGGGGAAAGATGATCCGGGCGAGGGTGGTGAGGAAGCTGAGGATGGTTTCAAGGACGTTCATGATTTATGAATTATGATTTATGGGGTGGGGAATGAGTTTACTGATTTTTCTGCAAACCTTGACCAACAACGCTTGATAGGCGGCACGGTTGTCGCCGTTGACTTCGCTGATGTATTTGCTGTAGGCGATCTTGCGGGCGAAGGCTTTCGGGTCGTCGCTGACGTCGGCGGCGAACGGGTAGACCGAACGGATCAGGCGGGCGTAGTCCATGAACGAGTCTCCGGGACTGTCGTAGGTACGGAAACGGAGGGAATGGGCGCCCAACTCGATGCTTGCGCCTTTCCACCAGACGTTGGAGCGGCCGTAGGCGGTGAGGCCGAAATAGTTGTGATGCTCGCTGGCGAGATCACTTTGTCCCCAGCCCGACTCGATAGCCGCTTGTGCCAGGATAACCACCGGATTGATCCGGAATGCTTCCCCCGCCTTTCGGGCGAGGGGAAGGAGGGAGGAAAAAAATTCGCTTTGCTTCATTTTTTTTAGTTGAAAGGTGATTTTTTAGTTGAAAGGTGAAAGTTGAAAGTTGAAAGTTGAAAAATAGCAACGTGGAGTTACTTCCACCTTTCAACTTTCACTTGATTTACAGTTCTCCCGGGCGATCATCCGTGCCACCGCCACCGCCGGCCGATTCGCTGGAGGCGTCCTTTTTCGGGACGTAGCGTTCGAAGGAGACGTTGTTGACGAGGTTGATCAGCATCGTGCCGGGGTAAAAGAC
>ERZ894177.686-NODE-686-length-19492-cov-8.46447_pt1 | contig 19492 bp, 21 predicted proteins | sample MGYA00380277_ERZ894177 | MGnify/ENA primary metagenome ERZ894177 (study PRJEB32331, sample SAMN06328428) | human gut metagenome | biome: human gut microbiome; feature: stool | host: Homo sapiens | collected 2014-06-03 ... | reverse complement strand
ATTATGATTCATTAACTATGTATTTAACCCAATATCAAAAAGGTAAAAAGATATCTGATAAAGAAATCTGTACATTTTATAATAATCCTTCAAAAGGAACAAATACCGGAAATATTGCTTTAGTAGTTGATTATGAAGCTTCTACTTTGAAGATTATAGATGCTTTTGAAGATGGGTATTATGTAGCTGAAGGTATTTCATTTTTAGAAAACATTAGTAACTATGATGTTTGGGATTATGATAAAATTGAAGAAAAAACATCTATTAAATATAGTAAAAAACAAATGTTAGTGGCATTATCTTATGGAAAAAATCATGTCACATCTCTTCCTATAAAAGGGTTAGAAACAAACAAAAAGATAAAGAATGATTATACATGTATTCTTTCAATTAAGTTTAAGTAAAAACGTCATCACTTGGATGACGTTTTTTAAAAATCAAATTTGTTCTTTTTCTTCATAATAATAAAGACAGTTATACAAATAAGAGCAGATAAAATAGAACCAAGAGCGGGTGTAAGTCCCATTGGTAGTAATGTTTCAGGGAAAAGTTTAGAAGTAATATAAGCTCCTGGAACTCTTATAAGGGCTATGGAAATTACATTATGAATAAAGGAAATAATGGAATAACCATAAGCTGTAAAGAATCCACTAAAACAAAAATGAATAGAAGCAAAGACACAATCTAAAACATATCCTTTTAAATATTGACTACCATACATAATAACTGCAGCTTCACTTGTAAATAACGAAAGAATTTCCTTGGAAATAAATTGACAAGTAAGCGCAAAGAAAATTCCAAATCCTAAAGCAATAAAGCATCCATAGCGTAAAGTTTGTCTTGCTCTTTGATGTTGTTTTGTTCCAACACATTGTGCACAGATTGCCGAGATGGCAGATAACATACTTGATGGTACTAAGAATAAAAAGCTAATGATTTTTTCTACAACACCAACTGCGGCGGCAATATCAACGCCACGGCTATTAGCAATAACCGTAATAATGATAAATGAAATTTGAATCAAACCATCTTGCATAGAAATAGGAAAACCAATTTTAAAGATATCTTTAATAATCTTTTTATGTAATTTAAAATGGTGTCTATGGATGACAATCAATTTTCTTTTAATAATTGCAAATAAAGCAACAATTACACTAATAAGTTGTGAAATCACTGTCCCAAATGCTGCTCCAACGGCATGCATATTGAAATAACCAATGAAAATAAAATCTAACACGATATTAAAAAAACAAGCAACTGCCACAAAATACATAGGACTTTTAGAATCCCCTAATCCTCTAAAAATAGAACTAATAATATTGTAAGCAGTAATAAAAGGAATACCGATAAAACATATTTTTAAATAAATCGTTGTTTCTTGAATCGCTTCTACAGGTGTAGACATAATAGAAACAATCGGATTAATAAAGAATAATAAAATCAAAGTAACAATCAGAGATAAAATCATAAAGATAATGATTGTATTTCCTACAGTCATCCTTTTTTCTTCTTCTTTTCTTTCACCAACATAACGACCAATCATGACCGTTGAACCCATTGCAATTCCTACAAGCATAACAGTAATCATATGCATGACCTGACTTCCAATAGAAACCCCTGATAAAGAAGCGGCTCCATTGTATTGACCGACAATAAATAAATCAGCCATGCCATAGAATGTTTGTAAGAAATTAGCAAGTAAAAAAGGTAATGAGAAAGTAATAATATTTTTTAAGGCACTTCCTTTTGTTAAATCTTTTTTCATAACATCAACTCCTTGCTTTGTATTATATAGGATAAATGTTAAAAGATAAAACGAAAAAAAATGCTTAATCTAGCACTTTTTTTCATGTATATGTTTCAATAATAGATTTAAGTTCTCTGATTTATTTTGTTTTAAATAAACAAGATCTATTTTTTCAAGATCAGCAAAGTATTTACTAATATCCTCTAAATAGAACTGATCTCTGTTTTCTACTTCTTTTGTAGGAAGGATTGAAAAACCTCTAGATAGATTAAGTAAAAGAAGTTGTTTAGGAAATTCTTTAACGTATTCTACTTTATTAAAAGTTGTATGATAAATTTTATAAAGTTCATCTTTACATAATTGATGATAGTTTTGATCTGTTGCTTTTGTAATATAGGGAACAGATTGAATGACCTTTTCTATTGTATGATATTTATGGATCAGTTCTTTTGAACAAACAAGAGAAACGTTTTCTTTAGATAAGGTTGTTGTTTCAATTGGATTGTTTTTGTAGAAAGAGAGCATGCTTGGAGAAATTAACGCATCGAGTTGATGCGCTTTTAGGCCTTCCATCAATTCATTTTCTTCAAGATAAGAATAAGAAATAGAAAGATGTGGGTATTTCTTTTCAAAGCTTTCAAGAATTTCAAAGTCTGTAAAATCTGTTGTTTTCATGCCTATATGTAAAGTATTCGTTTGTTGAATATTTTGACATAAAGTTTGATAAGAAGCATAAATGTTTTTCATTCCTTCATAGAACTGTTTTCCTTGTTTAGTAAGAGTTAATGTTCTATGTTCTCTTATAAATAGCTGTGTTTGGAGTTCTTGTTCTAAGACAGCAATGTATTTAGACATGGTTGTTTGTCCAATATGACAAGCGTTAGCTGCTTGCGTAAAGTTTTTATATTCAACAGCTTTAAAGAAATAATGTATTCTATTTAGATCCATATTATCACCTCTTTCATTATAACAAAAAAAGGAGCAATGAAGCTCCTTTGCTCAATATTTATTTACGTTTGAATAATGATTTTAAACCACGAGAGATTACTTGAAAGAAACTAAGAGAACGAACCATATTATTTGGATCAACATAATTTCTAACAGCTCTTAATGTCTTTTTATTATCTCTTGTCGAAAAGATAAAGTTTCCGTTGTTTTTCGTAACAACTGCAAAACGAGGAATCCATTTTCCTTTAAACATGACACTTGCCATGATTTTTGTTACTTCAGACCAAGGAATTTGAATATAATCATTGACGTTTTTATCATTGTAATATTCAAAAGCTTCATCCCCGACTAACACTTTACCATAGTTTGCCATTCCTAAATAAGACGTAGCATTAATTGTTAAATCGACTTTTTTATTTAATGATTGTACCATATATTCCCTCCATAAATATTGAACTTTTTAAATTACATAATTCCAGCTAAACGAGCTAAGATACCAACGATAAATAATGCAACGATAATAACGATTGGTGAAACTTTTTTCTTTAATAACCAGCAGCAAAGTAATGTAAGTAATAATGCTGCAAGACCAGGGATTAATTGATCTAAGTTTTGTTGTAAAGTAGTAACTTTAATTTTATCTAATCCAGTAGCTCCAAGGGAAGCATATTGAGATAAAGCTGATTTAATACCTTCAGCCCCACCTTTGATTTGACTCCAATCAATATAAGCACCTTCAGATTGAGTAACTCTAGAAACAACAGGAGTAAATGAAATACTTACCCAACGTTGAACTAAAGAACCGATAATGAACATACCTAAAATAGAAGCACCTTGAGTAATTTTACCTAATAAACCACCAGATAAATCTTTTGCGATAGAAGTACCAACTTTATATCCAAATTCTTGAGTATACCAAATAAATGCCATACGGATAATATTCCAAGCAAAGAAGAATAATAATGGACCAACAATACTTCCACCTAAAGCAAGAGAAGCACCTAAAGCACCTAAGATTGGTCTTAAAGTGAACCAGAATACTGGATCTCCAACCCCTGCAAGAGGTCCCATCATACCAACTTTAACCCCTTGAATAGCTTGATTATTGATTTCAGCACCATTAGCTCTTTCTTCTTCTAAGGCTAATGTAACACCCATAACTGGAGCTGAAACATAAGGATGTGTATTATAGAATTCTAGATGTCTTTTTAAAGCATCTGCTCTATCTTGTGGATCTTTGTATAATTTTTTGATAGCTGGGATAATTGAATAACACCAACCACCATTTTGCATACGTTCATAGTTCCATGATCCTTGAAGGAACTGATGACGCCAAGCAACTGATAAACGATCTTTTTTAGTTAATTGAATTTTTTCTGCCATATTTCTTTCCTCCTTCAAGATTAATAGTCATTTAAAATATCACCTAATGGATCACCAGAACCAGTAGAACCACCATTACCAGAACCACCGTTTTCTTTTAATCCTAAGTAAATTAAAGCAATAGCAACACCTAAAGCACCTAAAGCGATTAATGTTAATTGGCTTAATGCAGCTAATACGAAACCGATAGCAAAGAATGGCCAAGTTTCTTTAGTTGACATCATATTAATAACCATTGCATAACCTACAGCGGCAACCATTCCACCACCAACAGTCATACCACCTGATAACCAAGCAGGCATTTGATTTAAAACATTAGTTACTGCTTCAGCAGGAACGATACATAGTGCAGCAGCAGGAACTGCGATTCTGACACCTTGTAATAAGATACCTAAAATTTGATAGATTTCAATTTTACGGTAATCACCTTTTTCAGCAGCACCATCCATTAAGTGAACTAATGGGATAGCGATTGTACGACAAATCATAGTTAAGAATAAACCAGCTACTGATAAAGGAATTGCAACAGCAATTGAAGTAGAGATAGCTGTTTGTGTATTAACAGTACCACCATTTAAACCTAAAACCATGATAATTGCAGAAGCAACAGAAGCTAAAGCAGCATCTGGAGCAACAGCAGCACCAACGTTTGCCCATCCTAAGGCAATCATTTGTAAAGAACCACCTAAGACAATACCTTCACTTAGATGTCCTGAAACTAAACCAATTAAAGTACACGCTACTAGTGGTTGATGGAATTGGAATTCATCTAAAATTCCTTCCATACCTGCTAATAATGCTACTAAAATAATTAACATAATAGTAATTGCAGACATTAAATTTTCCCCCTATTTCATATTTTGAAGTTCAGTCTTTGCTTTTTTAAGAAGACTGTCCATATTTTCTTTAGAATCAGCAGGTACTTTACGAACATCGAAAGTAACACCCATTTCTTTTAATTTTTCTAAAGTTTCAACATCTTTTTGATCCATAGCAATGGCTTTATTAACAACTACTTTACCAACTGAGTGAGCCATAGAACCAATATTTAATTCTTTAATATCAACGCCACCTTCAATAGCTCTTAAAGCATCTTGAGGAGTTTCAAATAACAATAAAGCTTTAGTAGCACCAAAACGAGGATCTTTAGCGACTTCAATCATCTTTTTGACTGGTACAACGTTTGCTTTAACACCTGGTGGTGCAGCTTGTTCAATCATTTGTTTACGTAATGCATCTTGAGATACTGCATCAGATACAACAATGATACGAGTTGGTTGAGTTGATTTTGTCCAAGTAGTAGCTACTTGACCATGTAATAAACGTGTATCAACACGAGCTAAGACATATTTAATATGTCCATCTCCAAGAACAGTTCCTTCAGGAATAGCCCCAGCAGGTGCTGGTTTTTCAGCTTTTACTGCTTCTTCCTTTTTAGGTTCTAATTCTTCTGGACGAATGTTAACTCCGTCTCTAGCAACTTCACAGATATGAGTTGCGATTTCATGTGCGCTGTCAGTAGACATACGCATTGCATATGCTTCAATAAGCATTGGTAAATTTAACCCAGTAACGATTGCCCAATGATCTTCATGACCGTTAAGTAATAAGTTTGCTTGGTTGAAAGGAGTACCACTCCATAAATCAACTAAGAAAAGAACTTCGTCTTGATTTTCAAAAGTGGAAATAGCTTCTTCCATTTTTGCTCTTAAATCATCAGGACCTTCACTTGGTTGTAAAGTCACAGCTTTTACATCTTTTTGTTCACCGAAAATCATAGAACCAGATTGTAAAATTCCATTAGCGAATTCACCATGACTTGCAAGAATAATTCCTACCATATTTTTCCTCCCTCTCTTTAATTAACATTGAATAACAAAAAAAGTAGGCCAACTATTTAAAAGAAGATACAATAAAGCTATTGCTCTTTTTTAAAATAGTTAATGCCTACTTAAAGTTACACACTATTGAATATTCAATTTAATTACAGTGCTATACTAACACCAAAAAATGTAAGCGTCAATCATTTTTTTACATTTTTATGTTCTTTCATTATTTTTTATCATACAAAAAATAATGAAAAGAATAAAATATAATATAAAACAATCACAATTTATCAATAAATAAAAAAAGGAGTGACCCCTAATTTTGAAATGCACTTGATAAAATTCTTTCCAAATGTAAAGCAAGATAACCAACTTCTGATGCTGGTAATTCTTTATGAAGTACCTTTGATAAATTATCACACATTCTTATTGCTTGTTCATAAGCAAAAGGAAATTTATTTTTTGTAAATTCACTAATATCCATTTGTAATTGTTCATTAGTATTTAAACGAATGATTAGGAATTTAATATGATTCATTAAACGAGCATAAGAAATAGATTCAATATCAATTTTTACATTTAAATCCGTTTGTAATTTAATAATACTTTCATGAACAATACGAGCAGCTTCCATGGATTCTCCTACTTTATTAGAAGAAATTGCCGAGTGAATATGTAAAGTAATGAAACTTACTTCATCATTGTTGATTTCTTTATTAATAAAAGATTTAATTATTTCTTTTGATTTTAAAGCAACTTCATATTCATCAGGGAAAAGAAGTCGTATATCATAAGTAAATGGATTACTAGGCATGATATTTTCATCCATACGTTTGATCGTAAAATGAATATGATCAGCAAGTGGAATAAGAATATCATGATTTACTTTTTGAAATTTATTAGTTGCTTCTTTGATGATTTCAGCCGCAATTTCTAAATAAACCGGATTAATATAATCAATAACTTTCTTTAACTTATCTTTGGCTTGATAGTTTTTTTGCATCATATATTTTTTAGCTTGAGGTGGAATTTCAAAATGATCATTTACTTTTTTACCAAAACCAATTCCTTTAGCCAAAATAATAATTTCATTATTACCTTCTTTAGCAAGAATGGTATTATTATTTAATATTTTTAAGACTTGATACATTTTGTTCACCTACTTTCTTATTTTTAAAACTGTTTCGCCACTTTTTTTATTTCCATAAATCTTTTCAAGAGACCCTTGTCCTTTGGTTACGATCATTAAAAGACAATCATCTACCGCATTTTCTTTAATATAATGCAAATCTGCATTCCATAAAAGATCTCCTTTTTTGACCCTTTGATTTATTTTAACAAGAAGTTCAAACCCTTGTCCATTTAATTTTACGGTATTAATACCAAAATGAATCAATAATTCCATTCCATTATCCAATTCTATACCAATAGCATGTTTTGTAGGATAAAGCATGGAAATCGTTCCATCACAAGGAGAAACCACTACACCATGAAGAGGGCGAATCATTAAACCATCCCCTAGAAGTTTATGGGCAAAGATATCATCACTACAATCTTCAATTGGTAAAACTTCACCATCAACAATATTCCCAATTTCTAAATCTGTTGTATGATAAACAATTGTTTTTTCTTCATCATAAGCTTCAGGGACGTTTTCAAGATAATCATCAATCTTTGTTTTTAAAGAAGAAGCTTTAGGACCAAAAATAATTTGAATTGCATTTCCTTGTAATAATACAGCTGCAGCCCCTGCTTGTTTTAAAGAAGCTTCACTTACTAATTCAGGTTCTTGTAAGGTTGCACGTAATCGTGTAATACAACAATCTAGATCTGTAAAGTTATGGCGACCACCTAATCCTTTAAGAATCATTTGAACTTGAGGATCAATTAAGGATTGATCAAAAGAATAATCCATTTTCTTTTTATTAAAAATCGTTAATTTGTTATCATCTTCTCTTCCTGGTGTTTTTAAATCAAATTTCTTAATTAAAAAACGGAATGAAAAATAATATAGGAAGAAATAAATAAGCCCAAAGATTACAATAAAAATCCAATGAGTTTTACTATTGCCTTGTAATACCCCAAAAACAAGAAAATCAATCAAACCACAAGAAAAAGTAAAGCCAATTGTCACTCTTAAAGCTTGTGCTAAAACAAAAGCCGTACCCGCTAAAAAGACATCCACTACAAATAACATAGGTGCTACAAAGATAAAAGTGAATTCAATCGGTTCAGTAATTCCAGTCAATATACTGGTAAGAGCCGCTGATAAAAAGAGACTTCTTACAACTTTTTTTGATTCATCTTTAGCACATTGATACATCGCTAAAGCAGCACCTGGTAAACCGAAAATCATAATCATAAATTCACCAGAGAAATATTTTGTTGCTTCAACACTGAAATGTTTTAGGTTTGGATCAGCTAATTGAGCAAAGAAAATATTTTGAGCACCATGAACTAAGACCCCATTAATTTCCATTGATCCCCCAATAGCTGTTTGATAAAAAGGCGTATAGAAAACATGGTGTAAACCAAAAGGAACAAGAGCTCGTTTAACAATTCCATAAACGAAAGTACCTCCATAACCACTACTGGCAATCAATTGTCCAATCTTAAAGATACTTGATTGAATACTAGGCCAAATATAAAACATTAAAAAACCAATAAAAATATAAACAATTGTTGAAATAATTGGGACAAATCTTTCCCCTTCAAAGAAAGACAAAAAATTAGGTAATTGAATTTGATAGAAATGGTTATGTAAATAACTTACACCTAAACCAACAATAATCCCACCAAAGACGCCCATTTGTAGTGACATTTGTCCATATACATTTATCAATGTTCCATCTACGGCATCAACTAAAACTTTATTACCATTAATAACACCATTAAAAGTAAGTAAACTATGAATTGTTGAATGCATCACAAAAAAAGCAATAATCGAAGATAAAACAGCGACTTCTTTTGATTTCTTAGCCATTCCTGAAGCAACAGAAGCGGCAAAAATTAACGGTAGATTATCAAAAATAGTTTGTCCAACAGCCATTAATAACGTTAATATTTGATTTAAAATTGTTCCATATCCCAAAATACTTTCCATACCAAGTGAAGCAATCGTTGCTTCATTTGTAAGTGAACTTCCAATTCCTAAAAACATCCCTGCAATTGGAAGAACAGCAATAGGTAACATAAAACTACGTCCTATTCTTTGTAAAACACCAAAGACTTTTTTTCTCATATATTTCCTTTCCCATGGTTTCTTTGAAGAAACTATATCACTTCAAAGTGCGTACTTATATAAATATCAGTAAAAGTATATACTTTTTTTATACAAAACTATATATGAATTTTGATTATCTCTTTAGAAGTTCTTATATGCCGGTATAGCCTGTATTTACAGGCGTTTCCGGCATTTCTCATATCGGAAGATACTCACATATACTCTTAAATCTGCTTAGGTCTTTGCTATCAAAAGTAGTAAAGAAGTAGTAAATCCTCGTTTTACTACTAAGCTACCAACCGCAGCATTTCCGCTTTTGCACTATCGAAAGTCGCGTGTGCGTAATAGTTCAGCGTCATGGTAATGTTGGAATGTCCCATGATGTACTGTAATGCTTTCGGGTTCATTCCCGCATTTGCCATAGTGGTACAGAACGTATGACGTAAGGTGTGCGGTGTCATTACCTTTGGTAAGGCTTCCTCATGGTGCTTGTTGTACTTTCTCGCAAGCCCCCGGAACATACCATCATAGTTGGTTGCCGTTTTCGGGCAGCCGTCCCGGTTAAGGAACAGGAAATTGCTGTACCCTCCAATGACAAGCAGCTTTGCGCTCCTGCGTCGTGCCTGTACCCGCTTCAATGCTTCAAATACCCTTTCGCTCATAGGGATTTGACGAATACCGCTTTTGGTTTTCGGTGTTTCAATGTAGTAGCCCGTTTCTGCACTTCTTAAAAGTTGGTGGTCTACATTGATTATCCTGTTTTCAAAATCAATGTCGGTATCGGTCAGTCCGCAAAGCTCGGAAATCCGAAGCCCTGTCCCAAGTAAAATAACAAGCTCGTCATAATACTTCTGATAAACGGTGTCATTCTGAACAAAGGACAAAAGACTTTCTTCCTGTACTGGCGTCAGCGGTACCTTTGGCTCGGTATCATCTTCAATGACGGTATTTAACTGGAAGTCAAAAGGATTTTTTCGTATGCAATCGTCCTGTATGGCTGTGTAAAAAGCAGCTTTTAGGGAACGCTTGTCATTGCTGATAGTCTTATAGGAAAGCCCTTTTTCTTTCATGCGGATAGCCCATTCTTTCGCGTCAGACAGCTTTACGCTGTCAATCGGGCAGCCGCCGAGTTTATCTTCTTCCAGTAACTTCATCAGCCGCTTGCGTCCGTTTTTGGTGTTCTGCCTTACATTCCCCCGGTGGCGTATCTGCTTTGCGTAGAGCTGGCAGACTGTCATTTTCTTTCCTATGGTGTCTATCCCGTCGTCAAGGTCTTTTTGTATCTCTTTTTCCTTTTCCCGCAGGGATATATCATCACGTTTTCCGGCAGGGGTCTTGTCGGTAGGTACTAACTTCCAAGCGTACACAAATTGCGGTTTACCAAAGGTATCAGTATATTTGTAAGCATATCTTCCGTCTGTTCTCTGGCTCTCTCCTGTGCGTAAGATACGGTTTTTATTATCGCGTCTTTTGGTTGTCATTCGCGTCATGCTCCTTTCCATGACGGAAAGAGCCTTGATATGCTTAACTCTATTGTACCACATACAAGGCTCAATTTCACTATATTGTATCTAAGGTATCAATGATTTTTTCAAACTGCTTGCGCTTAATCTGAATACGGTTCCCGTTCAGAATTACCCACCCGGCAGAGGGATTTTCTTCTGCCAGTTTACGCAGCTTGTTTTCTCCGATACGAAAATATTTAGACGCTTCCTCAATCGTAAGCGTGTATTTTTCCCAAATAGGCACATCAGAATTATTCAAAATGTAACCCCCTTTCAATGGTTGAAACAATTAAAATCACCAGTAAAGGGGCTTTAATCAGACGGTCAATTCGCTTCTCAACCTCACGGGAATTGCACCCCTGCGCGGTTCTCGCGCAGCCCTACCCATTGCCTGCGACGCTTCTAACGCTCGGACTATGGCGATAAGGGAGTATCATTATGTATTTTGCGCGTTATCGCCGACAGGCTGCTTTACCTGTTTTCCGGCGTCGGTGTTAATCGCTCGGCAATCCGGGGCGGGAAAATCCCGCCGGGATTGCGTCATGGCGCACCCGCCGCATGGCTCGGCGCAAAAGGAACGTATCTGATTTGCCCTATGACGCTGCGCCGTTATCTTGCGCGCGTGTTTGTCAAGGTGCGAAAGACAGGACTACGTAAAGCGGAAAGGGGTGGAACACTTTACGTTTTTACTTCTCTGTCTTATCTGTCTTAAAGATTAGGACAGCCTGCATGAGTTTTGCTTGCAGCCGTTCCCGCAAGTCCTCGTCTATGCCGTAATAGGTATTGCCGTTTTCGTCACGGATTTTTCGCATAGACAGATGGGCTATGTAGCTTTGGTAGTGCTGCATTACAAGTTTCATGGCGTCGGGGTCGCCCTTTGTCGCGGCTAAAATGACCGGGTAGGGTAATAAGCCGCGCTCATTGTCATTACAATTCATTCCATTCATTAGCGCGTTCCTCCAAATATCGTTTTAGCAGTTCAAAAGAGCTTGTCCGTCTATACTGTACTGTGCTGCGGGGGACTTTCATAAGCTCCGCGATTTCAGCGTCGGTCATGCTGAAAAAGTAATACAGTAAAACGGCTTGCCGTTTTTCTTCCGGCAGGGAGTGCATTGCGTCAGCAAGCAGCTTCGCCGTAATTTTCAAACCGCCCGCACAAAAGGCTTCTTCGTCCTCATTGACAAAATATCTGTCAACGGTATAAAGCTGCTTTTCCTCATGCGGGGCAAGGTCTGAAAAGTTGACTTCGTGCTTTCGCCGACTTTTGCTTTCCCGGCAAGCGTCAATCAGTTCGTTGCGTAAAGTGTGTTTGCAGTACGCATTAAACTCACATCTCGTTTGCCATTCCAACCGAGTAGGATAATCCATGTTCTCACCCCCTTTCGTCCCGGGGGCGGGTTATTTATCCCCTTTCGGCTGCCTTCCACGGACGCACCGCAGATTTGCCAAACGGAATAGAAAAGTTTTTCAAAAAAGTTTTGAAAAACGCAAAATGCGCCCGTCCGAAAAACACGGACGAGCGCAAAGGAAATGTAGGCAGTATTTAGATGTATTGATAGTTCATACTCATAACCGAAATACCCCGCTGGCGGGTAATGGCTTTTTTTGACCGCAACGTATTAGGTGAGTTAGAGTAAATGAAAAAGGACATGACGATACCTCCACGATACCGCCGTATCCTAAAAAAGGGCGACTTTAATATCCCCCCGTAATCCGATTTTTCAAAATGGAAAACGGCGGCTTTGAATTGTTATTCCAAAACCGCCGCGCTATCATCACGCAAGATCGTCATTAAATGGCGGTTTTGTGTGGTAAAAAAAGAGCCGATAAACTGTGATTTCTCACAAGTTCGTCGGCTCTGCGTCTGTGCGTCTGGCTCTATGATGATATTCTGTTTTTTCCAACACGTAGTATCAGCATAATTACCATAATTTGTATTCCATATATAATAAGGGTTTTTGGTGCCGGAAAATTGTTAAGGGAAGTCAACGAATACATTCCCCCTAAAACGGTATTTCCCCAAGCGTGAATTAGGATTGTTACCCAAATACTTTTTGTCAACCGATAGGCAGCAGCAAGAGTTAACCCTAATGTAAAGCAATACAAGGTAAAAGAAATAAAATTCATTCTCCATTTGAGATTTTTGTTTCAAGTCTTTTAACAACTGTTACCCGTAAATCCTTTGCTTCAATCAAACTTTCCTGTCTACACTTCGGGCAATAGAGGGGAAAGTTTTTCAGCTCTGTATCTTCCCGTATCTGCAACCGTGTTTTGTTTCCGCAGACAGGGCAACGTACCCATTCTAAATTTTTCTCTGCCATATCATTTATCCTCTTATCTAAAAAACACAAATACAGCAACAAGGGATATTGCATTTCCGAGAATGTGTGAAAATGTGCTGATAACGCAGTTCCCCGATTTTTGATAAATTACCGTGAAAATCAAACTGTCAATGAACACGCCGGCAATATCATAAGCTACAATCCCAATGTTCCCTGCTGCTATATGTCCTGCGGCAAAAGCAGCCGATGAAACAACCGCACATACCCAAGCAGGAAATATTTTTGAGGATTTTCCAAAGAAGAAGCCCCTGTATGCAATTTCCTCACCAAATGCCGCAATGATAACCTGCCCGATGAGCAATGCCGTTTTATCAAAAGACAGAATAGCACTTGTCCGCCCCAGTACATGAGTAACAAATTCTCCATGAAAAAGCAGATTCCCGACAACAAGCGCAACAATGCCACTCACGCTCGGCAGCAGCATCCACAAAATTACTCCCTGCTTTTTAAGGTCTGCTGCAATCGTATTAAACCGCAAGCCTGATTCCGAATTTTGCGTTTTGGCAACAGCTTCCGTAATAAAGAAAAATGCGATTCCCACAAACACGGAATATCCTGCTATCTGCGATGATGGATTCAACTTTGTTACAGTCAACAGCAGCATTAAAATGATACCTATGAGTGTAATGATGGAACTCTTTTTATCATTTTCCATATTTTGCAGTTTCTTCATCTCGTTTATCACCTTTACAAACCAAACTTTCTATTGTACCCGCCTTTTGCTCCAGTTCCGTACCATAACGGACAACCATAGCAAGCAGAATCAGGCAGATTCCAACTGTAATGCCGCCTGCATCATCAAACCTGTTCCATTCAGCCAGACCTATTTTTTCATAAATACCATCTATAACAGACATGGATATGACAGATAACACAATCTCCATAATTCCAAGCTGCTTGATTCTGTCTGCGCCTGTATCTGTAAACGGTGTACCCTCTTTCAGCTCCGCCGTAAAATAACGATAGACAAATGCTGTGATAATCCCCCCAAACAGCAGGGACACAGCCACAGCGGTTAAAGTTCCTACAAGCTGTCCTTTGCTTATTTCAGCCGTAACCGACAGTAAGTGAAGAAACTGGTTTTCCATATTTAACACATCTGATGCCACGAGAGTAGCCCCGATTGATGTGAAAGCCACTCCCACAATAGCAAATATCAAAACAATTTTTGAGAGTATCTGCAACACTCTCATTCCCTTTTGGATTTTCTCTAAATTACTCATTCTTTTATTTCCCTTTCCTATTTATCCATACAGCAATTCCACATAAAGCTACTGCTACTACAAGCAAACCAATACCGATATATACCATAATCTGTTACTCTCTTTGTCACAACTACAACCGTTTAACCGCTTTATTCCTTATTAGCACAGCAATCGGTGTGATTACCAGATACAGAACAGTCAAAATCACAAAAAATCCTATACCCGCATCTAAAAATACATAGATGATATTAAATCCAAAGTGCAGCAATACCGAGTAGAGCAGATTGTTATGCCGTTCCAGAAAAATGTTCATCAGCATGGTGATTGATGTGATGACAACAATATTGGAAATGACATAGGGGATTGCCCTCCAATCAGTGAAATCCGAATCCACAATCCACAACAGCGTATGCCAGAAGCACCACACCAATCCTTGACAAACAGAGGATTTAAGGAAGCCGTATTTTTTATTAAATTCCTCCCTCATAAATCCCCGCCAGCCTAATTCCTCGCCAGTCGGTCCCGAAGTAAACGAAAGAAATACGCTAAGCGCAAGGGGCGTTGTCCCAAAGTTGATATAGGACATCATGGTTCTTCCTTCAACGCAGGAAAAAATAAAGAGAGCCAATACACTGATCCCAAATGTAAGAGCGAAGGAAAGCAAAATCGGAAACAGCTTTACTTTTCCCGAAAAGCACCTTTTTACAAAAGCCGTCCTTGTTTCATCGGGTCTGAAATGTTTCCAGCCAATCAATAGCAGGTATGTAGGCGACCACGCAATCAAGTTGCGGACAACCCACATGAAAACAGGCGGTGCATGGAATACCAGACTTGCCGTTCCTGCCACGAAAATGATAAGCAGCCAGACAAGGATATAGGAACTGATAATGTATTTCTTCAGATAATTTGTTTTCATCTCATCAGCTCCTTTCCCTGTCCGTGCAGATGACAAGCTCACTCTTAATTCCATTCAGCTCAATGATATTCTCTGCATCGGGCGTATCAAACCGTTCCGTCTGCTTTCCATCTTTTTCATAGGTAATGCTTGTTCCAATGCCTTTTGTGACAGCGGTAAAGACCGTATCCTCTGGGATATGGATTTTTGAAGTTGCCGACACTTGGTTGATTGCTACTTCTCCGTTTAAGGTGCAGCAGATTACCTCCATATCAAGGTTACAATTTATCTCAACCGTACCAGAGACATTATCCATAATGATTTTAGGCGTCTTTACATCAAGCTCTATACTGTCACACTCCAGGGAATGAATTTCCACGGTTTCCGCATTGACCGCACATTCAATCTTACCGATATACGGTGATGGAATTTGGACAAAAATGCTGACGGCTTCTTTTGCTGTTGCTTCTAATACACCATTCCTGCGGTTTACATCCACATCAATCCGTTTTCGGATATCATCAATCTTGACCTTAAAATCATTCTGAAGCGTGGAGAGGGTATTGGATGCCAGACGGACACGGATTTTCTCTCCCTCATAGCCCGATAGTACAAATTGTTTTGCCCCTCCGAACTTCATGTCATAGCGTTTCGGCTCGTCAATATCGTACTCCGTTACGCTCTCAAAAAGATACTCTGTCGTTTTCTTCGTTCCTTTTTCATTCGAGAGCAGTTCGTCAATCGAAATATCGAACAGAGTAGAAATCGCCATTATATTTTCAATGTCGGGAATACCCGCATCAGTTTCCCACTTTGTGACCGCCTGTCTTGACACGCCAAGCTTTTCCGCCAACTGCTCCTGCGACATTCCTGCCTGCTTACGGATAGACTTTAATTTTTCTGCAAATGTCATGTTCGTGACCTCCTTGTTTGATGTACTTATTATAAAAAACTGCACTTTACACCACAAGAAAGTACAGATGACATTCGGGATTTTTCTGCTACTTTGCGTGGCATTTGCACATTTTAAGTCGTTAATCAACTTTGCAAACTATTATTAAAGAATTTTGTTTGTGCTGTGTCTGATTCTGTGATAACCGTTACCTGCAAATCCTTTGCTTCAATCAAACTTTCCTGCTTGCACTTCGGGCAGTAGAGGGGAAAGTTTTTCAGTTCCGTATCTCCCCGTATCTGTAACCTCGTCTTGTTCCCGCAGATAGGACAGCGTATCCACTCTGTTTTATTCATAAGATACCTCCCTTTATTTCAAAAATAGTTTCTTATTTCCTTATAGACCGTCTGCCTGTCGGTATATTGTCTAAAAACAAAGGAACATCACCGTTCCTTTGTCTTTAATTATGATAGGCTCTATTTCTTAAAAATCTCAAAAAAGACTGCCTGCATACTCCCATGCTTCATTCCGAGTAAAAGCTCCACATTACTGATAAACGCAGCTATTTTTCGTGCTTTTTCTTCTTCGCTAAGATTTGAAAGCGTATCAAATACTGTAAGAGAATAAAGAAATGTCATTTCTGCCACTTCCTGCGGATAGTCGGTGTGACATATTCTCTGCTCTATGCCTTCCTCAATTAAACCTGTAATCAACAGAATAATTCCAGTAAACAATCTTTCCTGCATTTTTTGGTGCAGTAACGCATTTTGCGGCTTGTGAACCTGTTCCATAACCTCCTGTCCAAGATTTCCGTCTACACTCAACGCCAATATCATCATGGAAAACCGTTCTAATATAGGAATGTCCTTTTGCTGATAAATATCTGTTGCCTTGCCTATGAGCTGATTTCCAATTCGCTCAATTATAGCGTCTAAAATATCCGTCTTGGACTTAAAGTGATAGTACAAAGTGCCTCTTGCTATGCCAATTTCGTTCAGAATATCATTTGTGCTGGTATTGTCAAAGCCCTTAGTTACGAATAATCTTTCAGCCACATCCAATATTTCGTTTTTACGTTCTTCTGCTTCTTTGACGATTCGCATTGTTTTTCATCACTCCACTTCTTTCCGACCGACAGCTTGTCGGTTTTTATTTTATCATATCAAATGTAAAAATTCAAGCTGAACATCTCAAAATTCAAAAAACATGACAGGTATATGTCTTATTTTGTCTACCAAAGGGAACTGTATAGACATATCCAAAAGGAAAGGTGAACTGTAAAATGTAATAGGGTGAATGAAAATGGCAAAACGACCAGTACCAATATATGATTTTAAGGCTTTCGGGGCTGCCATTAAAGCCGCGAGAAATGAATACGGAGAGAGCCGCAAAACGGTAAGCGACGCGCTTTATATTTCCCCGCGCTATCTTGCGAATATCGAGAACAAGGGACAGCAGCCGAGCCTGCAAGTTTTCTATGACCTTGTTACTCGTTATCACATTTCGGTAGACCAGTTTTTCTTTCCGAGTGATAACACCGAGAAATCCACACAGCGGCGTCAGCTTGATACTCTGCTTGACAGCATGAGCGATAACGGCTTGCGTATTGTTGCTGCTACGGCAAAGGAAATAACAGAAGTCGAAAAAGACAATGATTAAAACAGAATAAGCACTAAGAACGCTATGGAAACGCTGTGTTTCTATGGCGTTTTTCTTTTTCTGTGGGTGTGTTTGGCAAAATCCTGTTTTTATCGTGGAAGAAAGCGAAAAGATGAATAGCAAGCATAGGAAAAGAGTACCCTTTTCCGTATTTTCGCCCTCCCGCCCTGTGGTGCGTCGGTTGAAAATTGCTTGTTGGGAAGTGTCCCAAACCCTCGGAATGGAAAGGAGCGATTGCATGAATGGACGCAAAAGAAAAATACAAATCAAATTCTATGTAACAGAGGAAGAAAGGGCATTGATTGAGCAGAAAATGAAGCTCGTCCCCACCCGGAACATGGCGGCGTATCTTCGCAAGATTGCCATTGACGGGTATATCATTCAGACAGACCATAGCGACATAAAAGCCATGACAGCAGAGATACAGAAAATCGGGGTCAACATCAATCAGATTGCAAGACGTGTCAATGCGACAGGCAGCGTCTACCAAGAGGACATAGAGGAAATAAAGGGGGTGCTTGCAGAGATATGGCGGTTACAAAGATTAAGCCTATTAAAAGCACGTTGAGCAAAGCCCTTGACTATATCCAAAACCCGGATAAAACAGACGGGAAAATGCTTGTGTCCTCCTTTGGGTGCAGCTATGAAACAGCAGACATTGAGTTCGGATTTACGCTTGCACAAGCCATAGAGAAAGGGAACAATCTCGCCCACCATTTGATACAGTCCTTTGAGCCGGGAGAAGTAGACTATGAGAAAGCCCACGAAATCGGAAAGCAGCTTGCCGACGCAGTAACAAAGGGACAGCATGAATACGTCCTAACTACCCACATAGATAAAGGGCATATCCATAACCATATCATTTTTTGTGCGGTCAATTTTGTTGACTACCGTAAATACAATTCCAATAAGCGCAGCTACTACGGCATACGGAACATGAGCGATAAGCTGTGTCGGGAAAACGGGCTGTCTGTTGTCGTTCCGGGCAAAGGCAGCAAGGGAAAGAGTTATGCAGAATATCAAGCGGAAAAGGTCGGTACAAGTTGGAAAGGCAAGCTGAAAATTGCCGTTGATACGCTTATCCCCCAAGTGGCAAGTTTTGAAGAATTGTTGCAGCGGTTACAGGCAGCGGGCTATGAGATAAAACCGGGAAAATATATCTCCTGCCGCGCTCCCGGACAGGAACGGTTTACCCGCTTAAAAACCCTCGGTGCAGATTATACAGAGGAAGCAATCAAAGAACGGATTGCAGGCAAGCACACAAAGGCAGCGAAAGCTCCCAAAGAGCAGCGCGGCGTATCGCTGCTTATCGACATTGAAAGTAGTATCAAGGCACAAGAGAGCCGGGGCTATGAACAGTGGGCGAAAATCCATAATCTGAAACTGGCTGCAAAGACTATGAATTTCTTGACGGAACATAAGATTGAGCAGTACGCGGATTTAGTCAGCCGGATTGAGGAAATAAGTGCGGAAAACGAAAAGACCGCAGACGCATTAAAGAGTGTGGAGAAGCGTCTTGCAGACATAGCGGTGCTAATAAAGCACGTTACCACCTACCAAAAGACAAAACCCCTTTATGAAGCATACCGCAGGTCAAAGGATAAGGACGCATACCGGGCAAAGCATGAAAGCAGTCTGATACTCCATGAAGCGGCGGCAAAGACACTGAAAGCGTCGGGCATTACCAAGCTCCCCAATCTCGCTGCCATGCAAGAAGAATACGGGAAGCTCCAAGCGCAGAAAGAAGCCCTTTACGCTGATTATGGCAAGTTGAAAAAACAGGTCAAGGAATACGACATTATTAAGCAGAATATAGACAGTATTTTAAGACTGGAAAAAGAACCGGAACGGGGCAGGGAAACCGAAC
>ERZ894177.608-NODE-608-length-21399-cov-40.4227_pt1 | contig 21399 bp, 13 predicted proteins | sample MGYA00380277_ERZ894177 | MGnify/ENA primary metagenome ERZ894177 (study PRJEB32331, sample SAMN06328428) | human gut metagenome | biome: human gut microbiome; feature: stool | host: Homo sapiens | collected 2014-06-03 ... | reverse complement strand
TACTGGTTCTGTTGTTTAACTTTTAATTTTTCGGTAAAAATTTACCGAAGTATTGAAATCATCGGATGCAAATTTATTACTTTTTTCTTGTAATGCGTATCAATCGTCGTTTTTTTAACGCATAACATTCTTTTGTCTAAAATCAGTCCAAAATGCTTTCTTTGTGATTGTTCTAATACTCAAACGTGCTGCCACCCAAAAATTCGCGAAGCAGCGAAGTTGGCGGAAGGCCACGCGTTGAAATCGGTTTGAGATAAGTCAGGAATTTGCGCAAGCGGTAAGCCTCGGAATATTCGGCCGACTTTTCAGGCACCTGCTCCAGCAAAGGCAACGCCTGTTCGCGCAAGGCAGCCAGTTCAAAGAGCAAAGCCGTGTTCACCATTTCGTCAGCCTGTTCCTGAAATGGGAAAATCCACCGTTCCTCGCCCCTTCGCACCGACGGCCATTGGCGAATCGTTTCCTGCGCCGAACGCGCCCGATATTTGTGGTCGCGCACAATGCGGCGCAGCAAGCGGTTGTCGGTAGTTGGAATGTAGTTATGGTCGTCGAGCATGATGGTCGTCAGTGCCGAAGCATAAATTTTAAACTTATGCTTATCGGGCACCCCTTCCGTCAGTTTCGGGTTCAGTGCGTGAATACCCTCCAGAATCAGAATATCGTTCGGAGCCAGTTTCAGTTTTCGTCCGCTCGGTTCTCGTTTTCCCGTTTCGAAGTTAAAGCGTGGCGGTTCCACCTCCTCGCCCTGCACCATGGCATTGAGTTGCGCGGTCAGCAAGTCAATGTTCATGGCATCGATATGTTCAAAGTCGTATTCCCCGTTTTCGTCGCGCGGCGTATGTTCGCGGTCCACGAAGTAATCGTCCGTCGAAATAGGCACCGGTTTCAGTCCGCAAGCAATCAGCTGCACGCTCAAGCGTTTCGAAAACGTCGTCTTACCGCTCGACGAAGGTCCCGCAATCAGAATCACCTTATAGTCCGGGTTAGCCGCGATGCGGTCAGCCAGTCGCGAAATTTTCTTCTCCTGCAGCGCCTCGCTCACGTTCACCAACTGGTTCGTGAAGCCCAAGTCGCACGCATGGTTAAACTCTCCAATCGTCGTAACCCCCAGAATCTCGTTCCAGCGGTGCTGTTCGCGAAACACCTCAAACATCTTCGGCTGATCAATCATCGGCTTCAGTTCATTCGGGTTTTTCGGGTCAGGAATGCGCAGCAGCAGTCCGTCGCCGTAGCTCACCAAGTCAAACAAGTAAAGTTGCGACGTCTGAATCAGCAGCGAACCATAGAAGTAGTCCGCCACGTTGTCGAGCGTGTAGTACGTGGTGTAAAGCGAGCCTAAACCCTCAAGCAGCTGCGCCTTACTTTCCAAGCCGTCGGTACGGAAGCGCGCAATAGCCTCCTCCGTCGGGCAAGTGATGCGGTGAAACGGCAAGTCTGCCTTCACGATTTCCTGCATACGCGTTTTCAGACGCTCCACCACATCGGGCGTCACGCCCCCTTCAATGTCGAGGTGACAGTAGTAACCGTTCGACACCGGCGTATCGATGCGCAGCGGCGTTCGGCTGCCATACAAATCGTACACCGCCTTGTACAGCACAAAGAACAGCGAGCGCGTGTACGTGCGCAGTCCCGAAGGCGAAGTAATGTCAAGAAACTCCACATCTTTGTCGTTGAAAAACATGAAGTGCAATCCCTCCACCTTATTGTTCACCTTAGCACTCGTTGCGCCATGCGGCATATTAAGGTCCAGCATTTCGTACACCTCTTCGAGGGTGAAACCGATGGGCACGCGGTGTGAGCGTCCCGTATTTTTACACCGGATAGTGATGTTTTTACTCATGGTTTGAAATAAAAATGTTAGTTATGTAAAAAATTGCCTCGGCAGGGCAGCCACAAAGCCGCTCCCCTTGGCGCAGCCACAGCCCAACAGCATGTACATGGCACACACCGTCCAGCCGGCTACAACAAAGTTACACAATCCACCTCAAGTAAGCCCACTTTCAGGTGTGAATTAACCTTACACCCAGGCAACTTCCACCAAAAATGCCGACTTTTGGCACTATTCGCCCCAAATAACTTGAGTTTCAGTTTGTTACATCGAAATAACTTTGTAATTTTGCACCCGCTATGCCGCCCGAAGGTTGGGTTTGTCGAACCTTTAGGGTTTGCAGTATAGTTTTTCATTCATTTTTCCCAAATTCATACACAATGTATTTAGATTCTGCAAAGAAGCAAGAGATCTTTGGTAAGTACGGACAGTCTAACTCGGATACCGGTTCAGTAGAAAGCCAGGTAGCTTTGTTTTCTTACCGTATTGCCCACTTGACGGAGCACATGAAGGCTAACCGTAAAGATCATACGACTGAACGCTCACTCGTTAAGATGGTAGGTAAGCGCCGCGCGCTCCTCAACTACCTGAAGAACAAGGACATCACGCGTTATCGTGCACTTGTTAAGGCTCTCGGTCTGCGTAAGTAATCTGTGCTCTCGCAACGTGAGTGCTTAATAACAGAAGCCTCAAACAAAACAGCCACTGCTGCACCCTGCCAAAGGGAACAGCGGTGGCTTTTTTTTGAGATAAATCTCCCATTCAAATCTTCGTCAGAAAAGTTTAGACTACTTCTTTGCCCATAGCCCCAACAGCCCAAACAGCGCAGGGTGTGAATCCGCCAAACGAATTTTCTCGTTGACCGGTTCACACCCTGCGCTGTTTGCCATATTTCCCCTTAGCAGCCCAATGAAATATTTTCGGCCGCCACCTTTTCGTGCATGAAGAGCATAGCCGTTTCGTTAAACTTCTCCGCACTTTCCGTCGTCAGGTATCGGCATTCGCCCTGACGGCTCAGCCTACACTCCATTTCCGGATGTCGCGTCAAGTAATCGCGCAGCGAAGCCGCCACATATTCGCCCTGCGGCACCAGTCGCACCCCCGGCGGCGTGTATTTCAGAATTTTGTTCATCAGCAGCGGATAATGCGTACAGCCCAAAATCAGCGTATCGATGGCCGGGTCGAGCCGCAAAATGCCCTCGATGCGCTTTTTCACAAAGTAGTCAGCCCCCGGCGAATCGAACTCAAAGTTCTCAACCAGCGGCACCCACATCGGGCAAGCCTGCCCCGTCACCTCAATGTCGGGCCAGAGTTTACGAATTTCCATGGTGTACGAACCCGAATTGATAGTACCCGCCGTAGCCAGCACGCCCACATGGCGCGACTGCGTCAGCGACCCGATAGCCTCCACCGTAGGGCGGATAACGCCCAACACACGGCGCGTAGCATCGATGCGCGCCAAATCGTTCTGCTGAATGGTACGCAAAGCCTTGGCCGAAGCCGTGTTACACGCCAATATCACCAAGCGGCAACCCTGTGCAAACAGCTCCTCCACCGCCTGAAGCGTGTAGCGGTAAATCACCTCGAACGAATGCGAACCATACGGCGCGCGCGCATTGTCGCCCAAATACAAGTAATCGTATTGCGGAAGCATTTGGCGCATTTGGCGCAGAATGGTGAGTCCGCCGTAGCCGGAGTCGAACACCCCGATAGGACATTTTTCCATGATAACGCAAGTTTAGGGTTCAACAACGATCACCGGGTCAGCCTCAATCACCGGTTCCGTCGCAGTTTGCGGCGAATCAGATTTTGCAGGCTTAGTTTCAGATTTAGCCTCCTTTGTCGCCTTAGTTGTGCTGGCAGGCGCCGCAGTCGAGCGTTTTGTCACTCCCGTTGCCGGAACCGGTTGCACCACCCCCGTCAGTTTAGCCCGCACAAACGGCGTAGCATCCTCCGCCACTTCGGGGTGAATGAAAGGATAGGCCCGCTGTGCCGTGTTCAGTATGTATTCGTAGCCATGTTCCAGTCCCACCGCACGGATAGCCGCGTTCAGAATCGTGTGAACCGGCCGCAGCAAATCGCGTTCGGCGCAAACCAGCAGCGAATCGGCCGAGCGGCGAAAGGCAAGTCCCCTTTCCATGGCATCCTGCAAGTCGCGCTGACGTTTCAGCAAAATGTTTTGAGGAAAGTCCTTCTGTCCCTGTAGAAAGTCGGCAAACAGGCGTTTAAATTCTTTTTCGTTGTACATCGCCTCCTGTTCATACTTTTTGCGCAGTTCTGCCAGGTCGCGCTGGGCAGTCGCATATTCGGGCATGGCGTAGAGCAGCGAATCGTAGTTAAGGTATCCATATTTCACAGCCGATTGTGCCTGTGCACCAAGGGCTGTGAGGCAAAGCATGAAGCAGCAAATAAGTAAGCGTTTAGTCATAATGCAACTTGTTAGTCAAAAAATTGGGTGAATCGGTTCGATTCCAATGTGGCAAAATTACGATAATTTGACGAGAAACACCCATTGCTTTTCAAAAAATGAAGCCACTGCACCCCATGCAGTCCCATAGTAACCGAAAAAGCCCCCAAACGGTCGGTAATGACCGTTGGGGGCTTTAGAGTAAGGTATTGATTGAGTGATTACATATTGTGCAGAGTGTGCGGAGTCTATTACTCCTCGTCGCTGCTCCAGCTGTCGCTGCTCCAGTCTTTATCGATGCTTTCGAAGGTTACGTTGTCTTGGGCTTCAATATTGGTATTTTCGGTGATGCTTCCGGCCAAAGGTAATTGCGCTTCGAGTTCGATGATTTGCGCCGCAGGAGCTTGATATGTTTTTTTATTCATGATGTGTCGAGTGATTAAAATATTGTATGTGTGAATCGTGTCGGCATAAAGCAGGCGTTGAGGCTGTGCAAGCGGCGGGCTTTGTCAGCATAGCCGCCGTGCACCACCCTTATATAACAACGCCCACTTCAAAACCTTGCTTACTTCATTACTTTTTTACCATTGATTACGTAAACGCCCTTCTCCAAGCCTTGCAGTGCCGTAGCTGCTTCCACCTGGCTGCGAACCAATTTACCTTCAAGGTTGTAAACGTCCACCTTGCCGAGTTCGGTGTTCACACCGATGATGCCCGTCACTTCGCCGTCGAGCTTCAAGCTGAACTGTGTGGCAGTGGTGCCGGTAGCCTTAATCAGTGTGCGGAAGGGGTTGAGCGTACCCGTTTTGGCCTTGACGAAGTTACCGCCCGTATAGCCGTAGTAGGTAGTGATGTTGTCCGAAGTTACCTTCGTCGTGTTGTACGAACCGATGTGTGCAAAGCTCGGCGCATTGCTTGCCGTCACTTTCATCGTTTCGGGCGTAGCTACGATTTGCACTCTATTAGCTAAAGCCGTGCTAAACGGATTCGCGCTGTTGGCCACAATCAGATAGGGCACATTGGCTTCCAACTGACCCGTTACTTCGGTAAAGTTCACGTTGTCGCCATTTACCGCATTGAACTTGTAAACCTTGCCGTCAACATAGGTCGTATTCATGGCAAAGGGAAGTACAAAGCTCGAAACATAGCCGTTACCGAACTTAAACGCACGGTCATAGCTTACCTGCGTAGCGGTGAAGGGCTTGAGGGCGTGGAAGGCGTTGCCCTCGGCTATAGTGAGGTTGGCGCAAGTACCGCCTACAATGTCGTTGGCGGCATCACCCGTTGCGTCAGCATCAGCGTAGATGAGGGCGTTGGGGTTGGTGAGGCCTTGGCGAACAATAGAGAGGTCTACACCTGAAATGCCAGTGGCATCAATAGAAGCGGCAGCTGTAGGATATACTCGAACTACGATGGGGTTATTATTCCATGTAATATTAAGAGAAGCAGTCACAGATTTATCCTTGTTGATTTGTCCTTCTAATTCCAAAGGCAAACCTTCTCCACTGATGGCAGCACCCATCAATCCAAAAATTTTGAGGTCGTTAATTTTCTTATAAAGTTTAACGGTTCCGTCTGCTTCCTCTTTGTATGGAATTTCTGTAACGAAGATGTCACCGATTACGCCGAACAGTGACATTTCGAAATTCAGAAGTTGCAAATCAACTGTACCATTTTGTACCTTAGTGATTTCAACTTCTTGAACAGGACTACCTAAGAAGCCACCCATGCCAATAACTAATTTGCTTTCGATAGGTTCAGCTTCCTTGGCATACTTCACAAAGTATGTACCTTGACGTTGACCTTTTACATTTACCGTAATAGTAGCGATGCGAGTGGCAGTATCGTAAGATTTTTCGATAGTTGCCTTAGGATTGGTTGATGTTGCAACGAGTTGTGCTTCGTCATATTCACCGCGTACCGTAATGTATGCCTTACCTTCAGTCAATTCGGTCGGTTGATTGGCACCATTGATGATCAAGTTGCTTAACTGTGCAGGCTTCTGAGCAAATTTCAAAGTATAAGTGGTTTTGCTGTCAGGATTGCTTGCTGCATTGTAATCGTTACCGAATACCTCAACCTTCATGGTTTGAGTGTTCTCATCGAAAGTGGTTTGGATAGTAGCACCAACACCCTTTTTCGTAAATTCCGGAGTGATAGAGGGGTCGTAAGCTACCGATGAAAGGTCTACTTCGTTGTTAGAACCAACTGCGTAGCTCGAACCATTGTATTTTACTGAAAGTAATTCATGGTAATAAACGAGCTTTACGTTATCAATGCTCACAGTCAAACCTTCAACAACTTGTGCAGCATCTGCAAAATAGTTACCGGCAGAGAAGATTATATTAAGTTTTTCAGGCGTTGCATTGGGCTTATCGTAAGTGAAATCAAACGTAGCCGTTTCCCAATCATTGGTTTTGGCCGTGATTTCTTGTTGCATTGATGCAATTTTTACTCCATTATTGTTAGTTACTGCACCACCTTGATCTGTAGACATCCCTAAGATATTACGGTCTCTGTCAACCATAGTTTCGGTTGCGGGTACTCCCATCTTAAATTCTGTAGGAACATTTGCTTGCGACCAACTTCCTGACCACAAATAGGCAATTACCATAGGTTTTTGGGCCTGACTTGAATTTGTTTTATAGTCAAAAGTAATGGCATCAGGTTTGTTGGTAAAGTTTATGCCACCAAAAGTGCCACCATCGTTCTTTTCTGGTTTGATTCCGGAGAAAGAAAACTTTACATGTGAAGTACTCCAAGTAGTTCCTAAAGTAAGATAGGCCGGAACTTTTTGGGATTTCATATATTGATTGGCTTTGTTTACCAAATTTACAGCTTTACCATGTCCCGTATGAGAATTGTCTTCGCTACCCACTTCAGTGGCACCGGTTCCGCCCATGCCATCCACATTGGAAATAGTCCAGCCATCTGGCTGTGTTCCACGTGCTCGCGTAACATGCTTGCCGGCTACATAGGGATAGCATGTAACCCATTCATTGTCAAAAGTACTGTTAGTTAACTATTGCGCCTGTGCGCCCAGATTACCCCCCCGGCCAGAGCCGCGAGGAGAAGGAATTTTTGTTTCATATTTAATTCAGAAGAAATAAAAACAGCGGCCCTTTTCACCAACCGTTGGCAGTAAGCGCAGCAATGCGGGTACTGATGGACGGCGGGTGAAAAGAGCCGCTATATTAAAATTTGAGTGATTACAAATAGATTGTTGAATAGCGTACGCAGAAATTACTTAATCACCTTCTTACCGTTGATGATGTAAATTCCCGAACCGAGGCCGTTGAGCGCAGATGCAGCGGCAACGCGGCTGCGAATCAACTTACCCTCGATGTTGTAAACGTCGACCAACTTGTTGAAATCGAGCGACGCATCGACAATACCCGTTACCTTGTTGTCGATAACCAGCGTAAGCACCTCGGCCTTGCTGTTACCAAACATGATGGCACGGAAAGCAGCACAAGCCTTGTCGTTGACAGGTGCAAAGGCATTGTCAGCATTCAGGGCAAACACCTTTTCGCCTTCGGCATTGAGCGAATCAGCTGCGGTGAGCACACCGGCAAACGTCATGCCGTTGTTCGTAACCTTAACCACCGTGTCGTTGGCAGCCACAGCCACCTCGGCAGCAGCGTTGGCAAAAGGTTTCGCGCTGAGCGGCTTCACCAGGTAGGGAGTGAGTGCTTCGAGCTGCTTAGCCGTTTCGAAGTAAAGCTTTTCGCTGTCGGCCTTGACAAACTTGTATGCCTCGCCGTCGAACTTCTCAGTGCCAAAGGGCAAGAAGAGCGTAGCGTAGCTGTCGGCCTCGAATTCGCGGCTGTAGTTCACAGCTTCGGCCGTAAATGCCTTGGGCGAAACGAAAGTCAGCGTATCGTTAAGTGCCAATTCCTTGGCGTTAGTTCCAACAATGGCATTGGCAGCCTCGATGGTGTTGCCTTCGGGCAAGTAAACCAGCGTGTTGTTAGCCTTCGGAGCACCTGCCATGATGTCGCTCATCGTGACATCGGCAGCCACCGTAGCTTCGCTCAGGTCGAGGAAGCTCATCGGCAGGTTGTGTTCCTCGTTGTTGCTGGCAGCATCCACATAGTGGTTGTTGATTTGCAGGAACTTGCAGTTTTCTTTCGTTACAGCACCCTTAACCTTGAGGTTTTCGTAGTACTGACGACCACCGAAACCATTTTCTTTCATTTCACCACTTACGGTGAAGGGAACGAAGTCCACGTGGATGCCCTTGAACATCATGGCCAACATGGGGTTCTCGGCCGTGATGATGTCGATCGAAGCCGAAGTGCGCTTGTCGGTGGTGTTCAAATCGGCGCTAACCTCAACGGGGAGTGCACCCATCATCCAGCCCATGCTCCAATCGAGCTTGTTGCCAGCTTCGTCAAAGTCGGTCATGAGGATGGTGCGGCGCGTCTTTTCGATTTTGCCGTCCTTCATGGGCACGTTCGATACAAAGATGTCGCCCACAACCATACCGCCGAAGGCGAAGTCGTCGATGGCCAGGTTGATTGTACCGTTTGCATTCTTGGTGATACGGATATTTGCATTGCTGAGCGCCGTAGGTACGCTGTTATTGTCCTGAGCCGTGAGCACTACGCTGAGTGCACCTTCGTAGTTGCCGGCAGCAGCATCTTCCACAGCGTCGGTGAAGCTGAACACGTAGCTGGTTGTGTCATTCTTCGCCGGGTCTACCACGTTAACCGTGTGCGTCTTAGCCTTGTTGTCGAACACGCTTTCGCCCACCGTGTAACCCTCGTTGGTCGTACCCTTGAACACGATGCCGGGGTTGTAAACGTAGGGCAGGGTGTAGGCCGTTTTGCCAGCTTCGAGTGCTTCGAAAGGCATGCCGCTGATGGTGAGCGACGTGAGTTCGAGTGCAGGAGCGGGAGCTTCGGCCTTGAAGCGGAGTGTATAAGTGGTTTTGCTTTCGGGGTTGGCAGCGAAGTCGTTACCGCGAACCTCAAGCGTCATTTCTTGCGTGTCGGCGTTCAGTGTGCCTTTCTCAACCGTAGCACCTACACCCTTTACATGGAACTGCATGGGCGTGTTGGCATCGAAAGCCACTTCGCTGAGGTCGATTACACCTTCGGCATTGGGCGTATATACCTTGTCACCGTAGGTGAGGCTTTCGAGGGTGTGGTAGTAAACAAATGTTACGTCGTCGATGCTCAAGGTGTTGTCTTTCTTCACCGTTGAAGCGTCGAAGTAGTCGTTGGCAGCAAAGATTACATTGATGTGAGTGGGCACTGCGTTTTTGTCAGCGTAGTTGAAGGGAATGGTCATTTCCTTCCATTCTTCGGTAATTTCGCTGAGCTTTTCCTGAATCTGGGCAATGCAGAGTGCATCTTCGCTTTTGGTAACCGCACCACCTTCGGCTGATTCCATACCCAGAATGCTGCGGTCGCGGTTGATCATGGTTTCCTTTTTAGGTTCACCGCTCAAAGCAATGGTCACGGGAACGTCAGCTTGCTGCCATTCGCCTTTCCACATGTAAGCTACAACCGTAGCAGGAACGCTGGGTTCAGCAGCTGTGCGCTTGTATTTGAACTGAATGGCATCGGGACGGTGCGTAAACTTCATACCGCCAAACGAACCTCCGTCCTTATTGGTGATGGCAATCATACCCTTTGAGGTGTTCCAAGTGGTACCAAGGCTCATGTAAGCCGGCACAATCTGCGAAGCCATGAAGGGGTTGGGAGTGTTCTTCAATGCTACAGCCAAGTTTTCATTTTCGGTAAGCTGGCTACCTACGATAGTGGCACCAAGACCTTGATAGCCGTTAACGTTTGAGATAACCCAACCTTCGGGTTGTGTACCTTGAACTTTTCCTGTTTCATTGCTGCCAATGAAGGGAATACAATCAACCCATTTGCCATTGAAGTTGGCATTGGGCAGTTGCTGAGCCTGCGCCGTAAACGAAGTAGCTACGAGCGCAAGAAGCGTCCATTTATTCATAATGTTTTTGTAAATGTATATATATAAAGAGGGCCGTCTCAAGCAGAAAAGCATGCCTGCGACAGCCTTTACTTGATGTTAACTCTTAAGAATGTAAGTTTTAGGGTAGCAAAAACTTATTTTACCACCTTTTTACCGCCCACGATGTAGATGCCTTTGGGCAGCGCGTTGCTCCAGGCGTTGGCTACGCGCACACCGCTGAGTGAATAAACCGCCTTGTTGGCCGACTGCTGCACAGCCACCTGGCCAATGCCGCTCTGAATGGGTTCGCCAATCACCACCACGATGTTCATGTTCGGCATGGCAATGTGGATGGTGGCCGACATATCGGTGTCCGTGAGTTCACCGTCGAGTTTGATGGGCACAGGGCCAAGTATCGGACCAATCCATTGTTCGGTCATAACACCTTCCATGTTGCCCGGCAGAATTTCAATGTTCGTGTCGGTGCTGATTTTGTTAGCCTTTTCACCCTTCACCATCTTTACACCCTTGAGGTCGATGGTACCTACATACATAGGGTCGGCTCCGGGTTCGGGCGAAGGCAGGAGGAAGTTAGGCAGCACAAAGTCGCACGTGCCGTTGTCGTTCGTCGTTACTGACAAAGTTGAAGTGGCTTCGGGAAACGAAACCTCGTTGAGCGTAACGACAATCTTTTCAGTGTACTGCTTCTGAGCCATAGCTGTGAAGGCCGCGAAGCAAAGCGAAAGCGTGAGTAAAAATTTCTTCATATCAAATAGTGTTTGTTAAGTAGGTGTTCAAAATTATTTTTACATTTGAATTGCGTTATTGTGCCGTAGTTGTTTGTTCTGTGCAAAGGAGCATAGCGGGCTATGTGACTGAGCACAGAGCAAACAAATGCGGTGCAAGAACGTAATGCAAAGTAAAAATACTTCGATAGAATTATATAAAATAATTTTGAACACCTACTTATGTGCTGAATAGTTTATTTGTGTTTCTGTGGCATTCGCTGTTCATTTAGAACAGGTAGTTGAAGCCGATGGTACCGTAAATGGGGAAGAGGTCGAAGGTGACGCTCTGGAAATCCGAGGGGAAAATGCCGTTCAAGCCCCATTGCACATTGGCCGTGACGCTGAGGTGCTTGTAGGCCTTGAACTCACCGCCCACCTGCAAGCCCCACTGAAAGCGGCGCAAGTTGTGCGAAAAGTCGTAGGTAGCCATCGTTACTTCGGTCTTCGTGCCCGTAGGGTTCTGGTCGCGGATGTAACCATCGGAAGCCTTTCCCGTAAATTCGCCCTTCATCATCCACGAAAGGTAGGGTCCGGCAGCAATTTGCCAACGGTCGTTGAAGCTGTAAGTGGCAAGAATCGGGAAAGTCAGGTAGTTCAAGTCGACCTCCGTGTTTACCTTGCCCGTAAAGGCACCGATGATTTTGCCCGAGCCGTCCACGTTGACAGCCTCCATGTGGTAGTTTTTCACCGTAGCATCGGTTTCCATGCCCTTGTTCTCGAAGCGCACGCCCACCATCATGCCCCAGTGTTTGCCAAACTTTTTGTGTGCATCGCCTTCAATCTGAATGCAAAGCGTCGGGTTGTAGGAGTCGATTTTGCGGATTTCGGCCGGAATGGGCAGTGGCGCCGAACCGCCGATGCTGACACCGGCACCCACACGCACGTGCCAACCCTTCAAGGCAGCTTTCAGCAAGTTGATGTCGGTATCCTTGGCCTCGTTAGGGCCTTTGTTTTCGTCGGCTGTCAGGGTAGCGATGTCTGCACCCGTCTGTGCCGCCGTTTGAGTTTGAGCCTGGAGCGAAAAACCAGCTCCGAGGAATGCGAGGAGTAAAAATATCTGTTTCACGATGTGATGTCTGAAGATGAAAAGGAAAAAGAGTGGAGTGGACTAAACCAGCGGTGCCGGGCTTACAGAACTTGGCTTACTTGCCGTCTGTTTCGATTTCCCAAAGTATGCGCAATTCATCAACATAGAGTGTCGATCCGACTGCACCTTCGAAGTAAGCACCCTGACGGCTTGATGTACAAACCACAGTAATAGCATATCCGTCGTTGCTCATGCGCTGTTTGTCAAACTGCTTGCCAGGCATCAAACGGAATGGTTCTTCGAAGTGCGTCCATTCTGCAGGTTCACCCGGGTTGTCAATGCGTGCCACCATCACGATGCGGTCAGAACTGAGCACATTGTCGCCATTGAGCGGAACGAAATTCGAGGGATCGACTTCGTAGACGACTGCATATATGTCGGCAGTGTCATGACGTTCGGGGCATACTTGCTTGTTCTTGTCGGTAAACACCTCGCCCGCTTTGTACTTGTAGTATCCCGTCAGTTTCAGCGGCTTACCGCCTACAAGTTGCAGACCGAAGCCCGTGGCCTTGAGCGGTTGGCTCATGGCAATTTTCGTGTCGAACGTACCGATAAAAAGGTTGCCGGCAGCGATGGGCATTTTCACCAAGTCGCCAAACGAACCTGTGCGGCAGGTAGTCAGTTTTACACAATTACCCTTCACGCCCATAGGGTCAGACACGGTGGGATAATCGTCGTATTTCTTACCCATACCTGTAATGGCGTAGGCACTGTTGCCCGAAGCCCAGTATGAACGGCGCGGGTTCGTTGCGTCGGTCGGGTCGATTTCGTACCATTGGTGGTAGCGGCCGGTGGCATCCAATTCAAAGTGTTCGAAACCGAGCAGTTGAGTTGTGGTAGGTGTGGTAGGATAGTTGAAAGAAACTTTATAGTCCTTATGCCATTTTCCGTCCTCGGAATGAACGGTGTAAGTTTGAGGCGAAGTAAAGTCGCGCATCACGCCGTTAGCCTCCAATTCTTGACCATCGAGCGTCATGGTGATGCGTGCCCCATCGGTCAGCACAAAACGCGGATTTAAATGCGTCCGGTCTGCATCTCTTTTAATATTGAACGAAACGAGGTCGTTCGTTACGATGGGTTTGCCAACGATAATATCCATTTGTTGTTCAAGCCAAAGGGAATCGACAGCAATGATGTCGCATTCCGCATTGAGCGGTTCGTCTTGAATACATGAGCTGAAAGAGCTCATCACGAGCAGAACTTGAAGAAGCAGGAGTATTTTTTTCATTTGTAATTTAGTATAGTGCCTGCCTGAATTTTTTTGCTTCAGGTTGCATAATTCGAGTTGTCTGTAGAACGTATTTTTTGGATTCGGCGGCGATGGACCGTTAATGCCCAATCTGACAAAATCCGGTGCAAAGTTAAGAAAAATATTTTGCTCAATCGGGTTTTCTTATTTTAGCCCTTTAAATTTACCACAAAAATGGTAAGTTACCGATTTTTAAAAGGTAATACGGCTCATTATCAATGGTTTCAAATTTAGGCTTGTTTCTGCGCAAAATCACATTTTTTGCCACTGATAATCGCCTGTTCCCGCCTTTTCCCCGCCTTCTTTCCTGCCTTCTTCACCTCATGAAGCCCCGTTCACCTGGTTTCTTGTCAGGAAAAATGGTTTTGAATTGAGCAAATACGGGGTAGTAAATGGGTGCCGACGGACGGCATATTCCGGTTTTGGGCCGTGTGAATAACCGCCTGTCCATGGTTCGCCCATTCACATGATTTCTTCATGCAGCTGCCTATTTGCCTTTGCTGCGAGTGTTAAACCGTGAGGTCTGGCGTGTGTGAATTTACATTTAATGCTAAGTAGGTGTTCAAAATTATTTTTACATTTGAATTACGTTATTGTGCCGTAGTTGTTTGTTCTGTGCAAAGGAGCATAGCGGGCTATGTGACTGAGCACAGAGCGAACAGATGCGGTGCAAGAACGTAATGCAAAGTAAAAATACTTCGATAGAATTATATAAAAATAATTTTGAACACCTACTTATTCCTTTTTTTAGGCCTTTGCCGTTGTTAGAGTTACGCAACGGGCTATTCCTTTCATTTACTCCGCGATTGTCCGAATTAGTTCCGCGCTCGTGGAAATTAGTTCCGCGCTTGTCTGAATTAGTTCCGAGCTTGTTGAAATTAGTTCCGAGCTTGTTTTACGCATCTCGGAACTGCTGATAATCAGCGTTTTCATAAGAACCACAGCATCGGTTTACCGTTTACAGGTTTCGTGCTCACAAAACGCGCTGCAACTCATTATTCGATTTTACTTTATTAGGACTATTGTTAAAACCGACGCATGCTCGCGCGCGTTTGAATAGCCCACTGGCGGAATATCGGGCATCACATTGTATGTTCCAAAAAAAATTCCCACTTCACGAAAACAATCGTGAGTGGGAATTTGTAATATAACGATGTATAAAGCTCGTAGGGTAGAGTTACGAAGTACACAGGGTAAAGGCTCATTGCGCAGCTTACAGCGGCGTGTAACAAGCCGTAGGGCCATTCTTCGTGAACTCTGACAGGCGCCTGAAATTAGGCATTAACCACTTCAGCTTCGGTTTCGGTGAGTTTACGCTTCGAGGTGCGACCCAAGGTGCGGAATGCGATGGGAGCAGCCAAGAAGATTGATGAAAGCGTACCGAAGACGACACCCAGAATCATGGCGAAGGCAAACGAACGGATGCTGTCGCCACCGAGGAAGAAGATACAGAGAAGAACCAAAAGCGTGGTGGCTGAGGTCATCACCGTACGGGTAAGGGTGCTGTTCAATGATTCGTTGAACAAACGGAAGTAGTCGCGGTTGGGATAGAGCTGGAGGTTCTCGCGCATACGGTCGAACACAACCACCTTATCGTTGATAGAGTAACCGATAGCCGTCAGCACTGCACCGATGAAGGTTTGGTCTACTTCGAGCGAGAAGGGAACCCAACCCCAGCAGATAGAGTACATACCGAGGATGAACAGCGTATCGAATACCAATGCAAGCGTAGAACCAACTGAGAAGGCTACGTTGCGGAAACGCACGAGGATGTAGATGAAGATGGCTGCCAGCGAAAGCAATACCGAAATGATGGCGCTCTTGGCCATTTCAGATGCTACCGAAGGACCTACCTTCTGTGCCGAGATGATTGAACCACCGGCGTGGTTGTCGCGGTCGATAAACGTTGCGTAGTCGGCCTTGATGAGCTTGGCTTCGTGCAGGGCATCGAAGATAAAGCGTTCAACCTCCTGGTCGATGTTTTCTGCATCTTCGTTGATACGGTAGTTCGTGGTCAGACGAACAGCCTCGTTGCTCGTGGTGGTAATGGCGATGGCCGATACCGTGGCGTTGGGATCCTTGGCATTAACCTTGGCAGCTACCGCTTTGCGAACCTGTTCGGGCGTTACACCCTTCTGTTCGAACTCGATGACGTAGTTGCGACCACCGGTAAAGTCGATACCCTTAGAAAGTCCGCGGGTAGAGAGGAAACCGATTGAAACCACAGCACCAATCAAGAAGATGGTTACAGAAGCCTTGGCCTTGCCCATGAAGTTGACCTTCGTGTTGGCCAGAAAGTTGCGGCTGATGCCGGTAACGAAAGTAAGGTTGAGCCACTTGTCCTTGTTGAGGAAGTGTTCGTAAACCATACGGGTAATCCATACTGCGGTAAAGAACGAAGCACAGATACCGATACCGAGTGTCATGGCAAAACCGCGAATCGGTCCGGTACCGAAGTTGTAGAGGATGATGGCGGTGATGATAGAAGTGAGGTTCGAGTCGAAGATGGCCGAGAAGGCATTGCCGTAACCATCGGCAAGGGCAGCCTTGAGGTTCTTACCGGCGCGAAGTTCCTCCTTCGTACGTTCGTAAATAAGCACGTTGGCGTCGACAGCCATACCGAGCGAGAGCACCATACCGGCAATACCGCTCATGGTCAGGGCAGCCTGGAATGAAACCAGCACACCAAACATGAAGAAGAAGTTGAGCAAGAGGGCTACGTTGGCCACCATACCGGGGATGACGCCGTAGAACACGCACATGAAAACCATGAGGAGTACGAAGGCAACAACGCAAGCCGTGAAACCAGCTTCGATTGAAGCAGCACCGAGGCTCGGGCCGACGGTTTCTTCCTGCACGATGTTCGTGGGAGCAGGCATCTTACCGCTCTTGAGCACGTTGGCCAAGTCGCGGGTGTCGTCGGTGGTGAAGTGACCAGAAATCTGTGAAACACCACCATTGATTTCGCTCTGGATAACCGGCGCGCTGTATACATAGCCGTCGAGTACGATGGCTACGCAACGTTTCAGGTTTTTGCGCGTGATGGCAGCCCATTCACGACCGCCGTTGGTGGTCATGGTCATCGAAACGATGGGGTTGTGCTGCTGGTCGAATTCGTCAGAAGCCGTGGCAATGACGTCGCCCTGCAGAGCCGGCTGACCAGATACTTTGCGGAGAGCATAGAGTTCGAATACGTTGCCCTTCATGCCAGCAGCAGCTTTCACGCCCCAAGCCAACTGCAAATCGTTGGGCAGGGTGGCTTTAGCCGCGTCGCTGTTGATCATGGCATTGATGGCAGCGGTGTCGGCAGCAAGTGCATAACCTACTACGCAACCGTCGCTCGACATGCCCTGAATCTGAGCCAGTTTGGCAAAGAGAGGATGCTGCTGTGCAGCCTTGTCGGCAGCAGCTTTTTCGGCAGCCTTGGTACTGTCGGCAGCAGCCACAGCCTTGGTGGTGTCGGCCACAGCGGCAGAATCAGAAGCTACAGCGCCTTCGCCCTTAGCCAAACGGCTGTCGAGCGACTGCAAAGCGGTATAAATTTCAGCCAGTTTGTAAGTTTCCCAGAATTCGAGGTTGGCTGAACCCTGAAGGAGCTTACGCACACGTTCGGGTTCCTTGATACCCGGCATTTCGACCATGATTTGACCAATCTGGCCTTTACCCGTGAGGATTTGAATGTTGGGCTGAGCCACGCCGAAGCGGTCGATACGTGAACGTACCACCTTTTCAGAGTTCTGAACGGCAGCTTTTACTTCTTCGTCGAGCACCTTTTTCACATCGGCATCGGTCGACGAGTAAGTGATGTTCATTTCCTTGAGTTTCGAGGCGAAGATGCCACCCATTTTGTTCTTGCCGTTCTGGGCACTGTAAGCGTTGACGAAAGCCTCGACAAAGTCGACATTGCCTTCTTTGGCTTCTTTACGAGCCGTGTCGTACGCTTTCTTAAACTTGGGGTCGTTAGCGCTTTCGCCAGCCAGGTTCTTCACCACGTCGGGCACGCTCACCTCAAGCACTACGTTCATACCGCCCTTCAGGTCAAGACCCAGGCCGATTTGCAGTTCCTCACACTCCTTGAGCGTTTTCCAGTTCAGGTAAACCTTTTCATTGCGCATGGAGTCAAGGTAAGCCGCACCGTCTTTGCCTTGTGCCGTCAGCTGTTCGGCCTTGCTCACGTACTTGTTCGTAACGAACGAGAAGGACAAATAGAAGAGGCAAATCAAAGTCAGCAGCACTGCAAGTACTTTAACAAATCCTTTGTTTTGCATTGTGTGATTTTGTGATTATTGTTTGTTTTGATATTGTTTTTCTGTTTCTTTGCGGCAACAAGGCATGAAAAAAAGCCTAATTCCGCCTTTGAACGTGCAAATATACTCCATTTTTTTTGAAACAATGCTTTTTTATTGTCAATTTGTGCTTGATGCTTTTCATCCGAAGTTAAAAGGCATCAGTTTCAGCATGTTCTGTGGCGTTGTGTGCCATTTATGAGATGGAAACCGGGGGTGGCGTGCGGTGCAGCAACGGTTTGCCGCAGGAGGATGCGGTTGCGGAGTTGGTGCGAGGCGTAAAAAACGCGTTTCATTTTGCCCGTTTCTGTCGCACAGCGTTGGAAGTTCCGCTAATTATCCGTAAGTTTGCCGCATGAAACGTTTATTTTTTCTTTCAGCGCTCTGCGCATTGCTTGCCGGCAACGCATGGAGCCAACAGTTACGGCTGCCCGCCACATTTGGCAGCCAGATGGTGATGCAGCGCGAAATGCCCTTCGCCGTGAAAGGTAAGGCCGCAGCCGGTGCAGCAGTCGAAGTGACGCTTAGCCCCCTTGCAGGTGATGCGCAAACTGCGCGTGAAAAACTCCCCGGCACTGTGCGTGTGAATGCCGGAACCGACGGTCGCTTTCAGGCCATGCTGCCGCCTATGCAGGCCGGAGGTCCTTATACGCTGAGCGTGCGCTCGGGAAAGGAGGAACTGAAATTCGACTCGGTGTATGTGGGCGAAGTGTGGATTTGCTCCGGACAATCGAACATGGAAATGCGTCTGCGCGAAATAAGCACAGCCAAGCGCGATTTGGCCATGGCCGACACGTTGCAGCGCGTACACCTATATAATATGGAAAGTACCTGTCCGCTGTATGCGCAGGTGTGGACCGAAGAACAAATAGCCACTGCCGACCGCGGCGGCTTTATCAAGCCAGCACGCTGGGTGCGCTGCTCGGCTGCCCATGCACGCAATTTTTCGGCCATCGGTTTCCATTTTGCCCGCGTTTTGGCCGACAGCCTGAAATGCCATGTGGGCATTGTGTCGAACGCTGTGGGCGGATCGACCACCGAGGGCTGGATAGACAGTACGACACTGGCTGCCCGCGTGCCTGAAATTTTGCAGGGCTGCTGGCTCGACAACCCCAACATCATGGGTTGGGCACGCAACCGCGCCAAATTCAACTTGAAAAATACCAATCCTACCGAACATGCCCATCCCTATGCCCCCGGCTACCTGTTTCGTGCAGCCATCCGTCCGCTCGAAGGTTACCCCGTGAAGGGTGTGCTGTGGTATCAGGGCGAATCGAATGCCGAATTGGTGAGCATGCACGAACGTTTGTTCCGCACCTTGCAGGAATCGTGGCGTAAGGAGTGGAACCGGAACGATTTGCCTTTTTACTTCGTGCAGCTTTCGAGCATTTCGACCCGTCCCACCTGGCCCGCTTTCCGCAATAGTCAGCGCATACTGGCCGACAGCCTGCCGCACACTTACATGACGGTGTCGAGCGATGTGGGCGATTCGCTCGATGTGCATCCGCGCAACAAGCGCATCGTGGCACAGCGTTTGGCAGCTTCGGCATTGCACCATGCCTACGGCTACAGCCAGGTGGTGCCCAACGGACCGCGCCCGCTGAAGGCAGTCAGCTCGAAGCCCGGCATGGTAACGGTGTACTTTGACACGGCCGAGGGACTTCGCTGGTTACGCGGAGATGTGCTGAAACACTTTGAACTGGGTGGCAAAACAGGTTTGTATGTGTCTGCTTCGAAGGTGCTGGTTCAGGGAAACACGGTGCAGGTGTTTGCATCGCGTATGTCGCACCCCACGAAGGTGCGCTTTGCGTGGAAGCCTTTTACGCGTGCTGCGCTGGTGAACCGCGCCGGTATGCCTTGTTCGACTTTCGAGCTTGAGGTGAAGGCTGAATAGGCTGCGACGCGGCCTTGTCGGGGGAGTTTGAAGCGGTGTCATCAAAATTTCATCTGCGCTGCTACGGTGCGTAAGAAACTGAAAAACAAGGGCGACTCGAATTGAAACTGTTCTGAAGTTACTATCCTTGGCACAAGCTAACGAAATTTAATGCCTCGGCAAGGCATAAAAAGCCAAAGGTTTTTGTAAATTTGCTTGCGCAAACCAGATATGCCGAGTACGCCTTTTCCGAAAGGCACGACACGAGGCAAAACGGAAGGTTGAACCTGATAAAAAATAACCCTAAAATACGTTTTTTTAAATTTTCAATTATGGCATTTTTAACTAACGACAAGCTCGTAATTGTTGGTGCTGCCGGTATGATCGGTTCCAACATGGTACAGACCGCTTTGATGATGGGTCTGACTAACAACATTTGCCTTTACGATGTATTCTCAGCTGAAGGTGTGGCTGAAGAAATGCGCCAGAGTGGTTTTGGTGATGTAAACATCGTGGCTACGACCGATGTTGCTGAAGCCTTCAAGGACGCTAAATACATCATTTCTTCAGGTGGTGCTCCCCGTAAGGAGGGTATGACTCGCGAAGATTTGCTCAAGGGTAACTGCGAAATCGCTGAACAGCTGGGTAAGGACATCAAAACTTACTGCCCCGATGTGAAGCACGTGGTTATCATCTTCAACCCCGCTGACCTTACCGGTCTCGTAACTTTGCTTTACAGCGGTTTGAAGCCTTCGCAGGTTACTACGCTCGCAGCTCTCGACTCTACGCGTTTGCAGAGCGCTTTGGCCAAGAAGTTTGGCGTTATGCAGAGCGAAGTGAAGGGCTGCGCTACTTATGGTGGTCACGGCGAACAGATGGCTGTGTTCGGCAGCAAGGTTACCATCGATGGCCGCAAGCTCAGCGACTTGATTGGTACGCCCGAATTCACCGACGAAGAATGGGCACAGATGCGTCACGACGTTATCCAGGGTGGTGCTAAGATTATCGAACTCCGCCGTCGTTCTTCATTCCAGAGCCCCGCTTACCTCTCAGTTGAGATGATTCGCTCAGTGATGGGTGGTGAGAAGTTCCGCTTCCCCGCTGGTACGTTCGTTAACAACGAAAAGTACAACAACATCATGATGGCTATGGATACTACGCTCGATACCACCGGTTGCCACTACAACATGCCCGAGGGTACGGCTGACGAAATGGCTGCTTTGGATGCTTCATACGCACACTTGTGCAAGATGCGCGACGAGCTGGTTACGTTGAACATCGTTCCCGAAATTTCTAAGTGGAGCGAAATCAACCCCAACTTGAAATAATCTGATTTCAACTTCTATACTCTCTCAAAACAAAAGGGCTTGAAGGCTGGTTTTACGGCTTTCGAGCCCTTTCCTTGTTTGCCGGGCTATGCTTGCGCTGTGGCATACTTTGGTGGCTAAGGGAGGAAAAAGCATGGATCAGTAGCAAAAAGGTGTGGGGGTGGCATTGGGGGGAGGCAAAACGTGGCTGCTTCGTACGTTTTGAGCATCGGCATGGGATAAAAAGTTAAGTAGGTGTTCAAAATTATTTTTACATTTGAATTGCGTTATTGTGCCGTAGTTGTTTGTTCTGTGCAAAGGAGCATAGCGGGCTATGTGACTGAGCACAGAGCAAACAAATGCGGTGCAAGAACGTAATGCAAAGTAAAAATACTTCGATAGAATTATATAAAATAATTTTGAACACCTACTTATATCCCGATTTCTTTTTTTTTCGCGTGTGGAAAATGCGCAGGAATGCCCGTAGATAAAGGGCTGAATGCCGATTCGAAGGTGTGGCAAACTTTCGAGGTGCGATATTAGGCAGCGAAAAAATTTGGAGAACGGGATACTCGTGTTGTATCTTTGCCTTCGGCGAAGTCAGGCTGCACCTCAGCATAGCTCTTGAGAGCCAGCTCTCGTCGCTCTG
>ERZ894177.577-NODE-577-length-22242-cov-31.6828_pt1 | contig 22242 bp, 20 predicted proteins | sample MGYA00380277_ERZ894177 | MGnify/ENA primary metagenome ERZ894177 (study PRJEB32331, sample SAMN06328428) | human gut metagenome | biome: human gut microbiome; feature: stool | host: Homo sapiens | collected 2014-06-03 ... | reverse complement strand
CTCTTTAACCAGTCGGGGTGACTGGATTCGAACCAGCGACCACACGCCCCCCAGAGGTATTTTTATGATAATCCATTGGTTATATTACTTTTTATTAATTGTGTATGTGGCTGTAAATCAAAAGAGTATCTTTTATTGAGTTTTACTTATTTTGATTACATGTGTTCCAAATGTGTTCCACTAAACAAAGAGCTATATACACGTTATTTTAGTTTGGGCACAAAGATAATGAATAAAATTGTTTTCTGAACCGATTCGTTTGTCTAAATGTCGAGGTATTATAAGAGGATGAACCTTGAACTTTTCTATCTAAATGCTTTAGATATTTTTAACTTTAATGGTGGTGGCTTGATTATCAATCTATTATCGTTTTGTGACGTATGAAAAATAAGAATCTCTGTTTTTTTTATCGTATTGCTAATATAGAGGAGTAAATGCTCCTCATAACGATATAAAAGATATTGAGCATGATAAGTTTTATAAAAAGGAATGATGTTGCTAATGCACAAGGATTATATGCTGTTCGTCTAAGAATATGTAAAGAACGGCAACGCAGATATTTTTCCTTAAACATATTTGCGGATAGTGAATACTGGGATGAGGAAAACGAATGTTTCCGTATTCTTAAAAATGTAAGAGATAAAAAGCAGAAAGAAGAAAACGAAAAACGCAAGCAGTATAATTATTTACTGAATAGATATAGGTTGCAAGCACAAGAAATAATAGAAGGCTTTCGGAGAGAGCGCATAGATTGGACTTTAAATCAATTTGCAGACGCTTTCTTGAATAAATCGAAGCAAGGGAAGATAAAAGCTTATATGGAGAACCATATCAATACTTTACGTGAAACGGGGCATATTGGTAATGCTAATTGTTATGCTGCAACCTTAAATATGCTTGAACATTATGATAGTAGATTGGAGCAAAAGGTATTTTCAGAGATTGATATAAAGTTTGTAAATGGATTCGATATTTTCCTTCAAAAGAGAGGATGTAAAGGAAATACAAGAAAGTACTATTTTAAAGCATTGCGTAGCATTTTAAATAAGGCTATCCAAGAAAAAGAAGCAACGGAGAAAACTTATCCTTTTGGTAAAGGTGGTTTTCAAATAGCAAAACTGGATGAAGAAACAGAAAAGCGTTATCTTCCTTTAGAATATTGGAAAAAAATAAGAAATACTGTCTCGGAAAAGCCACAACGAGAGTACGCTCGCAAACTATTTCTGTTGTCATTTTATTGCTATGGAATATCATTTATTGATATGGCATATTTGACAAGAAGCAATATTGTAAAGTTCAATGGTGGAGAGTATATTGTCTACAAACGCCATAAAATACAACATCAAAAAGGGGTGAAACCTATTAAGATTAAAATAACGAAAGAAATTGAGCGTTTATTAGATAGCCTTAAAGAGAGTAGCCCTACGGTGGATGATTTTATTGTACCAATAGTTTCTATTAGTGGTTATACTGGAGAAAAACTATATAATCACATCCGTTACAGGTATAAAAAATATAATGATTATTTGGCAGAGTTAGCAAAGGAACTGCAAATAACTGATATGAAATTGACAACATATGTAAGTCGGCATACTATGGCGATGATGTTGCAACGCAATGATGTTTCCCGTGAACATATTTCTCAAATGTTGGGACATGCAGATATGAAAACTACCAATACTTATTTAGATAGCTTTGATACAACTGTAATAGATGAGGCTGCAAAGGTTTTATATGACATGTAATTTTTTAGATAGCGTTTCTGTGGGTATTCGTAACTTATTAAACCTAAGGTAAAAGTTCAATGAAGAAATAGGATTAGGTGGACTCTGATGTTTTTCAGCAAGAAATATTTGTTTTAAAATAAAATTGTTCGTAGCTTTGCAACGAGACCTGAATAGAAGGGTTGAATTAACAAAGTTATCGCTTAGTTCTCTGCTTCATTCCTCTCAGAATCAAAAAATGAGTTCACTTAAAAAATAAAGCAATGTTCCGCAGGAATTTCTGAGGGGGATAGATGTTTGTATTTGAGTAAGTATCCATTTGTTGTGTTTCCTATAATATTTCAATCCTTTGGTTTTTTACTTCATTTAGGCTTTGCAAATAGGTGAGTAAGTCTGAATTGTGAAGTAAAAAGTTGGGAGGCATTTTGAAATGTATGGAGCGGCATCTTTTATAGCCCTACAAGAATAGTCTTTCTTGGTTTGGTCAAACCAAGGCAAAGAATCACCTTTATTATTAACTTGCTATTGGAAACTTAAGTTCAAAATTTCCTATAGCGCAAATTATGTAAACTATGATTGATAATTATATTTTGCATGATGACGCAATGGTGGTACAATTGACGGTTGGTCAAATAAAGGCTATTATCGAAGATGTACTTCAAGAGTCATCGTTGTATTTAATGAGTGGGCAACCTGAAACTCTTACTGTTGAAGAAGTTTCAGAATTGACGGGTTACAAAAAGGCTACGCTTTATAAGTTAACCCATGAGCGAAAAATTCCTTTTCATAAGCCTGCACATGGTGGGCGAAGAATCTTCTTTAAACGGGCAGAAATCAATCAATGGTTAGAATCTAATCATTTTGGAACCTATGAAGAGTCTTTTGAGAATGTGAAAGGAAAGAAAGTTTTAAACTCTAAATTAAATAGTTATGAGAAAAGTAAATAGTGAAGATAAGAGAAAAGGTTTTGTATTTTATTGGGGATATTATGATGCAATGCAGAAGCTGAGCAACAAAAATAAGCTCATTGCATTTGAAGCAATAGTACAATATGAACGTTATCAAGAACTGGATATTGAAAAGTTGCCTAAACAGGTATATCCTATATTAATAATGGCTATACCTGGTATTGATAAAAGAATAGCTGAATATAATAAAAAGGTTGCGAAAAAGAGTGTGTCAGATTTTGAAGAGAATTCTGAAAGGAAAGTGGCGTTGCCGCTCAAAAAGACTTTGTCAACAGCAAATGAGGATGAGTCTACAGAGAGTGAATATTTTGAAGATTGAATCAATTTTGCTCAATTTTGAAACGGTTTTATTGTTTAACTATTTAATTATCAATAAAATGAAGAATGAAGAAAAACTTCTAAAAGATAAAGTTAATAAGAATGATAATTCTAAAGAAAAAATAGAAAAGAAAAAAAATAAAAATATAAATGAAAAAGGAGCTAGCGGAATCTTTACTCCCTTGGATATACCGATAGTATCAGTGTTTGAAAATCATTATAGTAAAGAACCTCTTTATGAGGTGAGATTAGATAAGTTCTTGCATACGACTAAGTTTAAAACACAAGTTGAAGAATACAGGGCTAGTACTGATGATGAGTTTAGAAGAAAAATTAAAGGAAGTCTTAGGTGTGTAACACCGAGTGGAACATTTAGCCGAAGACAAGAACTCAACATTATCAAACATACTGAATTAATATGCGTAGATGTTGATGCAAAAGACAACTCAATGTTTGATTTGGCAAAGGCTAAACATATAATTGGTGAATATTGCCCGAGCTTATATTATGCAGGTTTATCACTTAGTGGAGAGGGAATCTTTCTTATATTTAGAATCTCGAACCCGGAATTTCATAAACAGCATTTTGAGGCTCTGTCAGAGTTTTTAAGTAGAAAGTTTGAATTACAAGTTGATAAGAGCGTTAAAAGCCCTGTTAGTTTGAGGGTGGTAAGTTATGATTTGAATCCTTATTATAATCCTAATCCTGTTCCATTTCCATATACAATGGAGACTGATGTTAAATCTGGACATGTAATAAGAACAGTAACCCAAAAAGAAAATATTCTTAAGCGTGTAAAAAAGATTGTTTCAATCATACAAGCAGAACGGATTGATATTACTAATCAATATCAGAATTGGTTCAAGATAGGGTGTGCATTAGCTTATGAGTTTGGTGAGAATGGAAGACATTGGTTTCACATGATTAGCCGTGTGTATAAAGATTATAATGAAGGTGGTTGTGATATTCAATATAATCGGTGTCTGAAATATAAAAAAGATGAAGGAGCTAAGATTGGAACATTCCTTTATTTATGTAAACGGTATGGAGTAAATTATGAGTAAAAGCAGTGAATTGTAGTCTGTTTAAGATGCATGACTAGTTAAATAATAATAATACATGTAAATGAAGCTGTTGTTTGTTATTACTGGTTGATTGTGGATTTGGGTGTAATTAGATTATATTCAAATTGTTAATAGATTATGTACTACTAGCTGAGAAAAGGAGAAGTGTAAACGTATGTTACGCACTTCTCCTTTACTAATTTTGATTAACGTATTATAGTATAACCCAAAGCAAAGAAAACAATACTCCTTAATCAGAGTGTTTTTTTGAGTAACTTTACTATCTTTGCAAAGTCACAAATAGTGGCAAATGTAATAGTGAAAGTGTTTCGCTTTTATCCTGTGTAGGAAATCTGACAGTTTCAAAAAAGCAGGGGTAAGCAATGACATTCATCACTTGGGTAGCGTATGTTCAAAAGACATATACTAAACAGGTGTGGAGTATTGTTTATTTGCTTTTGGGTTTTGTCAGAACCTCCTACACAATAAACGAATGGCTCCACACTTTCTTTTTGTCTAATCCTGTCATTAAAGGAGTCGAATGACGCAACTTTACTAATTACTATGAATGGATTAGATTTTATTAAATCGAAACAACAGAGTTGGGCAAAAAGAAAAAACTTCAATCTACTAGGAGGTACAATTCCCAACAAAGGAGAGAAAAACTATTTGTATAGTTTAGCAGATAATTTGTTTGAGCCGTTGTCTAAGGAGAATTTAGATTCTTATAATTCGGGTGACGGGAACGAAACAAAAGATTCTAAAACACGATTGGCAAAAATGAAAGCACTTCATTCATCTTCTGCGATTGTGGTTAATCTGTTCCAGTATTGGCAGGGAAAAGATGTTTGCCCGATTCTAAATGCATGTAAATTGACTTCAAGAACTACTAAGGTAGGCTATCTGATTAAGAATGTCGGTTCTGTTTCTCCTGAAAAAATTCCCATAATTCCTTCTCCACTCAATTACGAAATTAAATTTGAGGAGCAGTTTGAGATAAGTGGAGATAAATCTCAATTCCGACATTCACCCAATATTGATGTTGTGATTTATACTCCACTGTCTACTATTGGTATTGAGTCTAAATTTACAGAACCATATAGCAGTAGAAAACATGGAGGACTCAAACAAAAGTATGTTGAAAATCTCTCTTTTTGGAACGGATTGTCTAATCTGTATGAATTAGCAAAAGAAATTTCTCCTGATGATACTAAGTTCCAGTATTTAGATGCGGCACAATTAATAAAACACATATTGGGACTGAAAAAGAATAGTGACAAGTATAATTCAAATCTTGTTCAAAAGCATCATTTTGAAGAAGGTAAAAGGAATTTGATACTCAAACGCAATTTTCATCTCTTATATCTTTGGTACGATGCGATAGGAAAAGAGGGGAGTGAGCATAGAAAAGAGATAGAACAATTTGCAGAAATTGCTAAAAAGGACAATATAAAGTTTAGTCATATAACCTATCAAGAAGTAATAGCAAGGTTGTCGAAAGAATTTTATGATGGAAATGAAGCCTATTGCAATTATCTAACAGATAGGTATTTGTAAAATTAGCTGCTAATTTTAGATTGGAGGAAAATATAATGAAAACACATCAATTTCTTTTATCATTTTTTTTGTTAGTATGTAGTAGCGCAATGGCTTCTGTATTATTAGCACAAGATAGTAAATTGCCTGAGAAAGCAAAGTTGGAAACAATTCTTTATCAAGATGCGGATATGATAGGTGTTGGTTATGTCTATAAAAAACAATTTGTGGAGAATCAACATGTTACTTTTATTAGTAAGTCGTTTAGAGATAAGCATTTTTCCTCTTATCGTATAAAAGAGAAAAATGGACAAACATATCTTCATGAACGTAAAAGTAATACTTGGGTGGATTTATCTTCTTTAAAACCTTTTATTAGTGGTATTTACTTTACAAGGAATGATACTTCTTACATAAAAGGAATAGTGAATCCTTATGATGGATTTGTTTGTGAAGGTATATTTATATTTTGCAATTCAAAACATAACAATAAGTATTTTCTATCTCCTTCGGCTAAAGAAACCCGAAAATTTTCACTCGGAATGAGTGGTGCTACTTCTTATCAGTTGACGATAAGAGGAGGCTATAAGGCTTATGGAAAGAGTTTAGGTGATGGATATTCTTTAAAAATAGATTTTCCGGACAAGTCTAAGATATTAACGTTGGAAAGTCGGGTGGCTAAATTGAATGATTTAGAAGGCTTTAGCATTTCTGATTCTGATTGCTTGAAGAAATTAGAATCTGTGAAAATTAAGTTTGCTAATGGAGATAGTTTTAGTGGAACGGTTACCTCTGCTTCTGCTTTTTCAGGAGAGGAATTAAGGCTTTTGAGAGGTAAATATACTTATAGTACCGGAGAAGAAGTTATTGGAGAATACTCTAAAATAAGGTATGATGATGGAATAATATACGTCCCTAAAGGCATAATAACCTTTAGTGATGGAGTTGTAGCGTCTAATGATTGGTTACGTAAATATAATTTTACGAGTAAGGAGTGGAAGCTAATTTATGATAGTTGTAATGGCTTGACGGAAATTCGTGATATGGCAGCTCAATTAGAGCTAAAGAAACAACAAGAAAAGATAGCTGAACAGCGTGCGGAACAATTGAAACGTAGGAAAGAAGAAGAGCAAAGAAGGAATATCATATCAAAATATGGAGAATATTATGGAGCTTTAATTATTAAAAAGAAATTAGTTCCTGGAATGAGTCAAGCTATGGTTAATGAAGTATGGAGTAACGACTTCTTCGATTGTAGTATTTCAACATCTTCGGGACGAAGAATTGAGGTGTGGACTCTTAATAATGATAAGATGCAAATAAAAATAGCGTCAGAAGCCAATAAAGTAGATAAAAGTGGAGAGACTGCTGTTGCTGCTATGTTATTAATGAATTTTTTAGGCTCTACTTCTATATCTTCTGTTCCTAATATGTTGGTGTTTATGAATGATAAGCTAACTGATATTTACAAGTAATTTTGAAGATGATATGAGAATACGTAAATCCTATAGGTATTTAGCTAATGATGAGAGATTTGATATAGAATCTGACTTTAGTAAGGGTAGTCAACTTGATGCTGAAAAGTTGGTTGATGATAAATATGATGCTTATAAGCCGCAAGCTTATAGAACTAAGTTAAATAAACGGGAGGAATCACGACAAGAACGTTGTAACTCCGAAAAGCGCAGTGAGAAGTCAAATGATGATAATCTCTCAGTAGAAGGCTGTATCGAGAAGTATTCCGGTGGGAAATATAAGGTGACTTCTGTTAAGACTGAATCAGAGTGCACTCCTCAGGTGATTAAGGTAAAATCAGGCAATGGCTGTCTTTTGACATTTGTAATCATCCTGTTGATAATATTAATTATAATAATGATTTTAAATTCAGTACAAGTGATAGTTCCTTTGGATGCAACGCCTGAAGAAGTAAAAGAAGCATTTGAAAAGGCTTTTCGTTCACTATGATAGTATTCAGATATTATTCATTTTATCAAGAAAATAGTAAGATGTATGATTGCTACAAAGATTGAAATGCCATTTAGGGAGTTTTTGGAAAGTCTGAAAGTTCCGTCTGTACCACGAATGAAAGGCGGAACAATTTTCAATCCTGATGAGATAAACTATCTTGTACGATATTCAATTCCATTGGTTTATGAATTTGTGCAAGAGAATGAAACCGATAGGGAATTTTATGAGAAGTTTGTTAAATGGCTACATGAAGAAATGCCAGTTTATGGGTATGTTGATGTTTATATGGTCGTTTATTTACGTTATGGACAATATTTAAGTAACGATGAATTTGAGTATTTGGAAAGGAATATTCCGGAGTGTTTCGAGAAAGGTCATGTATGGCTCTATGAAATAAACTATCGTAGGCGCTTCCGTTTGCGTATTCAATTGATTCGTTGCTTAAAAAAGGACTTTCAAAGAGTTATTCGGAAGGGTATTCATAAGATTGATTCCACAACAAATAAGTTATAATTATGTATTTCAAAAGAATAGTTTTAAGTATTGTCGGCATTGCGATAGCTCTAGCCTTGACCGCCCAAAGTGTTTATGATATAAGTTATTCCACGTATAATTGCCCCGACAATTTGCCATACGGAACACTATTGGATAAATATTGTCCCAATCTCCAATTGTGGAATAATCACAATAAGAATTTCCCTTGCCATGTTTCAGTGATTAAATTAAATGGGCATTATTCTGACTGCGAAGAAGCTAAAGAATATTATCCTATGTCCGATGAAGAATTAAAGTTTATTCAATCCATAAGAAAGTCGGATTTAGCTTTTACTAATCCTTTTCTAGTCACTTTATACAGGAACTTTAATGGCAAAAGAATTAAAGTAAACATTCCGACTACCTATTGGAATATAACACATAAAAAGCCTGAAAGAGTAAAAGACTTTATTATTAAGGATTTTCAATTGAAGAGGTTGGTTGCCGTGGTCTATTTTGATAACAGGTTATTCTTCTTTATTAAGAAAGATGAAACGTCTATGACTTGTTATTATTATAAGTCAATAGGGACGTTTATTTACTCAAATTATGGTGAAGTTACGGCTGTTGATGATAACTACTCAATAAACTATTTCTTAACTTGGCTTTATAGCATACCATTACCAAGCTTGCCAGAAGAAGAGGGGCAAAAACTTCTTGCGCTTATAGTTTCAAAGGCAGACGGTAAAATGCAATTCACTATTGATTTGCCATTTGTATTTAAAGATAATAGTCCTCGAAGTATTCTTTAGCAATACAAATTAGCAGTTTGCTCATCGTAGATATAAGCATAACTTAGCTATTAGCTTTATTTAATTCTATTTCTATTATAGTGTTCCAAATGTGTTCCACTAAAAAATAAATCAGCCACTTACTTAGTTGTAAATGGCTGATTTCCAGTAGTCGGGATGACAAGATTCGAACTTGCGACCACACGCCCCCCAGCTGTTGAAAGAATATTTGTATTCATTGGTATTGGGTTAGAAATCAGTGGTACAATACCTTGTGAATGGGGTGATGTGTTGTATCTATTGAGATTAAGTGAGATGAAAAGTGTAATAAAAATGTAATCGAGAGGTAAAAAACACCTTGCATGGACAGGTGGAAAAGTAGTCGAACTACTTGGCTTTCAGTCTATGATTTCTGCAACTAAATGAGTATATTTGTATCATCCTAAGGTACTTAAAGCAGTAGGAAAGAACAATTAAATAATTTAGTTATGGCAAGATTCAATATTATCGCTTACAGGAGTAATCAAAAGAAAGATGGGAGCTATCCTATATATTTAAGGGTAACTAAGGACGGTAAAAGGATATATATAGATTTAGGGGTAACTACTCAATTAAATCAATGGGATAAAAGTTCGGGACGATTCAAAAGAGATAAAAGATTGAATCCTAATTATATAAAAGATAACAACCTTTTGAACCACTACGAAGAACGCATAAGTAGTATCTTAAGAAAGTTTGCAGAGGAACGGGTTGATTGGACTTTAAACTTGTTTAAGGAGCAGTTTTTAGGTATGTCAAAACAGGGGAAGGTTTATGACTTCTTCCTTACCCAAATTGAAAATTTGAAGGCTACGAATCATCACGGGAATGCTAAAGCCTATGAACGTACACTCCATGTAATGGGGAAATATGACGATAAAATAGAGGAGCGTTTATTTCCCGAAATAGATATCAAATATGTGAATGCGTTTAATGTAGCCTTGGAGAAAGACGGTTGTTGCGGTAATACACGAAAATATTATATGAAAACCCTGCGTGCTGTATTAAATAAAGCTATAAAAGAGAAAGAGGCTTCTGTTAGCACCTACCCGTTTGGAAATGGTGGTTTTGAAATTAGCAAGTTGGAGGAAGAAACGCGTAAAAGGTATTTGCTGGCAGAGGATTTGGACTTGATTAAAAACTCTCCACAAGAAAATTTCACTATGGAATATACACGGAGGCTGTTTCTGTTTTCCTATTACTGTTTTGGTATCAGCTATGTGGATATGGCTACATTGACAACGCATCATATAGAAAAACTTGAAACAGGTGAACATATTGTTTACAAGAGGCAGAAGATAAAGAATCAAAGGGGAGTAAAATCTATTAAAATACCTCTGACTGATACAATAAAAGAACTGATAGAATGGTTTAAGCAAAAAACGCCTCTTGTTGGGGATTATTTAACACCTATCATAACAAGGGATTACAGTGGAGAACAACTGTATAATCACATTCGTTCTCGCTATGGACGCTACAACAAGAACCTAAAGAAATTAGGGGCAGCGTTGGGGATTGAACGTCAGAAATTGACCACCTATGTAAGTAGGCATACAATGGCTATGACATTACAGAGTAACAAAGTTCCCCGTGAAGTAATCAGTCAAGTAATGGGACATAGCAATCTTGAAACAACAAATGTATATCTTGACAGCTTCGAGACGAGTGTAGTGGATGAGGCTGCAAAACTCCTTTAAATAAATAATGAGAATAGAAACGGATATGCCTTTAAGCAGCTTAATAGAAAAGCTGCTTAGAGGGGAAGCAGCAGAATTCCATGATGAGGATTTTCGTACCTATGTGGATAGTAAGATGGGAAATAACCATGAGTTACTTCAACAGGCTTTAAACGAGATAGAGGATGCCATAGATAATTGGAAGTGTTCCTACTTCATTTCAGTATATGATGAAAGAGTGAATGCCTATCGGACGGGTACTACCCAATGGACTTCACAAGATTTGGATGATTTGTTTGTGGAGGAAGAGTGTTTACGTAAAGAGGGCAAAATAGCTTTGACGGTTGATTACCTCTATGATGAAATTGAGAAGATAGGCTTTGTAAACGAACATCATTGTGATGCAATGGATATGGCGCGTCTAAATAATGATATAGACTTCTTAAAGTCCCAATGGGAAGATTTAGCTTTGGCCCAAATAAAGTCGTTAGAGGGAATTGTAAAGCAAATGCTGAGTACAGTGTCAATAGAACCTAAAACCGAAAAACAGAAGAGCAATAGACCCGAAAAACAACCGATAGACCCTCCTGAGGTATTTGGGGTTGATGTGTGTTGTGAAATAACAGGTTATAAAAAGAATACCGTCTATAAGTTGATACATGAAAATCAAATACCGTGTTTCCGTCCGGGTGACAATGGTAGAAAAGTAATGTTTCGACGTGAGGAAATATATCAGTGGATGACAAAACGAAAACAGGAATCCACTCAAGAGTATATTGAGTTCATGGATAAACGTCTGTTAGCTCGTAACAGGAAATAATAACCCGTAATTATTAGGGAATTTGTATATACAAAAGGTGAGGCTATGTATGATACGGTTATATTGATATTGAAAAAAGAGGATATAGGTGATAAATATAAATGGCAGGCAATTCTCCAAAACATTTATCAGACCTGTGAGTATAAAAAAGTAGAGGGTGGCTGTGGCTATACAGGTGGTTTACGTGTTTCTGTTACAGATAAGCGTATTAGGATAGAAGGGAGTCTCTCTAAATATTACTATGGAAACAATATTAGGAGTTTGACATTAGAACATACGAAGGAGGCTCTCAAACGATTAAGACGAGAACTTAATGTTCCTATGGACAAGGCTGATGTTGTTGAGGTGGATATTGCAGAAAATTTTGAAGTTGAAAATTCTCCCGAATTATATATATCCAAAATGCAGTCTTTGGGGACATCCCACCCTAACAAGTGGAAAGGTACGACTTATTTCCCTATAAGTGGTTCCATGCTTCGCTTTTATGATAAGGGGAAGGAATCCCGGCAGAGGGGCAAGCGTCGCCATAAGCGAGAAAGCTGCCCTCTGCCGGAGAGGGAAAGAAAGAACTTGTTGCGTTATGAAATGAAGTTTAAAAAGGCAAAAATAAGACAAGTGTTTGGACGTCAGCTAAAAGCCTGTGATTTGTATAACAAACAAGTCTTTTGGCAATTCATTGCGGAATGGTTTGGTGCTTATGAGGATATAGGTAAATTATCTGACAGGCTCTTTGATGTAAGTTTTGAGCAAATAAAATCCACAAAAGATATGGAGGATTGGTGTATCTGTATAGCTAACAGTGTTATCGCACTTCCTAATTTCATAAAAGAACAGTTATTCAAAAACAGAGAAAATCCAAAAGATACAGATTATCAATCCCATAAAAGGATACAAGACCGTATGAAAAAGGCTCTCCAACACTTTGAACAATATATGGGACAGTCGGAATTGATAATAGAACTGACGAAAAAGATTGAGGACTATCTAACATGGAAATTTACGGAATCCCCCGATGCGTATGATAAGAATTAAATAATAGCCCAAAGGCTTTCACTAAATAGAGTGTCTGTAAGGAGCAATACGAGATTCTAAATACAGATGCGGAACCTTGTGCCCAATTAGGCAGTAAGATTTCAATAGAGGGTTGTAAGAGGAGTATAAAAAGTGATAAGACTGTTAGTGTACAGTCGATAGAAACAATGCAAGTTGCCATCAAAGAAGAGTAAGGGTTAAGAAATCTTCGTTATATAGTGATGAGTCTTGTGATGACAGGGTACAATGCTATAGAGGTCTTATGATATAGGAGTGGAAATAATCGTGCATCACCTAAAAAGAGTGGAATAAAATCGAATGTTAGGTATGCTTGGATTTACATGTATGATGATGAGGCTGTTTAGAGGTGTCTGCAAAAGTTTAGACGTCCCAATGTGCAAACGCCTCATCGGAGTTCTCTCCCTAAAATCTTGTAAACTATCAATAAATGAGTAAATTTGTTCCACGACATCCCTAAAAACGTTTGTAGAACGCTGAATTTTAGTTATATTTGTCCCGCTAACAGGTTAAAGACCTGTTGGTGACATATTAATTAAAGGAAGCGTTTAGCTTTATCCCGTATTTAGAAATCTGGACAATTTCGAACCACACGGGGATAGACGATACAAACGCTCATGCTAATCTTGTATATATCAGTGATATATATGGCTTGGCGTGGGGTGTCGTTTTATCTCGTGTGGTGGGTTTGTCCAGAACCTCTAAAGGCAGATAATTCTAACAGCCTCACGCTATCTTTTTATATAAACCTTTCCTGTTGGGGCTGTGGAAAGCAAATCGCAGTATTATGAAAAAATTTCTTGTAATATGGATTGTTGCTGCTGTGTTAATAAGCTGTAACAGTAAGAATGTACATCAAGAACCTGTACCAACAAGTGGAGAACTTATTGATATAGGAGTAAGATTGATTAATGCATACTCCACTTTAGTTAATTTAGGGGGTGAAGCAAATGTCAGCCCTGACAATCTTGAGGCTGTCTTAAAGCATTACGAAAACAAATATTCCTATTTCAAAAAGAATGATTCGATACCTTTAGGACAAGGAATAAGGTGTGAAGCTATGACAGCAGATTCAATATCATTCAGTTATTGGGCATATCATGTAAAAGATTCCATCCAGTTTTCAATCACAATCCAAGCTCCCTTGTTTATAGGTAAAGGTGAACCGTTGGCTTTAATGGACTCTATAATCGACAAATCATTAGATTTGAGTTTAATAGGAATGTATAAAGACATGTATGAGATTTCAGACCTTACTTATTACATTAAGGGAAGCAAATCTCATCCAATGTATGGGAAACTATGGGGAACAGGTTGTATGATAACAGCACTCTATAGTAAAGGGTTAGAAAAGTCTTATAATGAGTTGAGAACGTATTGTAAACGATATAATCGAATGCAATAATTAGGGCTTCTAACGGAGCGTATAAGATAGGGGTAGGGCAATAGTTGTCCTACCCTGTTTGTTATATTAGGTTTGTTTCTAATAGAAGAGTAAAAGAACCTATGCGCAAACAGGGAGTGTGGTTGCGTATGAGAAAAATTATTAGGGGTTAGGAAACATTAACGGTCAACTAAATACAAATCCTATTGGTATCACAATTTGTATTGGGTTGGACTAAGTTATCCGAAAAGTGTAATCAAAAAGTAATCGCTACAAATGAAAAGGAGTTAAGTCATCAACTTAACTCCTTGATAATCACCAGTCGGGGTGACTGGATTCGAACCAGCGACCACACGCCCCCCAGACGCGTACTCTAACCGGGCTGAGCTACACCCCGAATTGCGGATGCAAAAGTACAGATTAATTTTTAATTAGCAAATAAATAGTGTGAAATTTCTTCTATTATAAATTTACTATTTAGTGCTATCGGCTGGTTATTAGTAGATTGTGGGATTGTTTTGTTTGTTGGTAGAGGCAGAATAAAAAGATGTTACGGACTTATATTTAATTCCATATTGCATTTTCCAGTTTATGCAAATAGCTGAGTTGTGGGACTAAATCATATCAATTAACCGAAAAACTTTAATAAAACTTTAATCGAATTTTCTTATCAGAATCTCATTACTGTCTTTTAATTTATGTATATATATGTATGTAAATGATAATTAATAGGTGGTGTCTGTAGTTATATTTCGTAACTTTATGTTCCGTAATTTTAAAAAGTTTCACAGAGGAATTATAGATTCGCTAAATGGAAATTTGTAATTATATGAGATGTATTTATTCTTTGTTTTATGAAAAAATAGAACAATATATCGGTTCTGTGTTTCTAATTAATAAGTTGAACCTTAGTAAATTGTTTAACAGCTTTGATAAAGAAGATAAACATGGTGAGGTGGTGTGAAAATTTACATGTTAATGATTGTTTTTGTTTCTGATAAATCTATTTTTTGATGTATATATTTGTGTTGTAATATTTATAAATAATGTTTGTCGGGAGGATAAAAAATAATAATATGGCAACAGTTAAATTTGTGTTGTACAAAAGCAACAAAAGAAAAGACGGGAGCTATCCTGTATGTTTGAGAGTGTCTAAAAAAGGTAAGCTCAAGTATATTGATTTAAAATTATCAGCATTAGAGGGGCAGTGGAATGAAGATACTTGCCGCTTTAAGAATGATAAGCGTGTCAATCCTAATTATGAATTATATAATGGGCTGTTGAGTCATTATGAAGACCGAAAAAATACTATCCTAAGGAAGTTTTTGGAAGAGCGTGTAGATTGGACTTTGAATCAGTTTGAATCGGAATTTCTGGGTATGTCAAGGCAGGGGAAGGTTTATGACTACTTTATGAGGCAGGTCGAGAATTTGAAAGCTACAAAACATATTGGAAATGCAAAGGTTTATGAGCGAACTCTGCGTATGTTAGCAAAGTATGACCCGAAGATTAAGGAACGGGTATTTTCAGAATTGGATATAAAATATATCAATCGTTTTAATTTGGAAATGGAAAAAGACGGGTGCTGTGGCAATACCCGTAAATATTACCTTAAAACATTACGGGCGGTTATGAACAGGGCGATAAAGGAGCATGAAGCCTCATCGAAAACCTATCCATTCGGTAAAAATGGTTTTGAAATAGGTTGTTTGGAGGAAGAAACGGAGAAACGCTATTTACAGCCAAAGGATTTGGAACTTTTAAAGAATTCGCCCCAAACGAATTTTGTATTGGAGCGTGCCCGTATGCTGTTTTTATTTTCCTATTATTGTTATGGGATGAGTTTTGTTGATATGGCAAAGCTTACGACTGAAAATATAGTTGTATCGGAAGGGATAGGACATATTGTTTATAAACGGGAAAAGACGAAGAATGTCAAGAACATGAAGCCGTTAATAATACCTGTTACCCCTGCCTTGAAAGATATATTGGAGTGGTTTAAACAAAATACTTCTTTAGTAGGAAATTATCTTTTGCCTATAATAACGAAAGATTATGACGGGGAGCAACTGTATGACCATATACGTACCCGTTATCAACGCCTTAATAATAACCTGAAGAAATTAGGTAAGATATTAGGTATTGAGAAGAATCTTACCACCTATGTGAGTCGTCATACGATGGCTATGACGTTGCAAGGCAATGACGTTTCCCGAGAAACAATTAGCGCAGTATTGGGACATCGTGACATTAAAACCACCATGACATATTTGGATAGTTTGTCACAAAATGTATTGGACAGAGTTGCAATGTTATTATAATTATTAATTAAATCTTGTTTAATATGGTTTTGACATTAAAAATACCTTTGGAACAATTGATAGGTAAACTTCTTAAAGGGGAAGTGACAGCACTATCAGAAAAGAGACTCTATCTTTATGTTGAGAATTTAACAAATGGGGATAAAGGTAAACTTCGGCAAGTATTGAAAGATATAGATGATATGGTTGCTAAATGGAAGGATGGCTATTTTATATCCGTTTATGAAGAAAGGGTGATTGCTTTTAATCGAAGTAAATTGGCAATAACACCTCAAGAGTTGGATGATATTTATCATGAAGAAAATTATTTGTTGAAGTCTGGTAAAATTGCACTGTCAGTAGATTATTTATATGAATCTATTGCAAAGTATGGCTTTATAAATGAACATCATCAGGATGCTGTAGAAAGTGCATGTTTTTATCATGACATGGAGTTTTTGCGGAAAGAATGGGAGTGTTTAGTATTGGCTCCGATAATGTCATTACGGGATATTGTTTGTAGTATGTTGGGTATGGTCTGTGATACCCCTAAAAGTGAGTCGCAGACGTCTAATAGACCATTAAAACGGATAGAAGATTATCCGGAGATATTTGATCTTGGTACTTGTTGTGAATTAACAGGCTATGCAAAGGATACGATTTACAAATGGACTCGTACTAAGGAAATACCATGTCATCGTTCCGGCACTAATGGACGTAAATTGAAATTCAAACGTGATGAAATTGTAGAATGGCTGACAGCTCGGAAACAGGAAACGAAAGATGAGTTTATAAAACGCAAAGAATCGGAGTTGGCTTCCAGGTATATCTATAATAACCTATAAAAGTAGTGGTATTTGTATACATTCAAATTAATCAGTTATGTATGACACAGTAGTTTTAAAACTTCTAAAAGAGGATATAGGCGATAAGTACGATTGGAGGTCTGTCTTTAATAAGATTGACCAAACCAGCGAGTACAAGCAAGTTGAAGGTGGTAGCGGACATATAAACGGATTACGTGTCTCTGTAACGGAGAAACATGTCAGAGTCACGGGGAGCCTCTCTAAATATTTCAGAGGTACTAATCTCGATTCTTTAACCTTGTCACAAGTTGAAAAGGCTATCAAGCAATTGGGTAAGGAGCTAGGTGTTCCTATGATAGAGGCTGATGTGGAACGGGTGGATATGGCTGAAAACTTTGAAATGTCTCGTCCCCCTGAATTTTATATTTCTAAAATGCAAAGTTTGGGGGAATGTTGCCCTAATAAGTGGAAAGGGACTACCTATTTTCCTTCTAATGGGGTATTGTTACGTTTCTATGATAAGTCCAAAGAAGTGCGTAAGAAAAGGAAAAATCAGAAGAATACTCCCGGTGCTTTCTCTACAAGTGTGGAACAGAATTTATTAAGATACGAGATATGCTTTGGTAAAAAGGCAATTAGGCGGATGTTCGGTCATCAGCTAAAAGCGAAAGACTTGTATGATAAAGATATATTTTGGAGGTTGGTATCCGAGTGGCTCTACTCCTATGACGAAATAGGTATAATATCGGATAAGCTTTTTGATGTGTCTTTTGAACAGATAAAAACGCTGAGTGATTTTGAGGAGTGGTGTATTTGTATTGCTCATAGTGTTGTTGGGCTTCCTTCTTTTGTAAAAGGACGTTTCTCTGTCAGAGAACGGAGTCTTGGCGAATCGAATGGCAATAAAAAGGATGGACAGGATAGACAATACCATAAAAGAATACAGGATAAAATTAGAGGAGCTATGAAGCACTTTAGTGGTACTATGGGAAAAACAGAGTTAATGCAAGAGCTGACAGATAAGATTGAGGCATATCTAACGGATAAGTTCGAAAACTCACCCGATGCTTATAATGTGCGGGAAGATAGTGCTTCGGTCAAATAAGCTCTCTATTAGGTTCTATACGAGATAAACTTCTAACGGTTGGGGAATAGTGCTTGATTAGGGGTAACTCTTCTATAAAAGACTATTATGAGAGGTCATAAAAATAAAAGGAGGACTGGATATATGAAATATATCAAAGTCCTCTTTCGTCAATATACGCAGGCTATTGTCCTGCGTATATATCTTCTCTCATCTCTATTGGAAGCGTATTGCCACTTTTATCCCTTACAGGTGTAATTTGCTCGGTATGGGAATAAAATGGCTAATACCATCCTAAAACGAACCTCCGTGATTGAGAGGTTGGGAGTCGATGTTCCATTTTCAAGTTATCATAAAAAAGAATGAGGGTGTAGAATGTCCACATTAATTGAATGATACCTGTAAATGATGTAACAAGCTAGGGGTAGGAGTAGGGGACAGGCGGTAATATGAGAATGTCATATAGGATTAAAATAGAATGGATTGGAGTAGATATGTAGTGAAAAGGTAGGGGAAGGGCATAGTGATGAGGCTAATAGTGACGTCACATTGACAAAAGTGATATCAAAAGTTTGGGAAGCCTCATCGAAGTTATTTCCTGAAATCCTTGTTGGGTATCAAGTTTTATATAAATTTGTTCCATGACACCCCGAAAAACGTTTGTAGGACGTGGAATTTTGACTATATTTGTCGCATCATACAGGTTTATCCCTGTTTGGTGGACATAGTTAATTATGGAAGCGTTTAGCTTTATCCCGTTTTTAGGAATCTGGACAATTTCGAATCACACGGGGATTGGCGATACAAACGTTCATGCTAGCCGTATATACATACTCAAATGATATATACAGTTTAGCGTGGGGTGTCGTTTTATCTCGTGTGATAGGTTTGTCCAGAACCTCTAAAACAGATAATTCTAACAGCCTCACGCTTTCTTTTTTATACAAACCTTTCTTGTTGGGGCTAGGGAAACAAATCTGTGATATTATGAAAAGAATTTTGTTGTTTCTAGTAGGGGCAGTAATGGCTCTTTCTATGTTTGCTCAAAAATTAACCTCTGTAAGGTCGTTTGAATATCTTGATTATGTTACTCCACACCCTTATGATGTTCGGAAAGCTACTTTAGGAGGGGAATCTCTTACGATTTCTTATAATCCTAATACTGGATATGGGATAAAATTCAGATATATATTTCGTAATATTAATATATCTGTGAAATTTATCACTTCGGGAAATGGAAAGTATATATATACAGGAACGGATTCATCTGGTAATAAAACAGTAGTAGCTACGAAAAGAAAGTTGAGCGATTTTCTCGATAATGTAGGGCAAACACAAAGTGAATCTTTTGAAAGGGATAAAGAAATAGAAATTGCTATATATGGAATTGGTGACCTATCAATATATCCATTGAAAAATACTCCTGAAAGACGAAAAGAAAAAGAAGAAAGGAGCATTAAGATAAAAGAAAGAAATAGATTGCAAGATAAACTAAATGAACTATATTCATATTGGCAAAGTACTAAAGCGAGCGTTCAAGACAGTTTGCGAAATTCTTTTAAGAAGGAATTTTTCGAGAAGAAGGGTGCCGGGCGATATAGTTGGGATTCAGAGACGAATTTTGCTGTTAGGTATATGGCTTGCATAGATTCAAATAAGGTTGTAAAAATTCTTAAAATAAATGATGTGAAAGTAGCTGAAAATATTGAATATCTAGATGAGTTTAATAGAAATGAATACAAATATCAAGCTAAAAATAATAATGGTGCAAAACTAATTAATGGAAAGATGTTCCTAACTGATAGATTTTCCCCAAATTTGATTGTTTGTACGTTAACTCGAGAAATAGTATTGAAGAAAGGAAAAGTTTTATATACTCGTTGGGGGAGTGGTAAAGTTAGCCAAAAGGCGGAGAAGGTCATAGAGGCTAATATTGCCTTGCTAAAGAAGGGACGATACCTAATTGAAATACAGGAATTAGATGGAGAGCTTATATCTGTAGTTGCCCAAAAATATTCAAATATTTCTAACAAAAAAGAAATTGTGTTATATTCAATATATGAATAAATTGTATAACGTATTAGGCTATAGTACGTTGGGTAGGCTATAGTAATTTACTTGAAAATATTCCTATGGTACGAAAGAAAAAGGGAGAATAATAGAATGTTAGATGTATGATATGTTCAAAATTTTAAATAATACATTATTATGGAAAAGAATTTTATTTTATCAGTAGGAATGTCTGTAATGTTCTTATTTATAAGTTCCATTAAAACTGTCCAAGCTCAACAATTAGGAATTGGCGTAAAAACAGAGTTAAATGGAAAGGTACGTTTCTGCAATTACGATGAGGCTTATTTTATGCCAGATACAAATACTCGTATAAAAGTTACAGGATTAGAAATTGCATACGATAGTTCCTTGAATTATTATGATATATTCGTGAATGTAAAAGGAGACAAGGTGAATTTGCATATAAAATATTCCAATGGTGGTGAAGGAGCCTATATTTACAAAGGTATAGACAGGATTTCAAAAATGGATGTTGTGGTTACTACCAAGAAAAAATTAAGTCTTTATGCAAATAACTACGGTGTCAATTCTTATAAAGAAGTCGAGAGTTCTGTTGGAATTATTATAGTGTTTCCTAAAACTTATATGATTTCGTCCATTGTTCCTATAAAAAATAAAGTAGAAACAGTGAATGAATTGTCCACTCAATTGCGCAAGGGGGTGATAACTGATTCGGATGGCTATACAAATATCCGTAAGTCAAATAGTGTAAATTCGGAAATTATAGGTAAAATTGTGGATAGGGAAGTATTCACTTATTGGGAAACAAATGATAATTGGTATATTGTGCAAACTGCAAAAGGAATAAAAGGATATGTGCATAAAAGTAGAATAAAACCAGTAGAGGAAAGAAATGAGCAAAAAATAAGATACTATAAAGTAAAGAATGGAGATAAAATCCAAGATATAGCAGAAAAATTAGGGGTTTCTATAGACACAATTTGTAAGTTAAATCGTGTAAAAATAACAACAGTGTTGAGAGAAGGGCAGGCTTTACGTATTAGTAGATGAAAAATGTTTTGAATTATTTTTGTGAGGAGAGTAATGCAGAATCTCTAATTCTGATTAATTTTATGTCAATAGAAATATGTTGAACAAAGCTTTAAATATTGCCTATAAGGCTCATATTGGACAGTTAGACAAAGGTGGCAGTCCGTATATATTGCATCCAGTCAGAGTTGCTTTACACTGTCAAACAGAGGATGAAAAGATAGTAGCATTGTTGCATGATGTTGTAGAAGATACATCTATAACATTTGAGGATTTAAAAACGGAAGGGTTGGATGACAGGCTACTGGAGGCTTTAAAATGTCTGATTAAAGAAGAGGGTGAAGATTATAAAGCGTTTATTGAACGTGTCTCTACTAATCGTTTGGCTACAAAGGTTAAAATACAAGACTTAAAAGATAATATGGATGTAACCCGTTTGAATGGTAAGGCACATTGGAAGTTGGAAACATATAAAGAAGCGTTGGAGTACCTCGAACGGTGCTCAAATAAGAAAGTTTTATATGTAGATATGGATAATGTATTGGTAAACTTCCAATCGGGCATAGACGCCTTAAATGAGGATTTAAAAAGCCGATATGCGGGGTGTTATGATGAAGTCCCTAATATATTTGCAAAAATGCAACCCAATGAAGGGGCAATAGATGCCATGAACCGTTTAAAAGACAAATACGACATTTACATTTTATCAACAGCTCCATGGGATAACCCAAGTGCATGGTCTGACAAGTTGGAATGGGTGAAACGTTATTTGGGTGAAGTATGCTATAAACGTTTGATCTTGTCGCACCATAAAAACTTGAATGCAGGTGACTATTTAATAGATGACAGGAAAAAGAATGGTGCTGCTGATTTTAAAGGTGAGCTTATATTGTTCGGTTCTGAACGGTTTCCAAATTGGGAGTCTGTGGTAAGGTATTTATTGTGATAAAAACACGAAGAACGCAAAAGAGAGTTTACACTACAATTGGCTTTAGTTTGGACTAAATATCCCGAAAACTTTAATCGAATTTTAATCGGTATAAAAATAAAGGAGCTAGATAACTATCTAACTCCTTGTTTTATATATGATTGTGTGATGAAAATATTTTACTCATTTCAATGCCCCCAGACGCGTACTCTAACCGGGCTGAGCTACACCCCGAATTGCGGATGCAAA
>ERZ894177.508-NODE-508-length-24220-cov-6.90929_pt1 | contig 24220 bp, 5 predicted proteins | sample MGYA00380277_ERZ894177 | MGnify/ENA primary metagenome ERZ894177 (study PRJEB32331, sample SAMN06328428) | human gut metagenome | biome: human gut microbiome; feature: stool | host: Homo sapiens | collected 2014-06-03 ... | reverse complement strand
TATTTATGGTATTATAATTGGGTAATTTGCCGATGTGGTGGAATTGGCAGACGCGCGGGACTCAAAATCCCGTGATGGCAACATCGTGTGGGTTCGACCCCCACCATCGGCACCACAAACCTTGTAAGCAGTAATGTTTACAAGGTTTTTCTTTTATTCCGACAGAATGTTTGCAAACAAAATTCGCCTGCAAAATTGTATAGGCTGCTACATACTATATCAGACGTTAAATCCCTAATCAAAATCACCGTGGCAATAACCCCACTCACATATTCGTCTTTATTTTGAATACCCCAAAACAAAAAAGAAGAACCAAACTAATGGTTCTTCTTTTAAATTGTCATTCTTTTTTAATACTCGCAAGCCGCAAGAAGTATATCATTATATGCCCAATGTGTTTCAAGAACATCACTGAACGGGCAAGTTAATTTTTCAAGAATTTCAGGAGTCATTTTTCTATCAGTAATTCTGTTGATAATCGCGACTGCTTCACTTCTTGTAAGCTTATTATCAGGCAAGAATTCATCATTCTCATAACCCGTAACAATTCCCTTTTCTGCCAAGGCATTTATATACTTTTTGCACCAATCAAGTCTTGCAATATCGGTAAATTTATCTTCGCCGTCCAACGGTTCAATATTAATATATCTTGCGATTATAGACGCAAATTCTGCTCTTGAAATCATATCTTCCGGACGGCATAAGCCATTTTCATCACCCGAAATATAATTCTTTTCTACTGCGAAATTGATATAATTCTGATACCATGTACCATCGTGTACATCGCTGAACTTATTAGCATATGTTTTATTTACATCAAAGTCACCGTCAAGCACCGTCAATATCTTCGCCACTTCCGCACGAGTAATTGTATTATCCGGTCTGAATTGTACCACGCCGTTTTCTTCATAACCGCTTATATACGGTTCATGCTTGGTCATCGGCATTTCCGTTGGATTTGGTGTTTGATTTCCGTCATTCGGTTTAGGCGAATTCGTCGGTTCAACTGTCGTTATCGGTGTTTCGGTCGGAGTCGGTGTAGGAGTAGCTGATGATCCTTTATTTCCGCCGCCTGATCTCTTCTTTGTTATCGTTACATAATACTTATGTTCTACACCATATTTGTTTTTCACTGTGTAGACAACAGGATTTTTTTCTGAATCTGTAAAGTCCTGCGCACCTTTTGGCGAATAATCGTCACCGTGTATTTGCAAAACAGGTTCAACACTGTTAAGCTTTGCACTTGACTTCAACACCAATTTTACATTATCGTCTTCATACTCTGTTTCACCGTACTGTCCGTCAACAGTCAACCTCTCCAAATACGGATCATCACCAACACGTTCAATATGTACCGTATAAGTTACATCTTCATCGGCTGCCGATGAAAGCGTATACTTAACAGGATTGTCCAAATCGCTGAAATCCTGCGCGGTATCGGCACTCGGTGATATTTCATCAGCGTCAAACGTGATTTGCGGTGTCACAGATGATAAATCATAGATATACGGTGATGATATATATATATCCGTACCATCTATCTTCGTTTCACCCTCTTGCACATCAGGCAATGTAAATTCAGTTATCTTACGAGTTGTACGTCTTGGAACTGTGATTTTTGTTTCACTTGAATAATTTGTATCAAAACCATCTATAACAAATTCAATTCTGTATTCCTGCTCACTTTCAGTATTGTAGTTAGTAGGAATATTAAGAGTTGCTGTTGCTGATTTATCTTCAAATGAAATTGTTTTTCCTTCTATCTTTGCACCACCGCTTATAGGCACTGCATACACCTTTACATCTTCAAAGAATATACCGTTCAAGCCTACTGTTACAAGTCCGCCCTTAAACGTTACCGGTGAAGTATAACTTACCTCGTTAATAGTAGGTTTACCATCTCTTGAAATATGTACAGTGTATTCTCTGTCCACATCATCCGCCGCCGATACCTTGTATACAAGTGACTTTGTTTCGTTATCAAAGTTCTGCTCCCCTTCCGGCGCATAACTGTCACCGTCAATTCTGAGATTCGGTGTAAGCTTGCTTATGTCAGTATCATACTGTACTTTTACATAAACATCCTTATCCTGTATGTCAGCACTGCCAACTTGATTTTGAACATAGAAATTAGTTATAGTCCTCGTCTTACGTCTCGGAACTGTAACAGTTTTTAGCGGAACATACGATACATTTTCAAATCCGTCAACATCAAATACCAATGTATAATTCTTTGAATTTTCAGTATCATCATTTTCAGGCATTGTTATACTTGCAGACGCACTTCTGAAACCGTCCGTTACATCGCCGACAACTGCATCATAGCATTCAATCTTGCTATTTCCGTCCTCCGATACGGCATAAACTTTCATACTTTCGTTGAAAATACCTGACATTTCAACCTTAACATCACTGCCCTTAAATGTTTCGGGAGCATTCGAAACCGATACACTTGTTATTGTCGGCATACCCGAACGCTTAACTGTTACAGTATATGTTTTTGAAACACCTCCGTCACCTGTCACGGTATATTGTACAGGATTTGTGAAATCCTGTGTTCCCTTTGGTGTGTAATCCTTACCGTCTATATCAACTTTAGGCGTCAACGCCGTTAAATCAGTCGTATAAGGCATATACAATGTTATTGTATTGTCGTCATCATTGATTTCGGCGTCCTTAGTCTGGTTGTTAATTCTAAAGCCTGTAATTCTACAGCTTTCTTTACGCGGTACTGTAACAATTCCCGACAAACCGATTTGCTGTTCTCTGCCGTTAATCGTTATTTTAAAGTCATATTTCTTATCCTCACTTGTATCATTTTGAGGTAATGTAACTTTACCGATTGCATGACCTCCGTAGCCGTCATATTCAAGCATTACCTTTTGAGTTTTTCCGTCACCGCGAGGTACTGCAACAACCTCCATTGTATCCTTAACCTCATCATCTCTTAAATACGGTATAAACTGACCTGTTATATCAACTGTTATATCAGTATCATTAAATGTTTTAGGTTGATTTATGTTTACGTTGTTTACCTTTGCAACGCCTTCTCTCAATACATTGATTTGATATACATTTTTTGTTCCGTCCTCTGCAATGACGGTGTATTCTTTTGTACTGTTCAAATCCTGTGCGTCTGTAGGTGTATATGATACACCTGTATGACTTACTTTAGGTATTACATTGTTTAAATTCGTGTTGTACGGTACATACAAGTACAACTTATTTCCGTTTCTTGAAATTTCACTTTGGTTTTCCGAAACAACAAAATCTGTCAATTCTTTTCTGTTCGACTTTCTTTCCGGAACGGTAAGCGTTGTATTTCCAGACAAATCCTGTTTTTCACCGCAAGCACTTACAGATAATTCATAAACTCTCTTTGTATCATTATCATTCTTCGGAACATTAAGCGTAGCAATGTAATTACCGGTTTCGTCAACCTGTGCGATTGCAGTTGATATACCGCTTCCTTCAGATTCGCCGCTTACAAGTTTTGCACTTACGGTAATTGTTTTTTCATGGTTTAGTGCATTTGCCGCATTATCAAGATTATCACCGTTAATCCGAACCTGTACTCTGCTTTCCGAGTTTTGTTTAGGGTCTTCAAACGTTATGCTGTTCACTTGAGGTGCTGCCTGTTTTTCAACATGAACAGTATAATCCTTAGTTGTAACCTTATCCTCCGCTGTAACCGTATAAACTACATCAGATGTAAAGTCCTGCTCTGTAGCCGGCGAATATGTCGCATACATATCTTCAAGCTCAACATTCGGCAGCAATGATGTAATATCCGCGTCAAAAGGCATTGTAATGCTTATATTTTTACCTTGTTCGCCCGATATTTTTGTATCGCCTATTTGATTATTGATTGTAAAATCATTTATACCGATAAGTCCGCGCTCTTTTCTCGGGACTCGTATAGTTGAATTAACACTTGTTTGTTCGGTATCGCCGATTTTAGCTTTTAATGTATATATTTTATCCTCTGTATCGCTTGTATTTTCAGGAATATTGATTTCTGCCGTATATGTATCAACACCGTTTACAAGGTCATATGTTGCCTCGACAGGATCAAGTCCGTCATCAGAATAAATATATACCTTTCTGTTATTCTCGTTTTCCGCATTCTTTATACTGCTCAATGCACGTCCTATTATTTTTACCGTAACGGTAGAAGCCGCACTTGATGTTGGGTTTCTAAGGCTCAGAGATGTAATCACCGGAGTTGCCTCTTTATATATCTTAATCATATAATCGGCAGTCGTTGTACCGTCTTGAGCAGTTACCGTATATTTTGTTCTCGCATAGCCGTTTATATCAACAGTATATTGTATCGGTTTACCTTGGTCATTTGAAATTCTTCCGCCGATATATGTAAGTTTTGAAGGCGTATAATAATCTTGATACTCATGATCATATGGCATATAGACCGTGATTGTATGACTGTCTTCCGATTCATAAATTGTACTTTGACCAAGCTGACCGTCTATTTCAAAATTCGTTATACTGCACACACTTTTATCATAATCGACTATTAAGTTATTTTTAAGTTTTGTTTCTTTATTCTTAACATCATAATATACTTCATAGACAACAGGTTTTTCTGCACTTTGGTTTTCCGGAAGAGTTATCGACGCAACATAATTGCCGTCTGAGTCTTTAATAACGTCACTTTCCAAAACAAGAGGAATATCCTCCAGGCTCTTTACTCTTATTTTAACGTTGCCTATAATTGACACACCCTTAACCGTAAAGTCAACTTTCCCGCCTTTATTGTCTTTTTGCGAGCTGTCATAAGTAACCGACTCTACATATACGGAATATAAAATTCCTTCTGCCATTGCACTGTCAACTTCTATTGTACCTGAATAATCATCTTCGCTATAGCCTACACTCATATTATATGAACCGTTAGGAACCATTAAGCACAATATATGGTCGTCGCCAATATAATAATCTGTATCTTCATATGTACAAATATTTTCTGTTCCCTTTGCACCATTCAATGTTGCTTTTACTTGATAAAGATTATCTCCGTTCGCATTTTTAACTGTTGATGTACTGTTTTCGGCAATATTAATATACGTCTTGCTGTCTGTAATAAATTCACCGTCACCACCGACTGCAGTTCCGGTAACAGCAGTAAGATTTGTCGGTACACCTGTTATTGTCAGCTTCGTATTCGCCTCGGTATTTACTGCATTTGCACCTATTCCGCCTTGAACATCAAGCAGATTGGCAAGTGGATTTGTTTCTGTTGATTTTATAGTAGGCTGTGGATTGTTTGAATATGAATTTTTTACAGAAATGGCATTACCCATCATTGATCTTAATGTACAGTTACCGTCTATTGTTATATCAACATTTCCCATAATATTTATCGGAGTAGCCGAATTAGACATTTTTATGTCAAGATTCTTCAATGTAACAGGCGGAAGTTTCGTTGCCGAATCAAGGTTAACTATATTTTCTGTTGATGTTCCCATTATTACATATCCTAAATCGTTGGTTTTATATTGTACACCGCCATAGGTTACATAAAGATCAGTTACATAAACACTGCCATTTGAAACATCATAAACATCGGCTTGCTTTTCGGTATGTTCTGAATCCAAAGTAAGATTTACAGTATATGTCACTTCACTCTTATCGTTACCCTTTATTTTATACGTTGCTGATGTTGTATTATTAAATTTCATTGCATCTTTTTGAGTAAATGCACCGATAAATTCTATGTTAGGTGTAATATTTTTCAATATAATGTTATAAGGTACTTTTACAGAGATTACTCTGTTCTCATTATCTATAACAGTATCCCCGATTTGACCCGGAATTTTGAAAGAAGAAACACTTATCTCTGTATTGTTTGTACAATTAAATGTATTCTTTGACATCGAATCAACTTTTGAATATCTGTAATATGTTGTACCGTTTTTATATACACGAATCCATTGATTTCCGGCATTTGCATACAAATACAACTTACCGTTTTTGTCTGTACGTGTTTTTATTTTCTTTTCTGCACCTGTATCATTATCAGAAACAAGTGAGTATTCAACATCTTGCTCATCTGTTATTCCGTCAACCGTTGTTTCTACCAAATACTGATTATACTTAGTTGCAGGAATTGTTCCGGAATTATTAAACGCATCAAATGATGGGTCATTATTTGGTGTTGTTCCGAGAGTTGCGTCTACACTTCCGCCATTGATTGTAATAGCGCCGTACGGAGTCTTATTTCCACCGTTACCGATGCCGTAACCTGAGCCGTTACCGACAGCTTTAACATAACCGCCGTTTACAATGACATTTCCGCCTCGGCCGCTTGTTCCCGATGCACTGCCTGTACCGCCTCCGATACCTGCCGCATTACTTTCAGAATCATCATCGGCATATGCGTAAACATTACCGCCGTTTATAAGTACGTTGATACCCGAACCGTCCTTACCGCCTCCGATACCGGCACCGCCATTTCCGCCATAAGCATATACAGTACCGCTGTTTACAGTAAATTGCTTCATATCTCCGATACCGGCGCCGTTTGCAGACTTAAATGTTATAACACCGTCATTATCGCCCGAATCTTCAACAATAAGTTTTGAAGTAGCCGTTATACCTCTTACCGCCGCAAGATTTACAGATTGTGACTCAATTTTATTTGTGCCTTTCAGTCTAAGGGTCAGTTCAACATCGTCACCTATCGTCAATGCATTGTTTATAGATGAACGAGATAAAATATTAATATTATCTAAAACAATGGTAGGATTTGCACCCTGTACCACTTCAATTACATTACTTGTTTGACTTGTTGATTGAACTATATATATTTCCATATTCTTTGGAATATCATAGCTTGTTGTACCAACCGTAACTGTTATCATATCGTTATTATCATTGTTTTTTGTTATTTTGATATTTCCTTTTGAAATATCAAACTGCGATTTATCATCACCCGTCAAAGAAATATCTTTTGAATTATTAAAAATATATCCATTTAAAGTTGCTGTTACCTTAACACGAATTTTATGAGTTCCCTGCTTATAATGTGCAACTATATATCCGTCCACAACTTCTGCCAAATCACTGCTTATTGCTGTTTCATTTTCGTCAGCTGTTGTTAATGTATATGTACAATTAAGAATATGAGTAGGATAAGTACAGTCACTTGATTTTTCAAAATCAGTTGTTAATTTGATTTTTGTCTGTCCGACAATTTTATTTACAGTTATTTCATCAGGTACAGATAATTTAATTGATGAATTTGCATCTGTACATGTACAGTCTGAACCCGAATATTCTGTCAGTGTTGTTTGATTTTCTATATCGTCTGTACGATATATTTTACCGGCATATGTTACGGCATAGCCTGTTGTACCTTCTGTTACATATACATACAGCTTTGCTTCGCTGTCTGTTACTGTTTTCCATGAGCCGACAGTAACTTCTTTATTTGCCATTTCAACTGCATCCGGCATTGTCAGAACTACTTGTTTAAGTTTATTTCCATCCTTATCTTGAACTTTGTCATAATCTGTGCTTCTGAACGTACCATCTACACTGCCGCCGTTTATGTATATATTATTTACACCAAATTGTTCTGTTGTGGGAGTCATTCTTCCCGGTCCTATGGAATAAGTCACCGAAGCACCGGCTGTTGCTTTAATATATCCGCCATTTACGATAATCTCCGCATTAGACTGACGCTCCACACCGCCTATGGCTGTTCCGTATTGTCCTGCACTCGCATTTATGATACCGCCGTTTATTTCTATTGTACATCCGCTGACATTACCAGATGTTTTCATACCTCCGCCTATAGCTGTACCTTTCATTCCTCCGACAGCATTAATAGTACCGCCGTTTATTATAATCTTACCATGTAATTGATTTAGATTCGCACCGATTCCCGATGCTTGTGCAGTACCTGTTACATTAAGAATACCATCACCGTCAACAGTCAAAATCGAATAATCCGACTCTATAATATTTGCTGCCACATTAATACCTGCCTTACCTCTTTTTGTAGCAGTAACGGTATTTGTGCCGTTTATGTGCAAATTAACAACTGCACCGGATTCAATTATAATAGGCGAACTTGTTGCAGACGTCATCGTTACATTTTCAACCGTCAAATCCGCCTTTACACCTGTTTTTACCGTCACAATATTTGTAACATCAACAGAACCGATATAATATGTACCGTTTGTATTAATTGTCACATCACCGTTTTGTAAATCTGAACTTAGGTCTGTTCCGTCTGTCATAGGTGCAACATCATTTTTATTTATATTTACAGTATCCGTTGAATTATCCAACGGTACGTTTGTAGCCGCTATATTTTCTTCCGTACTTTTTTCATTCGGAGATGAAGTTGCCAAAACCTCAGTCTGCTCCGAATTGATTTCTGTTTTGATTTCATCAGCCGACACCGCAAAATTCAATGTCGGTAAAAGCATTGATAAAGCCAATATTATAGAAACCGCTTTTCTTTTCATTTTAATTCCTCTTTTCATATATCTTAACAATGTATAGTTATCCTTATTATATATTTTATAATACCACAAAGCACTTGAAATTGTCAATATTATACACTGAAAACGACTGTTTTTAACACCGTTTTTCAATATTTTTAACAAAAAAGAGTTATGACAAATCAACTCCAAAATTGTTTCATCATAACTCCAATGTCAAATTATAACCAAGGATAATAAGCTTCCAATCTTACAGAGAATCTGTTTCTGATTGCATTAACATCATTATTGTCAATCCTGCCATCCTTGTTTACATCCCAAATACGCGCTTGTTTTACGCCGTTCGCATCAGCATCCTTACCAACAAGATTATTTGCATCAATACCGTTTACTGCGCCGTCACTGTTGACATCACCTATTCTTCTGTCCACAACTAACAAATATCTCTCCATAGTTGAATCATTGATTTGATATGTAACCTTATACAAGCCTTCTACTCCGGATACGGCACTGACCGTTCCTTTTATAGTATCAGATGTCGAACCGTCATTTATATTCACGCCCGGATCAACAAATTTATCAAGACCGCTTGTTATTACAGTATATTCGTTACCGTCTGCATCAATGTTATTTATAGGATTATATGTAATATCGGCACTGCAGTCCTTCGGCAAATAGTTTTCACTGAATTTGTGATTTGCCTTTAGGTAATCCAACGCTTCTTTCTGCCATTCCGCATCATGCGTCGTATCCTTATAAATCATAGCAGCCGGTGAATTACCCAAATTAAATGTATATGTAACATTAACAGTCATTGTTGCACTGAAAGAATTGTCTAAAGTATAGTTGCTGTTTGCAAGCTCAATTACTATATCATACACACCTGCATTTGTAACACTGTTAAGTTTTGTTTCTGTATCACGTTTAACGTATTTTACGGAATACAAATCCGATGCCAAAGCTTCAGTCGGTGTAACCTTTGCGGTATGTTCGTTACCGTCATAATCAACTACATTGTCTGTAACCGTAAAATTAACTGTTTTCGGCGTAACCGTTATTGTTTTCGATGATGTTTCATCTGCAATATAGTTGCCGTTCGGGAAAGTAATTATTATATCATATACACCGACATCCGTAATTTCAGTCAAGTCAGTTTCTGTACCTTGCTTACGGTATGTTATTGTATATTTACTGTCATCATACGGTGCGTCAACCGTCATATTCGGTTTGTGCGTCTTTCCGTCATATACCCAGCTTTCATCCGTTGTAAAGTGACCCGATTGCGGACTTATTGTAAGTTTATTATCATAATCATTTCCGATTGAATACACTATATCATTATCAAGTGTAATTTTTATCGTATAAACATCTGCATCGGTCGGATTTTCTACAGTTTCACCCTTTGAATTAGTATATGTAACTTTATATCCAACATCTGCGGGATCAGAAGAAACAGTTGCCTTATGACTGTTTCCGTCATATGTAAATGATGTATTTGTTACCGTAAAGTTCACATTTTCACCTATGATTTTAATTGTACATTCGTCATATACCGTTTCATAGTTAGGGTTTGTTGTATGCACCCTTGCAGTATATATACCGCTTGAAACAGGCACATCGGTTGTGTATTCACCGCCGTTTCTGCTATACTCAATAACATATCCTGCCGCAGGCGGTGTTACCGTTACGTCAGCTGCCATAAGCGGGTGAGGTAATTGGTCATATTGATATTCTTTGTCACCGCTTAATGAAATTGACGCACCTTGACGTTCAATTTGAATATGCGTATCACCCTCACGTTCCGATATAATACAACCCGATACATAAACATCAATATAATATGTTCCGGCATCTGTTACAGACGAAAGATTATCTTTACCGTATCTTATAATCGGTACAGCGTCTGTCAGTTCGCCACCGTTCAAATCATAACATTTAACTGTCGCTGTATAACTGTTTCCGTCATATATAATATTCTTGGGAGCAGTTACATTAATCTTGATAGATCTCGCTCTTATATTAATCTTAAATGTAACATCTCTGTATGTACCGTCTACATTACTTATACGTATATTCATATTAGCATAATATCCGGCACTTGTCGGAGTACCCGTTATTGAACCGTCCTCGTTGACAGTAAGACCTGTTGGTTTAAAACCCGATATAAATTCAAAACTATATCCGTCATTGCTTCCGCCGCTCATTGTTATTTGTGCTGAGTACGGCTTATATGCCTCACCCATAGGAAGCGACGTTGTATCTACACTAAAGTCAGCCGCATGAGCACATACACCTGCCATAAGCATTGCTATCATTATAATCAAAAATGCAGATATTTTTTTCATTTATTACACCTCTTTTCCGTTAAATCAATTACACAGCTTATTATTTTAATTGTTATTGCATTTCCGAAAGCATTGTCCAAAGATACGGACAATGCCATTGGAAATGCAATAACACAGGGCGATAACCGCCCTGTGTCATTACATTGCTTTATTTATCGCATTTATTATAATTCGATATTTATTAAGCAGCAGGAGTTGCTTCAGGAGCTGTTGTCTTTTCAGGAGCAACAGTTTCTTCGGGAGCTGCTGTTTCTTCCGGTTTTACTGTAGGAACTACTGCATTTGCGCCAACCATTCTTTCATTTACTGCAAGAAGAATGTCTGCCTCTGCCCAGTGACCTGCAATGTCATTAGGAGTAAATGTTACGATTGGTGTTGATTCTACAAGAACTCTGTTGATAATTGCAACAGCTTCAGCTCTTGTTAGCGGTGAATATGGACCGAATGTACCGTCTTCATAACCTGAAACGATATTCTTGTCAGCAAGAGTTTCAATGTAATCCTTAGCCCAATCATTTTCAGTTACATCTGTGAAGATGCCATTGTATGAAATCAAATCATATCTTTGAGCTCTTGCGATAACTGCACTGATTTCGCCTCTTGTGATTGTATCCATAGGTCTGAATGTACCGTCTTCATAACCGCTTAATACATCCTTATCTTCAAGATAACCGATGTACTTGTTGAACCAAGCGTCTGAATCAACGTCAGGGAATGATGCTTGATACATACCGTCAGGTAGATCGTCACCATAGCTTAGTCTTGCAATCATAGCTGCAAGTTCGCCTCTTGTGATGTTGTTATTTGGTAGGAATGAACCGTCATCATAACCTGAAGCGTATGGCTTTGTATATTCTGTGTTGATTACAGGTGCTTCTGTCGGCTTAACTGTTGGTACAGGTGTTGGTGTTGCTGTAGCTTCTTTAACAGTTACAGGAATATTCTTAACTACGCCGTTAACCTTAACCTTAACAGTTGCTGTACCCTTACCAACCAATGTGATGTTACCGTTTTCGTCAACAGTTGCTACATCTTCATTTGATGATGTCCATGTTGGTTTAGCTGTTGAGCCTGTTACAGTAGCTGTAACTTTAATCTTATCACCTACAACACCGGAAACAGTATCCTTATCAAGTTTAATTGATACGCTGCGTCCGCCGCCGCCACCGCCGCCGGCTGTTTGAGACATATAAAGTGTAGTTTCTGTTGAAAGTGTGAATGGATATGTAATAGCTGTCTTACCTGCAAGATCTGTGAAGTATGCCTTGAACTTGCTTGGCTTAGCTGTAAGAATCTTTGTATTAATATCGTTATCACTTGTTGCTGATGTCTCGTTTGTATAGATTTCAGCAAGTGGGCTTGTTGAAGTATTTACTTTGTAAACTACAAGGTGGTTCTTGTATGTTGTAGCGTCTGCTGTTGATGCAGGAGATGCTGCAAGTGTTTCTGTAGCCTTATATCTTGCAGAAACAGTATATGCCTTACCATTTTCAAGACCTGTAAATGTTGTTCCTGTCTGCCAATCTGTTCCGTTAATTGAATATTCAATATTATCACCCAAAGGACCTGCTACAACAATGTTGTTTGTCTTTTGGTTAACACTTACTGTTGGAGCTACAGGAGCCACTTGTGTACCTTGAGTAATCTTACCTGTTCCTTCAACTGTCGTATTTGCATCTATTTCTGTTTTACCGTCATCTTTAACCAATACATAGTTGCCTGATACATCTTCTTCACCTTCTCCGACCTTAGCGAACTTAAAGTCTGAGAATGTTACCTTTTGAGCGTCACCAACTTGTTCAGGTGTAGCAAATTCAGCTTTAAATGTTAGCTTAACCTTATCAGCATCAGTAGCTACAATAGCATCTGTTGGTAATGTTGCTGATGCATTTACATTATTATCACCATATGCTTTTGATGCCTCAAATGTGATGTCTGAAAGTTTGATTGGTTTTTTCTTTGCTGTTAGAGTAATTGTCTTAGTCTTTGTTGCTACGCCTTCTGTGTATGATACTGTTATTACTGTATCTCCATAAGGAAGCTTTGCAGTCTTATCAAATTCGTTACCGTCTTTATCCAATAGCTTGTAGTTTGTAACATGAGCCTTTGTTGCTGAAGCACCTGTACCATATACTGCTTTAACTACCAAACCGCCAAAGTCAGGTGTCAACTCAGGATATATGTATGTTACCTTTGTAGGACCTGAAATTTCGATATCTGACATAGCGTCTTGAGTTACGCTACCCTTAACATTTACTGTTGCAGGAGTGAATGAATAGTTAGCTGCATCTGTACCTGTAAGAGCCTTTTCTGTAACTTCTACATCAGGAGTACCCGGTGTCTTTACATCATTAGCTGCATATTTATATGTAAATGGAAGTGTTACGTTATCTCCTTCAACTATAGATGAATTATCCTTAGTTAGTACCAATGAGCTATCAGCAGTTACATCAGCTGTAGCATTAGGGTTAGCCTTAACTGCAGGAACTTTTATAGCATCAGCATTAACTGTAAGAGTCTTTGCTGTAATTGTTGCAGCTGTCTTAAGTGTACCGTCAGCATTAATCTTATCTGTATCCGGTGCAAATGTGTACTTACCGTTTGTTTCCGGTAGTGTAGTTGTTAGTTTAATCTTCTTATCTGTGCCTACATTTTTATCTGTATATGCAAATGTACCTGTAACTGTGTATGAGTCTTTACCTACAAATGCTGTAGCTGAATCCTTAATTGAAATTGTAGGTGGTGTTTGATCTGCAGGAATAGTTAATCCGCCATCATATACCTTTGTAATTGTTGCGTCTGATACTGTGTAGTAAACTGTCTTTGCAGCTACAGTAATCTTAGCTGATGAAGTAAGTGTTTTATCGCCATAGATAAAGTTAACTGTCTTATCTTTCATATCAGGTATGATAACAGTGTCAGCTTTAACAGGTGTATCACCGATTTTAACTGTAATACCTGCTGCTGCCAAATCATTATATGAGATTTTGCCTGTTGAGTTATCATCATATGTAACATTCAACTTAAGGTCATCTGTCTTAAGCTTATCGCCATATGTATAAGCTGTCTTTCCACCGCTAATTGTTGCACTCTTAATCTTCTTTGCACCAAGTGTAGCAACTTGAAGTGCTTGTTTCTCACCTTTTTGATTTGTGTAAACAACAAAAATCTTATTTTTATTGTCAATCATTTCTTTTGTAACAGTTGTTGTTGATGCTGTTGCAGACTTTGCAGCTGTATCATCTACAGCAACTACAACCAACCACTTGTTGCTACCTAATTTTGTATTAAAGTCAGCATATTTAACGTCAGTAGCCGCTGATTCAGATGCTTTCTTAGCACCTATAACAAGACCAGATGGGTCAAATGCATCACCAGCATTGTATGAGCTCTTAATCTTGTTATTTGTTGATGTTGAAAGTGTAATCAAATCATAATCTGATACTACATTAAATGTTTCACTCTTAATTGCTTTGTCTGTTGTTGCTACTACAAAGTAGTTGTTGCCGTGAGCATATTTGTCAGCAGCTGTTACTTTTTCAAGAACGTCGCCAGTAGCATTAGATTTGTAAATTGCCAAGCCATTACTGGCATTTTCAAAGTTTGTAAATTTAATATCAGTAACTGTGTCGCCATTATTCTTTGTTATTTTAGCAACCAAATCCTTGAAGTTAATTGCTGTACCGTCATAAGCAGTTGTAGGAGCTCCGCTTACTACTTCAACCTTTGTAGTCTTAACGTCGCTAACTGTTAATGCACCAAGGTCGCATATAAAGTTACCAACGATTGCATATATGTGCTTACCGTTCACTGCTGATGTAAGTGTTGTAGGAACAACTGTCAAGCCTGCATTGTCTGCTGCTGTAATACCTGCTGCACCATACTTATATGTAACAGTATCACCTGTGCCAAGATCTTCGTGTGAACCATCGTTGTAATCGAATTGCATTGTAACACCTGAATCAAATGTTGCACCTACATATTGAGTACTCTTAAATGCACCTGATTTAACAGAAATACCTGTCTTCTTAGCTGCACCTGCAGGGAATATATCTACAACTGCATCTGATGCGGCTGTTCCTGCAGCATTTGTGATATTAAAGTAATTCTTTAAGTTTATGCTTGGATCGCTTGTCTGGTCGTTAACCCACATATATCCTTCAGCGATAGAAGGGTCGCCAAAATTAAGTGTAAATCTATCACCTGTTAAATTACCTTGCAAAACTTTTGTACCGTCTGCCGGTATAGCTTTTACTTTAAATGCAAATGTAGCTACCATCACAGGATCATCACTTAATGTAGTATTAGTCTGGAACATTCTTGTTGCAGAAGTACCTAATTGTGCATATGGATTAGATTGATCGTTCAAACTAATCTGCATAACAACGTCTTTCAAGTTAGCAGTTGATGGCAATTTTGATGGTTCTCCACCTTGCGCACTGCCGCTAACTTTCAAATTCGGCATAACAGTTGCAGCATACAATGTACTGTCATCTACCTCTTCTTCATCATCATTTAATATTCTATTTACAGGATAATTCTTTCTTACTGTATTGTTAAAAATATTAGCTGCTTGTGTGACCGGTTCTAATATATCAGCATCATAAGTCATACTTGCAACGAAAATGTTAAGACCGCCTTCCGCTGTACCTTTCTTTTCCGGCTTTATTATATCAGCAACTTTAGATAGATTAGATAATTGTACACCTACCCAAATATAGCTTCCTACTGTAATGTCTGAAGGTTTTGCTTCTGTATCACCAGGGTAATTACCTTTTGTTGCTTTAGCTGATTTACCCAAATATACATAAGACATATTTGCTCTTGAAGATGATACAGCTCCTGCATTAGACGTATCATACGCATATGCACTGTTGGGTATAACTACAGTAGCTATAATCATCTGAATTGTTATCAAAATTGATAAAAATCTTTTTAATTTCATATTATCCTCCTATTTATTAGTCCAGTGTTGTATAGAATTCATCAAAACCCTTTGTCCATTTATTCTTCAAATCTGAAGCATCATTACTGTTGATCAAAGGAACTGTTGTTATATTAACATCCGCTGTTCTGAATGCAAACAAATTACTTCTTGATGTTAAAGTTGTCCAGTTGTTCTTTAAGTCAGAAGCATCATTAGCATTCAATAATGGCAATGTTGTTAAAGATACATCTCCATGTTTTGATAAGACAATTACCGGTCTAATAATATTTAAATGTTTTGTTGATCCATCAGTCAAATCTGTATATGTAATATCATACTTTAACTCATATACATCAGGTCTATAAATAGCTCCTGACAAATCATATTTATTTACACCATCAATTAACTTCTCTGCCACACTTACCATTGTTCCTTCATCAGCAGTATACTTTGGCACACCTGTAGAAATCTTTCTTAATGTCAAAGATTTTGTTACATTTGGAGATGCTATCTGAGCACCCGTCTGATCATACACAACAAGACCCGGATCGGTAAATTGTGCTGCTTCATATACAAATATCGCATCTACATCCATATCATAGTTTTTAGTTTGACCTTCCCATGCTGATGCAGTATATTTCAATGTAGTTTGACCATTTGTCGGTACAAGACCGGCACCATATGTTTTGTTTGTTGCATCTGAATTATTAAATGCATCTTTTGCCTGTTGAATTTTTGTTGCAGTCCATGGATCTGTAACATCTGTAGCCATTCTTTGAATCAATCCATATGGTGAATTACCCGGATTTAATTCAACTTTAGCTTCAACAAGTTGTTGAACATGGAATGTATATGTTAGAGTCGGTGCATCATTATCTGTACCTGCTTTTGTTGTAATAGTGATAGTATTTTCAGTTTGTCCCTTATTTGTAAGAGGAGCCTTAATTGTGTATGTACCATCACCATTTTTTGTAGGTGTAAGAGTTGTACCGTCTGATGCTGTTATTGTTGTAGTATCAGGATTTGTAAGTGTTACATTAAACTGAATGCTATCAGCATCAACATCCGGAACTCTTACATAATAATCCTTAATTGCAGGAGTTTCCGCATTATCAAATGCTACATCATTCTCATACTTGCTATCCTTAAACGGTAATGCAGTTGAATCAACTGCTGAACCCTTGACAGAATTAGCTTTTATTTCTTTAATCGAAGGGTCATTTGCAAGTACTTCATAAACAATGTTTCCGCCAACTTTGGCATCTGTATATTCAGCATAGCCTGTTGTCTTACCATCATAAAGTAATACCGCTTCTGTTGTTGTTGACTTAACCGAATCAATAACATAGTTTGAATTAGCTTTTAATTCAACAGCAACTACATACTTACCAACCTTTGTAATGTCAGTAACTTCACTTAATTCACTCTTCTGAATATTTCCGTCAGGAGCAGTACCTGCGTCGGTCCATGTGTAATACTTAATGTCATATTCGCTTTTTCCGACTGTATTGCCTGTAGCATCAACTACAGTGACAACAGGGTCCTTACGAGATGAACCGGCTTTTTGTTTTTGAGTATCAGGATCTACATTTACTGTAAGTTTTGCTGATGTTACTTCAAATGTTGAATCCTGTACACCGATTTTATAACCGTTTGCATAAGTTCCGGCATTATCAATAGAAATTGCTATTGTATAAACGCCGACATTTTGAATTGTTGTTGTAGCATTATCCTTATCTGTTACAGTTGCAGTAAAGCCTGCCGGAAGCGTTGCATCTTTTGCAATATCGCTGTCCGCTACTTTTGTATATGTAGTTTTGCTTGCATCATCATATTTAATTTGATAAATATTGTACTTAGGCGAAATAACTTGTCCTGTATATTCAGCATTTGCATTTACAAGCTCAACCTTCAAATACTTAAACCATGTTGCATAATAAGTTTTATCAGCGTCTATTTTTGTATCCTTATCAAACTTAGTACCGGTACCGTCAAACGCTGTCTTCCAGCCGTCAAATTCAAATGTACCGTTTGTTGGTTCTGTTATATCGTATCCGATTGAATCACCTTTGTATAGAGTAACTACACGAGGAGATGTGTCATTACCCTTAAGATCCAAGTTCTTGTTAAATGTAACATTAACTTTGTCAGATGTCGGAACTGAAGGATCTATATCCCATTGTGCATACAATGTTGTTTCATATGCAGTATTTGTACCTGCAATTTCCTTTAGTGCATCCTTAAGTGTCGCTTGGTCTATTTTTGTTGTCGAATCAACAGTTACACCGCTGCCATCAGCTTTTGTGTTCCAACCTTTGAATACATAATGTGTTCTTGTTGGTTCATTTGGCATCATATTGCCAAGTGCATCACCAAGATATGGATATACATACTTTGGATTTGCATCTGTCACTGCTGCATTTGTTTTGTTTCCTGTAACATTACTGTCAAATGTAACCTTTACACCATTGTTCTTAGGAATATCATCCGGAATAACATTTCCTCCCGGATTTACATTTGCAGCTGCCCAATATGCGTATAATGTTACTGTTGTAGGAGCTGATGCCTCACTGCCTTGTGCCGCAAGAGAAACATCATTCAATGTAGGATATTTTGCTGAAGTAACAAAATTACCTGATCCGTTAGGTTTAGTATTCCATCCTATAAATACATAATTTGTTTTTGTAGGATTCTGTGCAGGATCTGTATAGTTTGCTGTAGGCGCACCCACAACGTCATTATATGTACCTACACCACCATTTACATCATATCTGATTGTAATATCCGACAGCCATTTTGCATAGTAATCAGTATTACTGTTTATTGGCTTTGTCTTGTCAAATGCCGTAGTTGTCATTGACAACGAACCGCCTGTTACTGTACCTCCATACCAGTTATCAAACGTATAACCTTTGTTGGTCGGTGCTGTTACATCATAGCCAAGAGAGTCACCCTTGAAAATTGTTACTGTCTTAACGTTTGTACCACCGTTGCCGTCTTTGTTATCATTAAATGTTATTGTTACTTTATCATTAGCATTAACATTATCAGCAATATCCCACTGTGCATATACAACCAAGTTGTATTTGCTTCCATTAGCCGTTACACCGTCAAGTGTTGTTGTTATTGCTGTTGCATCTGTAAATGTTGTACCTGAGCCATCTGCTTTTGTATTCCATCCTACAAACTTATAATTTGTTCTTGTAGGAGCTTCCGGCATCAATGTACCAAGAGCATCTCCAAGATGCGGATATACATACTTCGGATTTGCATCCGTTACTGTTGATGAAGCACTTCCTGATGCATTACTGTCAAATGTAACTTTTACACCATTATCATTAGGTGTTTCATTACCCGGTAATTTACCCGGTGTTACAGGAGCATCTGCCCAGTATGCATACAATTCTACCGGATTTGTTCCACCGGCAGCTGTTGAAACATCATTTAATGTAGCGTAATCAGCTGCAGTAATGAATTTACCTGAACCGTTTGCCTTTGTATTCCATCCTACAAATGTATAATTTGCTCTTGTAGGGTCTGAAGGTGCTGTATAAGATTTTGAAGGTGCACCTTTGTCTGTAGCAAATGGTGTTGCCGGAGTTGTTCCGTCGTTAATGTTAAAGTTTACAGTAATATCAGATTTATATGTTGCCTTTACCGTTATATCTGAATTTACTGTTGTTGTCTTATCAAAATCTGAATTATCAGCTGTATTTACCCACTTATCAAAACTATAATTTGTTTTCACCGGTGTTGTTGGCATTGCATCGCCAATCGAATCACCTTTACCGACAGTTATAGTTGTCGGAGCAGTAGGTGATGTTGCACCGTCATAATCAAATGTTACAGTTACCTGATCTCTGCCTGCATATGTCCAATGTGCATACACCGTTTTATTATCTGTTAAAGTAAATGGTGCTTTATCAGTAGTATCAGATTCTGAAGCCGCTCCGTACCAACCGTTAAATGTGTATGCATCACCTGTTGCTGACGTCTTTGTCGGAGTAGGCATCTGATATGCGTAAATTGTATCACCTCTGACAACCGTCATAGATGCAGGTGTTACTTGTGCGTCACATCCTGTAGGACTAAATGTCAATGTTACTGCATTGTCCGGATTCTCCGGTGTCCACATTGCATAATAGTCAGTATTGCTTGAAATTGTTTCTGCCTGTAATTGTGTATTTGAGTATGTAGTGCCTGAGCCGTCTGCTTTTGTATTCCATTCTTTAAATGCATAATCTGCTCTTGTAAATGTCGGAATATCACTTGATTTCAAACTTGAACCGGCACTGATTGTTTTGTTTGTTGTGTTTTCTGTTTGTCCATAATTCTCATGGAATGTTACTGTTACATTCTGTACCCAATGAGCATAAACATCTGTGATTGAAGAAACATCTGTTGCTGATGATGTGTTTGTACCATCATCAAATACGATTTTGTCACCACCGTTTTGCTGTGTAAACCAGCCCCCAAACGTGTAACCAGCAGGTATTTCAAAGTCATCACTTGATGTACCAACTGTTGGTTTTTGCGTTTCAGCAATCGTTGCACCGGCTTTTGGTGATACTGTAACTACCTTTGTTGTTTGTGTGCCTGTTGGATAGTTACTGTTGAATGTAACCGTGTGACCTGCTTCATATACCGCATACACATTGATATCATCTGTAACCGTTGTATTTGAATCAAATACAGGATCCGATGTAGGATTTGCTGTTGTTGATGTTGTATATCTCAATTCTTTAAAATACATTCCTGTTGACGGTGAAAAATCTGCATCTGTAGGAATATCATCTGTCGATATAGTATTACCCTGAGCAACCGACACAGTCTTAACTGCCGGAGCAGTTAATGTATCATCATTATAGAAATTAACTGAACATGTTTTAGGGAAAATATCTATAACACCACCATTTGCATTCGTCAAATCAAAATAGTTCTTTAAGTTAGATGATGCGTCTGATGTTCTATCGTTTACCCACTGTGTTGTAGGTGATGCACCATCATAACCAACACCAATAGTGAATCTTTCACCTGCCAAATGTGCTTGAAGTACTTTTAAACCGTTAGTTGGTTTTTTTAAGATTTTGAATGCAAAGGCTGCTACAACTACTGGATCATCATTTGATGTAGCCTCAAACATTCTTTCAAGTCCTCTTCCTCCATCACCGTCATTGGCAACAGCATCACTTTGATCGTTAATACGAACTTGTACTATTACATCATTTGTTGTGCTTTTATTATCCAACAAATTTTCTTCTGAGCCTCTTTCTGACCATACCAAATCAGAGTTCATCGTCATTGAATAATATGCACCAAACTCCGCGTCTGTTGGATAATTGCTTCTTATCTTACTTGTATTAAACAACGAACTTGCATTACCAACCGGTTTTAAATATTCAGAATCATATGCCATACCTAAACATAATGTTCCCAAACCACCGCTATTATTATCGCTTGAATTTCTGTCAAGTAAGTCCTTTACTCTTGTCATATTGGACATTTGTACGCCTATCCATACGACCTCGCCAACATCCAAATTCGTATCTATGTCTTTAGGGGTCTGTCCAGGGAAATCACCTAACTTGGTTGTTTCATTTATAGGCGTAGACTTTCCCAAGTAAACATATGACACGTCAGCTCTTTGGGTTGACATTCCTGTTGTTGTATCATCATAAGCAGATGCTATAGGTTGAATTCCACATATCGACATTAGCATAGCCAACGATAATATAACAGAAATAAATTTGTTACTTTTCATGTTTTTCCTCCTTATTATTTTAATGTTGTATAAAACTCTTGGAATCCACTTGCCCACTTTCGTGCCAATTCAGATGCATCATTGACGTTCAACAACGGAACAGTTGTCATATTCACATCTGCGACTCTAAAAGCAAAAAGAGAATTCTTAGAGCCAATAGTTGTCCATTTATTTTTCAACTCTGATGCGTCATTGGCATTCAACAAAGGCAATGTCGTCAAAGAAACATCTCCTCGTTCCGACAAAACGCATATTGGTCTTTTAGCTTTAATAGTTTTATTAGTTTTTGTAGTTAAATCAATATAATTATATTCATATTCTATAAAATATACATCAGGGCGTATAATTTTACCGGACAAATCAAACACCCCAGCTGTTGGAGCAAATATTTGATCCTTTGTTTCAGCAGTTGAATATGAAGGAACTCCGGTTTTCGCCATGACCTTTGCGGTGAATTGCTCATTAATTGTCGCATCATTAACTTCATCACCAAGTTCATCAAACACTTTCACTCCCACATCATGAAAAGATGAAGCCTCATAAACAAACATAGTCTCATCAACCATATCGTAATTTGTATCATAATCTTCCCATGCAACAGTAGTATATGCAATCGTTGTCTGACCTCCTGTAGGAATTTTTCCTGCAGCAAACTTTTTATTTGTTGTATGTGAATCATTAAAAGCTTTTTTGGCCTCGTCTTTATCTGTTTGTGTAGGGAAATTTACATCATCTTGCTGAATCAATCCATATGGCGAATTACCAGGATTTAAAATAATCTTCGGTTTCAGCAATCTACGGATATATACCGTATATGTTGTACCTCCGGCTGTAATTGTAACAGTATTATTATATCCGTCGTTCACAGTCTTGTCCAATTCAGCAAGATCAAATAAATCTGACGAATACTTTTTAGCGTCTGATGCTGTCACATTGACGCTTGCCGAATTAACAGTTACAGTCGGTTTTTCGGATGAACTTACGTCCATTCTGATTTGTTCCGTTTCATTAGGAACACTTACATAATACGTTTTAGTTTCCGCTTTAAACTTATCTTCTTTTAAAGTCTTGTCCGATGATAAATAATAAGTTGTATCCGGTGACGGAGTCGCTCCCGGATCTGACGGAGTTTCTCCCGGTTTTACCGCAACTATATCATCTATTGCATCATTTGTTCCAAACAGACTTATATCGCCACTGAAATCAAATAAATTTTTAAGGTTAGTATCATCCGGAGCCGGATGTGTCGTAGCAAACCATGATGCATAAGGATTTGTACCGTCACTACCGGAACCGATAGCAAACGTATCTCCTCCTCGAACCATACTCAATACAGTAGGATTCTGGTCTGCCGCAGTTTCATCGGGAGCACTCAAAAGAACGAAAGGCAATTTCAGCAAATACTGCTTTGAATTACTTGCCAAGTCTTTAAATCTTAACAGCGAGTCCCCTTTAAATACCACACCCACATAGCACATTTTCCAACCTTCTAAAGCACGTTGATTAGCTTCTGTGCTGTTTTCTCTATCACTTAACGTAGTATCTATATCGCATTCACGAACAGATGTAATCTCATATTGTGTATCATCCCACCAAGCACTGCTGTCGCCTGTTGAACTCAGGTTTCCCTTTACCAACTCATCATTCCAGCTTTGTTCCGCAGTTGAAGATGCAGTTGTTTTATCCCAATACGGCTTTACGTAATTCGGATCATATTCAAACGCTACATCTAACGAATAAACACCGTCAGTAAACAACGGTAAATCGTTTACATTTTCAACGCCGATACCCACCCAAAATTCAAGCGGATTGGTTAAGTTTACATCATCTTTGCTAAATCCTGCTTTACCGGGGCTTGCATCATTTGGTGTAGAACCTCTGCCCATAAAATCTACAGACAAAGTTCTGTTTGTTGCCTGTGTTTCTATATTTTCGTATTCATCCGCAGTAGCAGGAATACTAATCATACATACAGCACACATAGATAGTGACGTAAATCCTGACACTAACCTTTTGAGAATCTTATTCATTACGCACCACCTCCATCATTAGTATAGAACTGAATCATTTTTTTAGCACGTATATTATTTGCATCTATCAAATTCACCGCTCTATCTTTATTTACATCGCAAATACGATATCTATTTAGCAATCCGCCAACATCATAACCTGTAACATTTGTGTTGTTAGCTAAATCTGCACTGAATCTGTTTCTTATTCTTGAAACATCTTTTGTATCTGCTTGTTTATCATTATTGACATCTCCAAGAGTATTAAGCAAGATTAACGGTCTTTTTATTGAAACGATTGAACCGTCAAAATCTGCAAATGAATAAACAAGTTCATATTTATCAGGTCGGATTCGTTCCGCATTTAATTCTGATATTGTACCGCTCGACGGCAAATTGATTGTCTGTGCATTAACAGATGAATAATCCGTAGAACCGCCATCTTGATATGCCGCATTTGTTTCCGTTAAAACATTAACCGTTATCTTTTTGGTGACATCGGTTACCGCTCCGCCAATCGAATTAATAACGCTTTCATATCCCGGGTCTGTAAAAGTTCCCGAATTCAAAACAAACAATGCTGTATCATCCAAATCATAATTCACACCCGACGTCCAAGCTTCACCGCAATAATTTACACCCACTGTCGCACCTGCCGGCGTATATCCTGCAGTAAATGTATAATCATTTTTGTCAAATTCATTTTT
>ERZ894177.475-NODE-475-length-25257-cov-34.2306_pt1 | contig 25257 bp, 21 predicted proteins | sample MGYA00380277_ERZ894177 | MGnify/ENA primary metagenome ERZ894177 (study PRJEB32331, sample SAMN06328428) | human gut metagenome | biome: human gut microbiome; feature: stool | host: Homo sapiens | collected 2014-06-03 ... | reverse complement strand
AATGTAACAGGGACAGCAGTGAAGAATACCATCAAGCGCATTTGGAAACAAAGTGTGCTGAAAGATTTCCAGCATTCTCAATACATCAAACTTGAAAATGGATATTCTGCGCATGTCTATGATATGGAAGTGATTATCGCCATAGTACTTCAAATGGATACATACCAAGCCTTGTTGTTCAGACAATGGTTTATCAGTAAGGTAGTGAACCGCAAGGATTGCCAAGCAGAGCAAGTAAAACACGAGTATCCGATGATTATTGTGATGAACGGAACGATGCCAAGAGGTGCAAGTTAGAATCTTTCATCTTTTTAATAAGATTCCTACACCTTTATAATATAATAGCGTACAGGGGGAACGATTTTTGTCGTTGTACCCTGTACGCTATTTTTGTTTCGCTATTATGAAGCAGTACCCTCCCCTTGTGAAACAGTGCCGTCGATTATCGGCTTGCGGTAATTACCAGTGAGAAGTGCTTGTATCTCGGATTCCGGATAGAGGGTTTTGCCACATAATATAATATAGGGCAAGATGCCTTGTTTGCGATATTCCTGCAAGGTACGGCGACTAAGCTTCAAATGCTCGGAGAGTTCCTTGTCGGTGAGGTATCGCTCCCCGTCCAAAGGTGGGCTGTAGGACTCGATGAATGAAGATAGCCAGTTGTTGGCTTTCTTCAAGGATTGCATGGCGGTGTCTATCGACTTGCTCTCATGCGTAAGAAGTTGGTTCATGTTCATTGTTTACAATTTGGATTAAGTGGTGAATATAAAATGTGTTGGCTCGCCCAGGGTGAAGTTTTCGGCTTTGCCTTGGGCGAGTTTGGCTTTACGCTATACCGATTTGATTCTGGCGATAAGCGGAACGATGGCTTTGACCTCTTCGGGGCAGTAATAGAATTGGCGACCTATCTGGGTATGCCCCAAGAAACGGCGGTCACGAAGTTTTTGTAAGGTGCGCTGGCTGATGCGAAGTTGCTGGCAGACCTCATGACCTGTAAGCCATTTGTTCAGACGCTTGCCGTTAGCCTTATGCTTCAACAACTCCACTTTCTTTACCAAGGCATCGTATCTTGCCATCATCAAGTCGAATGCCTTCTTTTCCATTGTTACTACTTCCATATTCTCTGTTTTATTGGTTCAACAAATTCGGATGCAAAGTTAATGTGTGTATGTAGAAAAACAATGAAAATGAATAACTGTGGCAGTGCTTTTCTGGGGTTTGCCGACCGCTTGGCAAGAAAAATCAAGAAAATTATACGTGGGTCATTAATGAGTTGTTAAACGGGTATTTCTCAAATGGTTAATTTTGCCGCCGAGAAATAAAAACAACGAATTATATAACATTTCAAACGGAATTAGAATGGAAGTAATAACAATGGAAAGTGCAGCCTTCAAAAAGCTGACAGAACAGTTGACAGAAATAGTCCAGTACGTGCGATTGGCAAAAATGGCATTTCAAGAGAACTTGACGGGTAAGGGATTGAAGCCGATGTTGACCAATGACGATGCAGCTAAGATGCTTGGTGTGAGCAAGCGCACCTTGCAGCGAATGCGCTCAGAGAACCGCATTGATTTTATTAAAATTGGCAATCAATGCCGATACCAAGTTGAAGCCATTGAAAGAATGGTTGAGGAACGAACAATAGCAAAGGAAACATGAGCATGGAAGATGGAACATTGAGAAAACTGGAGTTATATCTCCATGACCTACACAAAAAGATAGACGGCATCTACGACATGCTGATGTTGAGACACGAACGAGAGACGGAGCAAAAAGGAAGTTCTGCCATCAATGAAAAATTGCTCGACAACCAAGACCTCTGCCTCTTATTTCAAATCTCCCCTCGTTCCCTTCAACGCTATCGCAGTCTGGGAGTGCTTCCCTACAAACGTTTGGGGCAGAAAACCTACTACACGGAAGAGGATGTGATGCAGTTTGTAGAGAATAATGTCAAAGAATTCAAGAAAGAGAATGTGGAGCATTACTTGACTCGCATTCATCAGAAATTCAAATAACAACAGTATTCACCATTAAAAATTTACAATTATGGTACAAAAGAAAAAGAGTGATGAACAGGACGTGCTGGTAGTCCGTGACGAGAAGACGGGTGAGATCAGCGTCGTCGCCGGACTCAGCAGAGACGGCACACCGAAGCGAGCGCCCGCCAAGGCGGAGAACACGCCCGACTTCCTGCGTTTTGACCGCAACAGCGACCTGATGGACAGTTTCTTTAGAAACTTCTTCCGCCAGTGCAAGGAGCCAAGCCGATTCGGATTCTACCGCATAGCGGCAGACCAGGTGGAAAACCTGCTTGGCGTGATGAAGGAGTTGCTGAAAGATCCGGAGGCTAACAAGGAGATTCTTTCCGCCCACAAGGTTGACACCTCCAATTATGAGAAAGAGGCAAAGCAATCGGAAGGTCAGGCGAAAGAAACCGCATCATCGGACGATGCGTCCAAGACGCAAGCTAACACAGAAAAAGAGAATGTATCATCTGAACAAACCAACGAAAAAGAGAACGACATGGAACAGAAACCAGAACAGACCGCAACCGAACAGCAGGCACAGACCGCTCCGGGTGTAAAGCAGAACCTCATCAGTGGTAACGATGTGAACCTGCAGGAACTTGGTGCCAAATATGGCATAGACTTCAACAGTATGAATGAGAAGGATATGAAAGCCCTGCTCAACTACGGCAAGACGGGGCTTGTGATTGTGAAGCCGACCTTCGGCGGTGAACAGATAGAGATACAGGCCCGTCTGTCATTCCGCAAGGACGATAACGACCAGTTGCAACTCGTGCCGCATTTCGTGCGCAACGAGCCAAAACTCGATGTCGCTTACAAAGGCTATACCTTCACTCCAGAGGACAAGAAGAACCTGTTGCAGAACGGCAACCTCGGAAAGGTAGTGGATTTCCCCGACAAGAATACAGGTGAGCTGCGTCCTCATTTCATCAGTATCGACCGTCTCACTAATGAGATTGTTGACATCCCTACCAACAAGGTGCGCATACCCGATACCATCGGCAAGACACCTATTACCAAGGATGACAAGAGGGTGCTCTACTCAGGTATTCCGCTTCGCAAGGAGATTGAGCTTGCCAACGGGCGCAAGTTTACACCGCTGTTGCAGGTGAATGTGGAACAGCGTGGCGTGGAGTTCGTGCCTGGCAGCACAAGACAGGCGCAAGGTCAGAAACAGAATGGCGACAAGAAGCAAACCGCCGACAAGCAGGAGCAGAAGGCAGAAGGTGATGCGGGCGGCCAGAAGAAGCAGCAAGATCCCAACCACTGGCTCAATGAGGACGGGACCATCCGCCGACTCAACACCTATTTCAAGAAGGAACTGACCGAGCAGCAGAAGGACGACTATGTGGCAGGCAAGACCATCGAGATCAAGGAAGTGCCGAACAAGAACGGCAGCGGTACCTATACCGCCTATGTGAAGTTCGACTTCGACAAGATGCAGCCACGTTCCTACCGCAACAATCCCGACCTAAAGCAGGCAAAGGAACAGATTCCGACCAATGAGAACAAGACGCAGGTTGCCGTCAACGAGCAGGGCAAGACCAACGAGGCGACCAAGCACACCAAGGAACCCTTGAAGCCGGGACAGTCTGCACCGAAGAACGAAAAGCAGCAGAAGGAACAGAACGCCGAGGAACAGAAGCCAAAGAGAAAGGCAAGAAGCGTGAAGATGTAGTTGCCGCCACTTGATCCACAGAGTTAATCATCCATCATAACAACCGACATCTGCGACCGTCTATCCCACGGTTGCGGATGTCACAAAAACAACAGACAATGAAGACAATCATCGCAGAGAAACCAAGCGTAGCCAAGGAAATCGCCCGCATTGTTGGAGCTGACAAGCGTGAGGAAGGCTATATGCAGGGCAATGGCTATTTTGTGACATGGGCTTTCGGACATTTAGTGCAGCCAGCCATGCCGGAAACCTACGGCATGAAGGGATTCCATGCAGAGAATCTGCCTGTAATTCCCGACCCGTTCGTTCTTGTTCCCCGACAAGTCAAGACTGAGAACGGCTACAAACCAGATGCAGGTGTGCTTGCCCAGATCAAGATAATCGGCAAGCTGTTTGACAGCAGTGAGCGCATTATCGTAGCAACCGATGCCGGACGTGAGGGAGAGCTTATTTTCCGCTACCTCTATGCGTATCTCGGTTGCAGGAAACCTTTCGACCGTCTCTGGATCAGTTCGCTTACAGATACCGCCATCCGTGAGGGACTCCAGAATCTCAGGGACGGCAAGGAGTATGACAATCTCTATCATGCAGCCAAGGCACGAAGTGAGGCAGACTGGCTCGTCGGCATCAACGGCACACAAGCCCTGACGATAGCCGCAGGACGTGGCACCTATTCCGTAGGTCGTGTGCAAACTCCGACCCTTGGCATGGTGTGCGAACGCTATTGGGAACACAAGCGTTTCGAGTCGAAACCGTTCTGGCAGGTACACTTCGGTGTGGTTGATGCAGACAGTGGCAATATACTGAAGTTCACATCAGTCAACCGCTGGACAGACAAAGCTACCGCAACCGATATATATAATAAGGTGAAAGAAACAGGTTCTGTCATCATCACAAAGGTCGCAACCAAGCGAAAGGTGGAGAAGGCACCGCTCCTTTACGACCTCACCACCTTGCAGAAAGAAGCCAACTCCCAGCATGGCTTCACGGCAGAGCATACCCTCTCCATCGCCCAGAAGCTCTACGAGGCAAAGTTCATCACCTATCCAAGAACATCAAGCCGCTATATCTCGGATGATGTATTTGCCACCCTTCCCAAACTCTTCAAGAATCTGGAGAATCATTCGGAATATGGAGAAAAAGTGAAACTCTTGCCTGGCAGTGAGGACTACAGCAAGAACAGCGTGAATGTAGCCAAGGTGACCGATCACCATGCCCTGCTCATCACAGAAAATGCAGCCATTGGTCTTTTCAAGGACGAGAAGATCGTTTATGACATGATATTGTGCCGGATGATTGAAGCGTTCTCAGCAGACTGCATCAAGGACATCACATCAGTATCGGCGCAAGTGGATCATGAAGTCGAATTTGGCATCAGTGGCTCCATCATCCGACAGACTGGCTGGCGAGCGTTGTCGCTCAAGGAAAAGAACAAAAGGCAGGACAAGGATGCAGACGCAACAGACAATGAGGTCAAGGATCAAGTCATTCCCAACTGGCAAGAAGGACAGCATATCACTCTTTCTGGCTGCACCATCACGGAGGGCAAGACCAAACCAAAGCCTTTGCATACGGAATCCACATTGCTTGCAGCAATGGAGACCGCAGGCAAAGAGATAGAAGATGATACGATGCGCCAGGCAATGAAGGACAGCGGTATTGGCACACCAGCCACACGTGCCGCCATCATCGAAACCCTGCTCAAACGAGAGTATATGGTGCGCCAGCAGAAGAAACTTGTGCCGACGGAAAAAGGACTCGCCCTGCATTCCGTGGTGAAGAACATGGCGATTGCCAATGTAGAGATGACGGGCAAATGGGAGGCGGAACTTGCCAAGATTGAACGAGGTGAAGCAAGTGCAGACGGGTTCACCCATAGTATCGAAGGCTATACCCGTGAAATCACTGCGGAATTGTTAGGTTGTGACAGACTTTTCAGCCACAAGGATTCCAGTTGCCAATGTCCGAAGTGCAAGCAAGGGACCATGCAGTTCTTCGGAAAGGTAGTAAGATGCAGCAACAAGGAGTGCGGTATGCCTGTGTTCAAGCAGATAGCAGGAAAGTTGCTCACTGATGCCGACATCACCGACTTGCTTACCAAGGGCAAGACCAGAACGCTCAATGGTTTCACCAGCAAGCAAGGAAAATCGTTCTCCGCAGCCATTGCCTTTGACGAGAATTTCAACACGAAATTCGTCTTTGCAGAGCGCAAAACAGCAGAAAAGCGAGGAAATGTGAAGAGATACAAGAAATAGTTTGTACCTTTGCCACCGAAACATGGTTCATAAATGGTGTCTTTATTTAGGATGCTTTTATTTACTGTGGATTAAGTGGCGGCACTCGGAGGGATACCGAGTGCCTTTTTCTTGCTTTCAACAAACATCAACCGCCATCCACGGTTTATTATTCACCACTTAATCCATTCAACAGACAAATGAACAGAAAGAAACAGACACAGACAGAGCTGTCCTATTACGGACTGTACCTCTTGAACCACCTCAGAGAGAACCGTTTTCCACAAGCCAACGATGCGGACTTTATCCGCGAACGTGCAGACCATGCCGCAGAAGTATATGAGCAGGCACGGCGTGATGCCCTCTTTGCCGATGCGGCACAAGAGCTTGCCATGGCAGCATTGCTGAAAGGTCTCCGCTTTTCCAAGTACAGCATCCTGTACGATGTTGTTGACCGTGAGTTTCCCCTGGAGGTAGCAGTAGAAGATCAGGAAGCGTTTGTCAAGAACCTCCTGCCTTTGGTTGATAACGTGTATTCCATTTACGACCTCACCGATGACGATTTTGCCCAGTCACCGGACTACGACCAGCTCTATACAGAGTTGACGGGAGCCGTAGCTCTTTTCATAGAGTCAAATGGCGTACAATAGAGAACAACGTCTGAACGACAACATCAAGGCGATAGAGACGGCATTCATCCTTGACAGGGAACAGCGCACGCCGACTGCCCGTGAGCGTCTCCTTCTGGAGCGTTATTGCGGATTCGGTGGATTGAAGTGCATCCTGAACCCTGCCAGGGAACTGGCGGATGCCGTCCATTGGGCAAAGTCAGACCTTGAATTGTTTGCTCCAACAGTGGAGCTGCATAGACTTATCCGTGAAAACAGCAAGAATGAAAGCGAGTACAAACAGTTGATGGACAGTCTGAAACAGTCTGTCCTCACGGCATTCTACACGCCGTCAGCCGTTACGGAGGCTCTGACGGATGTGTTGAAAGAGCATCAGATCATCCCCGAAAAGGTGCTTGAACCATCGGCAGGCATCGGAGCCTTTGTCGATTCCGTCTTGGATAACAATCCCAAGGCAGACATTATGGCATTTGAAAAAGACCTGCTTACGGGAAAGATACTCCGCCATCTGCACCCGGAGCAGAAAGTGCGCATAGAGGGATTCGAGAAGATAGAAAAGCCTTTCAATGACTACTTCGACCTCGCCATCTCAAATATTCCCTTTGGCGATGTTGCCGTATTTGATCCGTCCTATACAGCCATGAAAGGCATGAGGGCACTTGTTACCAGACGCATACACAACTACTTCTTTGTCAAGGCTCTTGATACGGTAAGGGACGGCGGGTTGGTTGCCTTCATCACCTCACAAGGCGTATTGAATGCCAAAAACAACAGTGCCGCGCGTTTTATGATGCTCTATCATGCAGATCTCGTGTCAGCGATTCGTCTTCCCAACAACCTGTTCACGGAGAATGCCAATACGGAAGTGGGCAGTGACCTCATCATTCTGCAGAAAAATACCCAAAAGGAGTCGCTGCGAGGAGACGACAACCTGCTTGACACTGTCTATAATGACGAGAACCACATTCCGACAAACAACTACTTTCTTGAGCATCCGGAACGCATTATCCATACAACGGCAAAGTTGGATACTGACCCGTTCGGCAAACCTGCAATGATATACACGCATGAGGATGGCGTGGAAGGTATTGCAGAGGATTTGCGAAAGATGCTCCATGAAGACTTTAAGAAGAACCTCAATTTGAACCGATACTTGGGGATAGAGGAAACAATGGCTGAGGAAGTTAAGGAGGTTGAAGAAACAGAAAAGATAGAAGAAACAGAGAAGATAAAGCCTTCCATTGAGGAAAAGCAGAACGATACGGTAGTATCCTTGCAAAAGCAGGAAAAGCCTACTGATGATGCAGAGCTATCCCAAAAGTCCAATCATCAGCAGCCACCAGTCCAAATGACTCTGTTTGACCTTTGGGGAATGGAAGAAGAAAACCGTCAGGCTGTACATTCTACGAAGAAAGCAGAGGTAACAGTGGATGCTGCCGCCAAGAAAGTGTCAAGGAAGAGAGCAAGTCCGTTGGTAAAAAGCGTCAATCCGACTTTTGAAGTTGTGACAAAGCCTGTGGAAAAAGAAGAAAAGCCTTCGTTGACAGATGCAAAAGAGCAGGAAACAGCACAGGAGACAAAACCAATCCTGCCTGGTGATGAACCATACGCAAGCATCTCTTGGGAAGAGAATCCGCCAATCAACGGTTTTTACGAGATGATGATGACCATGGCTCCCGAAGACAGGGTGCTGCTGCGCCAAAAGGCGGAACAGCACCGTCAGGAACAACTCAAGGCTCTGGGCGTTGAAGATACGCTTGATCCAAAGTTCAAACCACCAATGGAACCGATAGAAGTTCTCAAAGCTCAAATCGGTCATGGACAGTCAAAAGGGAATGAGCCAAAAGAAGATTTCAAGACTCAGAGCACATTGAAAGAAACAAATCATGAGCGGGAACAACAAAAAGAGCAAGAAAGAAAGCGGGAAGAGCTGGCAAAGAAGAAAGAGGATGCTATGAAGCCCCGTCCATTTGATGAGAAACTGGAAAGTTTTCATCGTGAGGGTTCTATGGTGCTCGACTCTGCCAGAAATATCGGTGTATTGAAAGACCTTACCAAGTATTGTGCTACCTTCATGCCGTTGGATCTGAATATGGAGCAGAAAGAAAAGGCGGTCTTGTATATCGCCCTCCGTGATGCCTATCAGAAACTTTACACCTATGAAGCGGAAGAACAGACGGAAAACAAGCAGATGCGTGAGAGTCTGAATGTCTATTATGATGCTTTCTTCATCCGCTTCGGCAACCTCAATGCCAAGCAGAACGTGAAGTTCATCCTCATGGATGCCTCAGGGCGCGACATGCTGTCGTTGGAACGGGTGGAAAACGGACAGTTCACAAAGTCAGACATCTTCGACCACCCGGTCTCTTTTTCGCTTGACGAGGTCAGTCATGTCGATTCTCCAGAGGAAGCGCTCACCGCCTCGCTCAACAAGTTCGGCCGTATCGACTTGCCGTATATGACTGAATTATCGGATATGCCGGAACAGGAACTGACGGAAGCGCTTAAAGGGCGCATCTATTACAATCCGCTCATAGATGGCTACGAGATAGCCGACCGCTTCATTGCAGGCAATGTAATAGAGAAAGCGGAGCGTATAGAAGAATGGCTGAAGGAAAATCCCGACCATGCAATCGTTAGAGAGTCGTTGGAAGCCTTGAAGGCAAGCATTCCCGAACCGATAGCCTTTGAGGATCTGGACTTCAACTTCGGTGAGCGTTGGATACCGACAGGTGTGTATTCCGCTTACATGAGCCACCTATTCAATACACAGGTCAGCATCGTCTATTCCGACAGCATGGACGAATATTCGGCAAAATGCAGTATGAAGACCATGGCCATCACGGATGAGTATATGGTGAAGGGATATTACCGCCACTATGACGGCATGAGTCTTCTGAAACATGCCCTGCACAACACCTGTCCCGACATGATGAAGAGCATCGGTGAGGATGAACACGGCAACGACATCAAGGTGCGTGACAGCGAGGGCATACAGCTTGCCAATGCCAAGATTGACGAAATCCGCAACGGGTTCACTGAATGGCTGGAAGAGCAGTCTGACTCCTTTAAGGAACGCTTGACCACGATGTACAACCGGAAGTTCAACTGCTTCGTGCGTCCGAAGTATGACGGTTCTCACCAGACCTTCCCCGGCTTGGATCTGAAAGCCCTTGGCGGAAAGTATGGTGTCAAGAGTGTGTACCCAAGTCAGAAGGACTGTGTATGGATGCTTTTGCAGAACGGCGGCGGGATATGTGACCATGAGGTGGGAACTGGCAAAACCCTCATCATGTGCATGGCTGCGCATGAGATGAAACGCCTCGGTATGGCTCACAAGCCGATGATTATCGGGCTGAAAGCCAATGTCGCGGAGATAGCTGCCACCTATCAGACAGCTTATCCCCATGCGAGGATACTCTATGCCTCGGAGAAGGATTTTTCCACCAAGAACCGTGTCAGTTTCTTCAACAACATCAAGAACAACGACTATGACTGTGTAATCATGTCGCATGACCAGTTCGGGAAGATACCGCAATCGCCAGAACTCCAGCGACAGATATTGCAGGCGGAGCTTGATACCGTGGAGGAAAACTTGGAAGTGATACGCACGCAGGGTAAAGACGTGTCACGGGGAATGCTCAAAGGCTTGGAAAAGCGAAAGCAGAATCTGGAGGTGAAGTTGCAGAAGATAGCCTACAGCATCGAGCAGCGCACCGATGATGTGGTGGACTTCCGCATGATGGGCATCGACCACTTGTTTGTGGACGAGAGCCACCAGTTCAAGAACCTTATGTTCAACACCCGTCACGACCGTGTGGCAGGACTCGGCAACAGCGAGGGAAGCCAGAAGGCGCTCAACATGCTCTTTGCTATCCGTACCATACAGGAGCGGACAGGCAGAGATCTGGGAGCGACATTTCTGTCGGGAACAACTATCAGCAACTCACTGACTGAGTTGTATCTGCTTTTCAAGTACCTGCGCCCCAAGGAACTGGAGCGTCAGGACATCCGCTGTTTCGATGCGTGGGCGGCCATCTTCGCCAAGAAAACTACCGACTTCGAGTTTAACGTCACCAACAACATCGTACAGAAGGAACGTTTCAGATACTTCATCAAGGTACCGGAGCTTGCTGCTTTCTACAACGAGATAACCGACTATCGCACAGCGGAGGCGGTTGGCGTGGACAGACCACAGAAGAACGAGATCCTTCATAACATACCGCCGACACCCGAGCAGGAGGACTTCATCCAAAAGCTGATGGAGTTTGCCAAGACAGGTGATGCCACCATCCTCGGCAGACTGCCACTGTCGGAAACGGAAGAGAAGGCAAAGATGCTCATAGCCACAGACTATGCCCGAAAGATGGCTCTCGACATGCGCATGATAACCCCGACTTGTGAGGACCATCCCGACAACAAGGCGAGCCATTGTGCGAAGATGATAGCTGACTATTACAAACGCTATGACAATCACAAGGGCACGCAGTTCGTATTCTCAGATCTGGGAACATACCGACCGGGCGAATGGAACGTGTATTCTGAAATCAAACGCAAGCTGATAGAGGATTATGGAATACCGTCGTCTGAAATCCGCTTCATTCAGGAGTGCAAGAACGAGAGGGCAAGAAAGACGGTGATAGCAGCTATGAACGAGGGGTCAGTGCGTGTATTATTCGGCTCCACATCTATGTTAGGTACAGGTGTAAACGCACAAAAACGGTGTGTGGCGATTCATCATTTGGATACACCATGGCGACCGTCCGACTTGGCACAGCGTGACGGTCGAGGTGTGCGTGCCGGCAACGAGATTGCCAAGTTATACGCTGACAATAAGGTGGACATTATCATCTATGCGGTGGAAAAGTCGCTTGACTCCTACAAGTTCAATCTGCTGCACTGCAAGCAGACGTTCATCTCACAGTTGAAAAGCGGAGCCTTGGGAGCGAGAACCATTGACGAGGGAGCAATGGACGAGAAATCGGGTATGAATTTTTCCGAGTATATGGCTATTCTCTCCGGCAATACCGACTTGCTTGACAAGGCGAAGCTGGAGAAGAAGGTTGCTTCTCTGGAGGGTGAGCGCAAATCGTTTAATAAGGGCAAGCGTGACTCGGAAACAAAATTGCAGTCAAAGACGTCAGAGCTGGGTAACAACAAAGCCTCTCTCAAGGGAATGACCGAGGACTACGGCAAGTTTATGGGCAAAGCCAAGAAAGACAAGGACGGCAACATCCTCAACCTCATCACTCTTGATGGTGTGGAGTCCACGAACTTAGAGGTTATAGGAAAGTATCTGCAAATGTTGGCGGAGAAAGAGACAACTGGCGGACAATACAAGCGGATTGGAGAAATCTACGGATTCCCTGTCAAGATTGTCAGCGAGACAAGTTTCGAGAATGGTCTTCCTTTTGTTGACAACCGTTTTTTTGTCGAGGGCAATTACAAGTACCAGTACAACTACGGTCACATCGCCAAGTCGGACCCGATAGCAGCGGCAAACAACTTTCTGAATGCCTTACAGAAGATACCAAGCTACATTGAGCAGTATGATTCAAGATGCAAGGCTTTGGAAAAGGAAATACCGCAACTGGAAGAGATAGCTGGCAAGACTTGGAAGAAAGAGGATGAACTGAAAGGTCTTAAAGCGGAACTGGCGGCGTTGGATAGGAAAATACAGTTAGAATTGGCACCACCACAGGAGCAAGATACTGCTGAAAAACACGAAACAAAGAATATAGAAACAGAACAAAGCATAGTTGGAAAACAAGCACGCTCCTTCTGTCGGTTATGACACCTTATTATATATAGGGGTATCTTAATGTTTTTATCATAATAAGATACCCCTGTTTTTATCTAAAAAATGGCGAAATATTCAATAAATAGCCTTTAAAACAAACTTTTTGGAAATATCACAGCAATATTTAGAATAATTATTGTATTTTTGCATACGAATTATATATCTATAAAAGTATGGCAAAGAAAGATGTAAACAGATTGAAGATAATGTTGGCAGTAACCAAGCACTCAAACAAGTGGTTGGCAGAAATGTTGGGTAAAGACCAAGCAACCATTTCTAAATGGTGCACCAACACTTGCCAACCAGACTTGGAAACCTTAATACGGATTTCTGATTTGCTGAAAGTGGATGTAAACGATTTGTTGAACAAAGAATGTATCAAAGAATGATGGACGATATATTGAAACAGATAAAGGCTGGCGAGGTGTCGGGGGTGCAGTTCAAGGAACGCATTCTCGACAAATATGATATTGCCTGCGAGTTAGTGGCGTTCAGTAATTCACATGGTGGCAAGTTGGTAGTTGGTATAAAGGATAAGACTGGAGAGATCAATGCCTTGTCGTATTCTGAGGTACAAGAAACTACCAACTTATTGAGTGATATTGCTTCAGAAAACGTAGTGCCATCCATTCTGATAAAGATAGATACTGTTGAGGTCGAGAATGGCAACTTGGTTGTTGCTACTGTGAAGGAAGGACTCAACAAGCCTTATCACGACAACAAAGGAATCGTATGGGTGAAGAATGGTGCCGACAAGCGTAAAGTATTCGATAATGCTGAACTTGCAGAAATGATGACCGACTGCGGTAGTTTTGCTCCTGACGAGGCTGGTGTTAGGGATGCAACTGTCAACGACCTTGATGCAACGACCATCAAGCAGTTTCTTGGCAACCGTTTTGAAAGAGTTTTGGAAAAGAAAGGCTTGACAGGTGACGCTTTTAATGAAGCATCACTTGATGCGATATGCTCTGCCATAGCTAAGGGCCATGACTGTGAGAAGATACTTCGCAATCTGCGATTTATCCGTCCCGATGGCACACTGACTGTTGCTGCCATGCTTCTGTTTGGCAAATACACCCAGCGCTGGATGCCAATGATGACAGCCAAGTGTATCTGTTTTGCTGGCAACAGTGTTGGCAGCAAGGTGTTCCGTGACAAGGTGAATGATGCAGATATGGAGGGGAATCTGCTTCATCAATATGACACTATCATGGATTTCTTCACTCGTAACCTACATAATGTGCAGGTGGGAGATGAATTCAACAGCATGGGTAAGTTGGAAATACCTTACACCAGTTTGGTTGAGTTCACTGTAAACAGCCTTGTACACCGTTCGTTGAACATGAAAGCCCCTGTTCGCATTTTCATTTTCGACAATCGTGTTGAGATTCACAGTCCAGGTGCATTGCCTAACGGACTCACTATTGATGACATCAAGGCTGGAACATCCATGCCTCGCAATATGTTCCTTTTTAACAATGCTATATACTTGCTGCCATACACTGGTGTGGGTAGCGGCATCACTCGTGCTCTTGATGAAGATGTTAATGTCACGTTTATGAATAATGACAAGGCGCAGGAATTTGTCATCACGGTTTGGAGAGAAGAAAGTAACGAAGTCGAGAAAAAAAGTAACCAAGTCGAGGGGAAAAGTAACCAAGTCGGTAACCAAGTCGAACAAAAAAGTAACGAAGTCGAAGAGGAGAGTAACGAAGTCGAGGAAAAAAGTAACCAAGTCCAAGACTCTGACACTCGACTTAGACACTCTGACACTAAAAAAGTGTCATTGTCTAATAAGCAAAGGGATATAGTCAATTTCTGTTCAGTTCCTCGAACCACCGCAGAGATCATGGAACGCCTTGGTTTATCCAATCAGACAAAGAACCGTGAGCGTTACATCACATCCCTTGTTGCAGCAGGGTATTTGCAGATGACTAATCCAGATAATCCTACAGCAAGTAATCAAAAATACAAGAAAGTAAACAAAAGATAAGAAGCGTATGGATTCATTATTTCTACTTCAGTTTGCATGTTTTATATTCATGCTCATCAATGCCTTCATCGTAGCACTCTCTCATCTGCATGTAAGATGGGAGAACAAGCGGTATGAGCGTTCTCGATGGATGATTGTTGCTGCCCTGATAGGACTGGCGATACAATATGTGCTGCAGATGACTTTCGGGTTCCGTGCTATGCACGATAATCTGGGGGCGGTCATCAACATCCTCCTCTATACCCCCTGCTTCTCGCTCATCTCCATAGGAATCTACAACATAGAAACCACCCGTGCTAACCTCAGAAAGATGATACTGATGTGTAGTGGCATTTATGCTGCCATCATTGTGGCCTTTTGCGTGGGTATCAGTCTTCATCATAGCCTGTATATCAGAGAGGGGCTTTATCTGATGCTGACTCTGTTTTGCGTAAGTGTTTTCTATTGCATATACATGATTATTCAGGAGATGATTAGGCGTAAAAATATGTTGGAGACAATGGCTGCAACGGATTTGTTGCCTTACGTAAGATATTCGCGTGCCAGTGTAATCATTCTATGGCTCGCAGTTCTCGCTATGCCAGTTGCCATCTTTTCTACTACCTTATTATATATAGTAGGTCCAGCTGTATTGCTTGCCTTGCTGTTCTTCAATCTTACGTTTATCGCTCTCGGCAGCAGTTATATCCCTACCGAAGAACTCTTGGATAAAGAAGTGGAAAACGATGCCTTAGTGGGAACAGAATATAGGTATGGGGGGGGGCACTTTCTGCTAAACAGCAGACCTCTGCTGATAGCAGAACAGAATCTTTACAACCACTTTCCGATGAGCGCAGAGATTTCATCCAGAAAAGTCTTGAAGCATGGTGTGCGAATTTAGGATATAAGGACAGTACTGTGAATATGCTTACCCTCTCTCGCACACTTTGTATCTCCAAGGATGAGTTATCTGTATTCTTCGACCAGTATCTGAAAACTACATTCAGAATATGGCTTGGTGATATACGTTTCAATGCGGCAAAGAAGATGATGTTGGAATTTCCAGACTATAGTAATGACATTATTTCTGCCGAGTGTGGCTTCTCTGCCCGTACCTATCTGTACCGGATATTCAAGTCAAAGGAAGGTTGTACGCCTACCGAATGGCGAGAAGAACAAGTTGCAAATGCAGCACCAGATGATAAAAAACAGGATTAACCATTTTTCAATAAATATCAGAAAAACGCATAATAAAAGGGAAAAAATCGTTAAAATGGGTGTCTACTTCCTACGAAGTAGACACCTAAAACATAGGAAGTAGACACATTGACAGGGGAATACGCCACCTTTTTTTGATGAAAAACACAATCTTTGTGCCATGAAAGAAACAATAGAAACTATACCAAGGATAGAATTAGCCCTGATCATCATCGGGGTGTTTGTACTCATATTAGGTATTATCTTGGGATATGCCATGATACATGAGTACAGGATATATCTTGATGATCACTATAAGGCTCGCTATAGCTTTCGTGACTTCATCAAGAGAGAACGCTTTTATATATATTTGTTCTTCGCATCCATATTTATCTTCCTAACAAACCTCTTGTATTTCCTGGAGTGAGTTTCGGATAGAATGGATGAATTAGCTTTATGGTGGATACTTGTCCTGTAATTGGAGATAGATCTTTATTTTTACGGTAAAAAAAATGAATGATATGATAAATTATTTGACAACAAAAAATCGGTTGCTGGTTGCAATACTTGCATTTATTCTTCCATTTTCTTTTGCGAGAGCAGAAGTAAAAGAAGATGGAAAGACTATTTCGCAAGGCTGGTACGTCGGTATTGAGGGTGGAATGCCTTTCGGTTTCTCTACTTTCTCAAGCTTCGGACACGACAAGACGCGTCTCGGTTGGGCTGCTGGCTTATATGGGGGCCATCATTTCAACTCCATCTTCTCGGCTGAGTTATCTGCCATGTATGGAGAGATGAACTTGTCTGCACAAGACTGCTGCGTAGAACGTAACTATTGGTTGGGTAGCGACGGTGTGCTTTACAAGGCAGGTGTCCTGGGCATGGACAGTTGGGAATATGCCAATCTGAAAAGCCATGTCAGAATGGGCAGATATGGGGCAAGAGTGAATATCAATCTCCTTGGACTGTTCCATCAAACAGCTGACAGCCGATGGGATTTGGCAGTTTCACCTCATATATATGCAGTAACTACCAAGGCTGATATCCAGACTATAGCCGATGATGCTAAGGTAATGAAAGGCTCCACCAACTGGCATTTGGGTTATGGTGCAGACTTGCAGGTGGGTTATCAACTGACTTCATGTCTGAAATTGGGCATCTATTCCGGTTTGACTCGTCTTACTGGCGAACATATGGACGGAATGCCAGAGCATCTGCATAAGAACAACTTCGTTTGGGAAAGTGGAGTAAGATTAGGGATTAACCTCTCTAAAAAGAAGAACAAGGTAGCAGAAACTCCATCAGTTCCACAAATGGAAGTTCTACAACAAGAACCAACTTCTTCGGAGAATGTCAATCAGAAAGAAACAGTGGATAAGGCAGAAACAAGAGTTGTTGAACAAGACATAAAAGAATCTGCAAAGGTGACTTTCCCTGTCATATATTTCACCTTCAATAGTATCGATATCCAACAAAATGAAGAGACTAAATTGAATGATATTCTCAAAACATTGAAAGAGAATCCGAACATGAAGGTGACGGTAACAGGTTGGTGCGACACGAAAGGCAGCGTGGCTGTCAACAAGCGCGTATCTCGCCAGCGTGCAGAAGCCGTAAAGACTTGGCTTGTGAAGAATGGCATAGAGGCTAATCGCATTACTGCAATAGGAAATGGTAGCGATGACACCCAAGATGCGGATAAGGCTCGCCGAGTAGAGACAACAGACAATCATCAGTAACCCATAAAACAAGATAGAATAATGAAAGCAAAAAAAAGATTTAATATTTGGTTATGGGTGCTGTTATGCGTCCCATGCCTGTTGGCAAGTTGCGACCATGATGTTCATGGTGGTGAGGATGATGGTGGCTTGTCAGTATCGCTCACTTGGGCAGATGAAGCCGACCAAGGTACGGAAGTGAAGGATGTGAAGCTCTGGATATTCAATGCCGATGACGGCTCCTTAGTGGAGGAAAAACATTATAGTAGTGCTAAGGAGGTGGCAAGCCAGCGTTTTACTCTGCCTGAAGGATCGTATCGCATCTTGGCTGCCACCAATCTCACAGAACCGTTTACTGTCGGTGAACAGACCAGGGCTTTGACTAATTGGAACAATATCCAGATAGGCTTGACCAATCCTAAAGATGTGAAGCATAATGCTTATTTCGGAGTGACCGACGTGAGGATTGACAACAAGGAAGGCAACTATGTGGTACAGAATCCTGTTAAAAGCGTGCTTGCCGAACTGACCATCATCATAGAGAATGTACCTAAAGGTACAGAGATGAGTGGCAAGGCATTAGATGCAGCCTGGTGTCTGTTCCCTACACAGAAGAATAGTGATGGAGAATATGGATTGCCGAGCATAAAGCCAACGGAAGTGGAAATGCCTACTATCTTGGCTACTGAGTCAACTTTGCAATCAGAAGTCATCCGGCTGATGCCGACCATACAGGGAAGTTCCGCCTCTCATATTTATCTCCGTCTCTTGCTGCCTAACGGGACCTTGCAGGAGTATGACATCACCGCCCCTGCGATGAAGGTTGGAGGAAAGTATGAGTTGCGGCTCAACTACAACCAAATGCAGCCAAAGATGAATCTGGAAGCTACCATCAACGGTTGGACGAACCTCAACAATGAAGTAGAAATCAAATAATAATAATAACATTTAAAATATTGATAAAATGAAAAAGATGACGAAGTTTTTCGCCCTTGCACTCTTGGCAGGTGCAATGGTTTCATGCAGTACAGAAGATATCGCACCTTCTACCCAGAACGATAAGGTAGCCGTGCAGTTTACTGGTGGTATCAGCGTAAACACCCGTGCTGCTGGTGTAGCTTGGGCTGATGGTGACAAGATTGGTATCTTCATGACAGAAGCTGGCAAGACACTCTCTGCGGATGTAATCAAAGAGGGTGTTGACAATGTTTGCTATCAGTCAAATGGAAGTATAGCCTTTTCACCTATTTCTGGAGGTAAGACTGTTTTCTTCCCGATAGATGGAGATGTGGACTTCTATTCTTACTATCCACAGACCACTGTCAATGACTACAAGGTTGCACTTGATGTAACAGACCAAACGAAACAAGAAACTATCGACTTCATGTATGCCAAGACAGAAGGCTGCAACAAAGCTACGCCACAGGTTGACTTGAAGTTCTTCCATAAGTTAAGCAATCTTATTTTGGATGTTCAACCAGGTAACGGTCTCACGCAAGAAGACCTTAAGAAAATGACTGTGACAGTGAAAGGCCAGAATACCAAAGCCACTTTCAATCTTGTGGATGGAACTATCTCTGGTGAAGAAACTCCTGCGGACATTGAGATGCAAACTACCCAAGCTGGCAAGCTGTATGAGGCAATCCTGCTCCCTACAGAAGAAGCAAGCCGAGTGATAGAGTTTGACCTCAAGAATGGTTACGACGCTCCTTTTGTATGGACAATGCCTGTAAAACTTGAGGGTGGCAAAAGATACCACTATACAGTAGTAAAATTGAGTCGTTCTGCCGTAGATATTTCTGGAACCATTAAGTCTTGGACAGAGGCAGGAGACAATAATGAACATATAGCACAATAACAACTCTTAAATAACAAGATATATGAAGAAATTTAGATTCTTATACATCGCTGCCGCAGCATTGCTGTTTGCAGCTTGCGCTAACGAAGAAGATGGTATTGGCAACAATGGTCCTGTTGCTGCTACCGTACAGGCGGATATTTCCAACAATATCAAAACCCGTGGAACTGCAGACAACAACAAATGGACAACTGGCGACGCTATCGGTGTGTACGTCACTTCCGCAGGAAACACAAAAGGAACAAATGTAAAGTATGAATATGACAGATATGGTGAATTTGTTTCGGCAAATCCTATTTATTTTAGAGATAACGCGGAACAGACATTCAGTGCGTATTATCCATACATTGATGACCCCAATAATGACAAATTCGATGAGGATGGTTGGTTAATAAATGATTGGACTATTGATTACAGCAATCCAAGTAATACCTTATTAGCAAACGATTTTCTCTTTGCCTCGGGAGCAACAGCCAGCAAAGCATCGCCAATGGTTAATTTCACTGACTTGAATAATGTGGGTGAATCCTTGCCAGAGAAAGATCATCGCTTTAAGCACAAGATGAGTATGATAGAATTTACGGTCATTGCAGGAGAAGGTATAGAGGCCAGCAAGAGTGATCTTCAAAGTATAACATTGGACAAGATAAAGACACAGGGTAAGATAAATGTAAAAACAGGTGCGACAGAAGTCACAGGGACTTCTTCCCTAAAAACCTTACCAGTAACAGGTTTTTTGACCGATGTCAGGGTCTGCAAGTTTATACTCTTCCCGCAACAGTTCGAGAACAAAGAATTGACCATTAGTTGTAGTGTGTTGTATAACGAAAATACTATTAACAATTATACAACAAAGATACCCCTACCAAATGGATTCGAAGGTGGTAAAAAATATACTTATACTATCTCTGTTAGAAATAATAGTATAGTAATAGGAAATGCAAGCATAACGGGTTGGGGTATTGGCGCAGACAATGAATTTCTCGATGCAGAAATAGAATAATTCTGATAAATAAGGTACTGAAATAGGAAATACAGGGTTAGTGAGCTTGGTCGCTCACTAACTCACTAACAATAAAAAACTGAAGATTATGAAGACGATAAAACAAAGAATTTCCTATGCGGTAATGGGCCTTATGGCTATGGGCTTTACAGCATGTACGCAAAATGAAGATATGGCTCCTACGCTGAAAGGGCAGGAAATCAATGCCACTTTCTCTGTTGGAGGTATGCAGACTCGTGTCAATGCATTGGGATATGGTGACAATTGGGAGGATAAAGATAAACTGACAGTAAGTATATTTACGGATTATGATCCTGGTAGTACGACTGTTCTTTCTTTTAATAGTGCAACAAACGAATGGTCTCGTACAGGAAGTTTTCGTTGGTTAACAGGCTACGATCAACATACTATTTTGGCTGTATATCCATCTGACACGGATTTTGGGAAAAATAATCTACAGTATGATTTACAGACAGATCAAAGCAGCGAAAGTAAATTAAAAAACGCTGATCTCATAACTGGATATTGGCACGATTTTCCTCGGTTTGATTTAAGCATTCGTATGAAGCATCGCATGTCGCTGGTAACAATAGTATATCATGTTGGAACTGCAGATTATCCTAATATGGATATTAGTGAACCACAAGTGTATTCTAAGCACAATAGTGTTGATTTTAACAGAGACGACCGACAAGAGCAATTTGTCATGAGTACACCTACTACTAATCCAGCTTGGGTACAAGCCTGTAAGCATGACGGCGATATGTTTTCAGCAATCGTTATCCCTGGTTCATACAAAACTGACGATATTTTCGTGAAATTCAAGATAGGCGACAAAAACTTCCATGCAAAAATGAGGTCAGATACGAACTTTCAAGAAGGCTATCGCTACATCTACAAACTCGATGTAGGAAAAGACAAAGTGGAACTAACCCGAATCAGCGTAGATGATTTGAAAGGTTGGGACAGTAACAACGAAGAAGATCTCAAATAATTGGAGGAAAGAATATGAAAAAGATATTTCAATACATCATGCTGGCAGTCGTTACTATAGTAATGGCGTCATGCACAAGTGATATAGAAGAAACAACCGCAACAACAGGCAAGAGCAACGTACAGTTGGTTGTAGGTGAATTTCCTGCATTCGGAGATTCACAGACTCGTGCTATTGGTACACCTGATGAAGGCAAGACTTCATGGGCAGAAGGAGATGAGTTGCTTCTGGAGATGACCAGTAAGACTTTAGGGACTAAGTATGCTGCTTTTAAATATAATGGCAGTAGCTGGGAATTGGCAAGTGGCGAGCTGTCTTATAAAGAAGACGAAGTGCCAACCTTTCCTCATGTATATTATGCCCCTAATTACAAATGGGAAGCTGGCAAATTAGTTTTGAAAGAAGGTAAGGCTGCTGGAACCGATGAATACATCGAGGGAACAGCACAAATAACCCCTAATGGTGAGGCTATAACCGTAAAATTTGCCGAGGCAACACGCAACTATTCACGCCTCCGCATTGCAACTATGCCAAATAAGCCAATAACAGTAACCATCGATAGATACACTCCTGCGGGCAGCAGCGATATGAAATGGGATCAAAAATATGCCCTTACATCTGATGAAAAGGGCAATGCCTATTTATATGGTACTTTTGTACCATATTCCAGAGTCGATGTGAAATATGGGGAAGCTCCTTTGGCAACTCATAAATTCTCGCAAGCAACAGTAAATGCTAAGAGTTATGCACTGGATGCTACTGTTGTTTCGCTGACTGACGAAGGTATCACTTACGATCAAATTGTGGAAGACGTCAAGAAGGAATTGGATGCGGGCAAGACTTACATCAATCTCATTCTTGCTCCCGATGTGGATGAAGAAACATTGGAAGCAATACATATCGGACTTCAAGAAGCAAAGTATTGGAGTATAAACCTTACTTTGATAGGATGTAAGAAGATTCCTTCAAGAGGATTTTTGCATTTTGACATGCTGAAATCCATAGTCCTCCCAGATGTTACAGAAATCGGGGAAAATGCTTTTTCAGATTGTACAGGGCTTCAAAAAGTAGTTTTAGGCAATCTTACAAAAGTATATGGTAATGTCAGAAATAATGGTATCTTTGATGGTTGCGAAACCCGGTTCATCGATTTGGTTTTGTCAAAAGACCAGAAAGTTATGAATGATGGCGAAGCCGAAGGTAGGTATTGTTGGACTGCTGATATTATTACAGATTATGATCTTAGTGATGAACATGTCAGCAAAAAATTCCTTGGGTATGAATTTAAGTCCATAACGTGTAGATATAAATTTGAATAATAAAGTAGATTGTTTAACTCCTAAGCTGGGCAAGGAGTATAAGTTGCTCAGCAACATATATTCACCCGCACTTCACTTTTACCTTTGCACCTGGAAACAAGTTTAAACGAATTGGTTAACGGGTGTTAAGGTGAACTGTATGTCACGCTAGAATATCACTATTTTTTGATTCAGTCCTTCGCCAAGCCAAATGTTTTCTTGTTTCCATTTAATGCTAAAATGTCAATAATATGGATAAGGAACTTTACTTTGGCGTAGATGTCTCCAAGAAGACTCTCGACCTTGCTTATTATGATGGTGAAACCATCGACTGGAAGAATGCTCATATTAAGGTGAGCAATGATGATGCTGGGTTCAAAAAGATTGGCTCCTGGGTCGCAAAGGTAGGAAAAGACTTCGATACCTTTTTGTTCTGTATGGAATATACTGGACTCTATAACCAAAACTTCAGATTATGGCTGGAATCCAAAGAATATATCTATGGTATGGTGGAACCTCGCAAAATGCATCGCTTCGAGCCAGACTTGGATGATGACCAGCGCTCTCTAGACCGTATCAAGACTGATGAACTGGATGCTTTCAGAATAGCAATCTATTGTGAGCAGAACCACAAGAAGATTCTTCGCAATCCCTCCAAACTTCCTTCACCTGTCTATTTCAAGTTGAAGAGATTGCTGGCAGAGCGTAAGCAGAACACCAAGCAGTCAACTCTCTATAAGCAGCAGCTTCATGATATCTGCGCATACGATACAGACTTATCCGTTGAACGCAAGAAACTCCTGCTGAAGAACATGCAGGAAAACCAGAAAGCAATAGACAAAGAGATTGACAGCTACATGAATGAAGATACAAGCATCAGAAAGAATTACAATCTGCTGACCTCCATTCCTGGCATTGGTCGCATCATAGCGTTGGAAACCATTGTATTGACGGAAAATTTCACTGCAATCAGCAATCCTCGCAAATATGCCTGTTACATAGGAATAGCCCCTTTTAAAAAGGAATCTGGTACCTCAGTAAGAAAGAAAACGGGGGTTTCCAAGAAAGGCTTTTCTGAAGCCAAGGCAGACTTATCCATAGCTGTCCTTTCCGCCATAAGGAACAATCCTTCAATAAGAGACTATTGGATACGCAAGAGAAAGGAAAAATGCGGTGGCATCGTGCTCAATGCCGTCAAGTTCAAGCTGGTCCTTCGTATGTTTGCCGTGATAAAGCGTGGAACACCATATGTGGAGACAGATGCATATAAGAACTAAAATGCAGCAAAAGTGAACTATCGCACTTCTTAGAGCATAACTATTTCCCGACTAAGTCTTTTGTCTGCGTTTTTTTCACTACCTTTGCCGGAGCATCTGAAATGGAAGGAACTCCGGACGGGGGTAGTGAACTATTTTGTCTTAGACAAAGACCTTTCCCTGATCTAGTCTCCCCAGCCTGAAATGCCAGGTCAAGTGCCGTTTAGGGAATTAGCCGTGGAAGCTTTTAAAAGATGTGGCTTACCCTGACATAGAGAGCTCCTTCCTACAAAATGCGGTACAAAGGTATGAAAAATAAATCATTTATCGGCATCGACATCTCAAAAAATGTCATTGACGTATCAATTTTCTGTGAAGAAACCCCAATTAAGGACTTTTCTCACGATGTATTCAACAATTCCCGCAAGGGATTTGGCGAAATGTGCACATGGCTCAAGAAGAATCATGTGGTTCTCTCGAACAGTCTCTTCGGAATGGAGTTCACCGGCAGCTATTCCATGGAGCTGGAGAAGTTTCTTAATACCAGGAACTATCAGTTCTGCATGCTCTCCACCCATGTGGTAAAGCATTATCCCATGGGGCCCAAGGACAAGAGCGACAAGATTGACTCTGCCAAGATTGCAGACTTTCTCTATCGCTATAATGGTACTGAATGTGTCAAGCCTTATAATATGCCTGACAAGACCATGCAGAGACTCAAGGCACTGATGAATGAGCGTAAGTTCCTGGTGGAACAGCGTACATGCTTCATGAACAGAAGACAGCTATGCATCACAAAGGAAGATGCCCAGTTATATGATGGCTACATCAAAAAATTCAGCCGTGACATTGAGAACATCGAGTTGGAAGAACAGAAGTTGCTGGCTACAGACGATAGCCTCTTGTCTACTTACAAGAATCTTCTGACAATACCGGGAATAGGCTTCGTCAATGCCATAAATGTCATTGTCATTACCCGAAACTTTACCGCTTTTGAAACAGCAAGGCAATATGCCAGTTATGTTGGCGTGGCACCGCACTTCCGCACTTCAGGCACCAGTGTGAAATGGCGTCCCCGACCTTCAGCACGCTGTGATGGTCAGGCGAAAGCAGATCTATCCATGGCGGCCACAGTTGTTGTACAATATGATGCAGAGTTACAATCATTTTATAACCGTAAATTAGGAGGTAAGCAAGATTCAGACACAAAACGCAAGGCATTGAATGCCGTTAAGTTCAAACTTGTTCTCAGAATGTTCGCTATAGGTAAGCAGAACAGAAAATGGGAACCGTTGGATTCAAAGAGCAGCAATGAAAAACTTGCAATATCATAAGTCCGAAACAAGTGAACTATAGCAGTCTGTGCTACTGCCATTTAGAGTCTTGTAAAGACACAAACACGGATAACTAATTAGGAATCTAGCCACACGCTATTAAAAGAACGAGTTCCGTGTTGATTTGTAACAGAAAAATCATTTTTGACCATTTCTGCTACCGATATTTTAGTGCCTGTATGTTCCAAAATACCTCTTTTGTATTTATTAACACAAAAAGTTGCTCAAAAATTTGGCTATGTCTTAGGAATCTTTTAGG
>ERZ894177.446-NODE-446-length-27183-cov-16.1742_pt1 | contig 27183 bp, 25 predicted proteins | sample MGYA00380277_ERZ894177 | MGnify/ENA primary metagenome ERZ894177 (study PRJEB32331, sample SAMN06328428) | human gut metagenome | biome: human gut microbiome; feature: stool | host: Homo sapiens | collected 2014-06-03 ... | reverse complement strand
CTACGAATCAGTAGGCCGGGGGTTCGAGTCCCTTCCATCGCACCAAGTAAAATCCCACGATTGACCGTTGAAAATACGGTGTAAATCGTGGGATTTCTTGCTTTATATAGCTGTCAAAATGGCTGGAAAGTGCCTTGTTTGTGCCTTATTGCTCAAAAAATGCCTTGCCGGAGTGCCTTACAGCGTGCCTTGCGCTGGATGCCCGGCGGGGCGGTTTTGTGCCTGTTTACCGCCTGTTTGATAGCAAAAAAGCCTGTCCGGTGTGTAGCCGGGCGGGCTTTCGTGCTGTCTGTAGGTGCTGCGGCTCTATCGTGGGTCATGCACTCTGGGCGGTGGGCTTCTCTTTTTCAGTCTTGGCAAGGTAGTTGTAGGCCATGCGGCAGACACCCTCCTCGGTGTAGTAGTCCCCCAAGAGGTCCGCAACCTCTGCCCATGTCAGGCAGCGGACAAAGCGCAGACGGAAGATCAGATACAGGCGTGCGTCCTGAATCGTGGAGCAAAAGGCAACGGCCTTATCTCGCTCCTGTTCGGCCTGTTCCTCAAGGTAGGTGATTCGTGCGTCCATGTCGGCGATCTCAACGGCCAGCCGCCCGGTGCTGTCTTTCACGCCGGATGCGTGGGGCATACCGTTCAGTGAGGGTGCAGCGGGTTCGGCTCGTTCGCGCAGGAACTTCAAAGCCTCACGGTTCTTTTGGATGGTCTCATTCAGGTGGAAGTAGCGAGAGATCTCTGTGAGTGTCATTGTTTCCCCTTTCATCAATTCGACTGCGCCTATTTTACCACAGAAGAAACCAAGAATCTATCATAGAACGATGAAAAACACCCTCTGCGGCCGTTTGTGGGCTGTCAGAGGGTGTTTCTGTTACTGTTCGATGGTCTGTGCCTTGCGCTTCCGCCGGGCGCGTTCTTCCCGGATGCCCTGCACCCTGCCAGCGTTCCAAAGGGCGGTGATAAGCCCCATGAAGCGATATGCGCCTGTTAGGCCAAATTCATTGGGGACTTCTGTAATGGCGTTGAAAAGCTGACTTACTTCCTTGAGGGTCTGGGACGAACTCCACAGCCACGACATTTTCACGGCTTCTTCTGCGGTAACGGTGGGAATTCTGGGGGTGCAATCAGAGTGCTGCATAGTGTACCTCGCTTTCATAATTCAATTAAAGTGCCGGAAATTTTCTCGGCTGACTGGGTAAAGATAGGGCTTGTAAAGCCCGCTGCCAGCCCGGCGGGGACTTTACAGTACCTTGGGCGTGTTCGGCATGGCTTCTGCTCTCTGGGGCTGTTGCGCTGCATCGTGCAGCGCATGGAGATAGGTCAACAGGCGGTCTTTGTCGGCGGCTGACAGGCTGCGGACACGGCAGAGGACTTCTTGCCACTGGGCTGCGGTCATACCGCTGCACCCCCTTCCAGCAGCTTGGCCACGCTCTTGCCGGCCTTTGCTGCGGCTGCATCCAGTGCGGCCAGCTTCCACAGAAAGCCGGTGTCAACTTTGGCGGTCAGGCTCTCACCCTTGTGGATCGCTGACACGGTGTAGCCCTGCTGGGCGTACTGCTGCCGGATCCAGCTCTGCGGGGTCTGGTTCAGGTGGTCGAGCGTGTTCATCCGGCCACCATCCAGCACGATGCTTTCCCGGTGCAGGGCGCGGGGCTTTGCTTCCCGCTGGTCGATGTACTCCACCTCAAAGGCGTGCAAGCTGATTTTCTTCTCCAACTTCATGGTCATATCCTCCCATCATTCCCGGCGGGCTTCCATCTTCCCGCCGGGGGTCTCTGCTCGTGTTACAGGGCTTCCAGCGGCTGCACCTGTGATGCACCGAAGAACGATGCCCGGTAGGTCTGGCCGTCTCCCCTGCTGCTGTGGATCAGCACCGCCTGAAACAGGGCCTTTGCGCCATGCTCCACCATGTACCCGGCAGCTTGCCAGCCTGCCCAGGTGTTCACCGGCTCGGTGATCCCGGCGGCTTGCTGGGCTTCCTCGATGTGCTTGGCGTTGACCGGGGCAGCCTTTGCGCTGTTCCATGCCCGGTGCAGGGCTTCGGCAAAGCTGCTCACGCCCTTGCGGTACAGCTTCCATGCCTTGTGCATGATCTCGGAGAGATTGTACTTCTTCATACTGTCCTCGCTTTACTTTGCGGGTCGGCTCCTGTATAATGGGCTTGACCCTGTTGTTGGGTTTGGCTCGGTGTTTGGTTTGGCGACTGGCACCGGGCCATTTTTCATATACAGCTTTCGGGAAGTGGGTTACTGACTTAGCTAACTTTCCGTATTTGCGCTCCCGGTTCTTACTTCGCCCCTTGCCTTCCGGTCGTGCTTCCCTTGCTGTATCTTTATTGTATTACGATTTGCGTAATTTGTCAATACGTTTTGCGTAATTTTGTAAGAAAAAATTTCGAGAATCGTATTGACTGTGAACGAATATCGTAGTAATATGAAAACAAGGAATGAGGTGAAAGAAATGGCGATTCGCTATCATCTGAAAGCTATGTTGGCTGATAAACGCATGACCCAAAAAGAACTTGCTGAGGTTACAAAAATTCGCGCACCTACGATTTCAGCAATCTGCGTGGGAAGTGTCAAACAACTTCCCATTGGAGTTCTGGACAAAATATGTGCTGTGCTCGACTGCCAGCCAGGTGATCTGCTGGAATATGTACCCGATGAGGTTCCGAACGCTGAAACAATAGCAGCCATCAAGGAACTGGACAACGGCGGCGGTGAGCATTTCACAGGCTCCACGGAAGAACTTGTAAAGAAGCTGCTGGATGAACCCACCGGGGAGGAATGAGCATGGAAGAACTGTATAAGCAGCTGGCAGCACTCGCCCGCCAGCACGGAGCCCGGCGGCTTGTGCTGTTCGGTTCTCGTGCCAGAGGGGACAACCGCTATAACAGTGACGTTGATCTGGCTGTGTATGGGATGCCAGAGGGCAATCGGGCAAACTTCTGGATGGATTGCGAGGACTTGCCCACGCTGCTGAAATTTGACATCGTGCACATCACGGACGGTATGAACCCGGTGTTTATCGAAAATATCAAGAAGGACGGTGTAACCCTTTATGCTGCAGAAGATTGAACACTATATCAGCGCACTGGCGCAGCTGGAACAGGCTGTAGCCATCTATCAGAAGAGCCAGCAGGATGCCCTTTACCGTGACGGCCTGATCCAGCGGTTTGAATTTACGGTGGAGTTGGCATGGAAGTCCATCAAGGAGTATCTGGAAGATCAGGGCAGCACAACGCCTATCGCTACCCCTCGTGCTGTGCTGAAAGAAGCCTTTGCCGCCGGAGTGATTCAGGACGCAGAGGAATGGAACAAGATCATCACAGCCCGCAACATCACCTCCCATGTCTACGATGAAAAGACCGCCGAGGATGTGGCTGCACAGATTTGCAACGACTTCCTGCCCCTGCTGAAAGCACTGGGCAAGTTCTACCGCGACTGATAGCCCGCCGGGGCTGCCTGAGCAAGAATAGAACCAACGGCAAGGAAAACACCCACAGAAAGAAGCAAAGCCCTCAGACACGCGCTGTCGCGGTCTGGGGGCTTTGTCATGCAGCGATTTTGTTGAGGTCAACAGAATCGTGTAGCTGAAGTGCTGCGCCCGGCGGGGGCTGCACGGTCAAAGGGTTTGGGATGCTGCCCAACAAGTTCTTGCAAGGCAAGAGGCTTTGTACATACAAAGACACTGCTTGCAGCGCCTATGGTGGTACCACGGTGCACTGCTTGCAGGTGCAAGGCATATCATGCGTATGCTCTGCGGAATTTATCGTGCTCCGCTTCTTCGACAACGCCGAGGATGTACTCCCGCATATCGTCATCGTGGGAAGTCAAGAGGCTTTCAAACTGCTGCGTGTCAGACACGCCAGAGAAGTTGTAGACAGGGGCGAAGTTGATGGAGATCGGACTGCCCTCTGAGTGTGTGAAGCTGGATGCCGGCACAACTTCCGCCGAGGCGGCGGTGTTCGCGGTGAGTGCTTCATACTCGTTGTACACTGTCCAGTCATGGTAGAACGTCTGCATGGAATTCTCGGACAACCCGGCGGCTTGCTGAATGGCTGCAAAGTCAAGGGCGTTTTTGCTGACGATCTGCGTGAACTGCTGCGCTTCATCGAATGCTGCGCGGGTCTCCGGCGCAGTCAGCACGGTTTCGCCGCCGTTGAAGTAGACCAGCTCCGGGCCGTTCTCACCAACGATGGCAAAGCCCGGCGCAGCGGATTCCGTACCGACTGCATAGCCGGGAATGTTGCCGCTGTAGCTGCCGCCTGCTCCTGCCAGTGCGGTGGAAGCAGCGGAGGCGATTTTGGAGAATACGGTCTGAACACGGGGGAGCATCCCCTCTGCGCCATCCACAAAGCCCTGAATGGTGGCTTGTGCGCTTTCCTTGGCCTCATCACTGAGGTTCATGTCTGCCACGCTGTCGGCCACGTTCTGCGCAATCTCGTCCATGGCGTTGCTCATGCCGGTTTCTAAGTCGGCCATGCTCTCGCTGGTAGTTTTCTGCGCCTCCTGCAGTTCCTGATAGTTCTGAACCATCTTTGCAAGGTCGGCGTCAGAGGCCGATGCCATGCCGGCAATGGCGTTCACAGAATCCTTGCTGCCATCGGCAAAGCTGGCAATCACGGCACTCAGACCGTCAATGTCAGCGGCGCGGGCATTCAGGCTCTCAAGATTCTGGTTGTAGCTGTCCCAGTAGGTGATCTGGCTCTCCAGTGCGGAGTTGATGCTGGACGCAGAGGTGGCAACGATTTTTTCAGCGGTATCCCACAGGTCATACTGCCCGCTGACGCTCTTCAAAGCTGCATCATAGGCCTCGTTATAGGCCGAGATGATGCCCTGAATATTATTTTGGGCAGCAGACAGGGCGGCGGCAACATCCTCGGCACTGTCTGCTGCAGAATCCTGTGCATCTGCCATGCCGTTGATTGCGGCCGCTGCTTCCTGATACTCGGTCTGGGCAGCGTCTACCGCTTCCTGATCTTGCGCCATCGCTTCGGTGTAGTTCTCTACCTCTCGCCGGGCAGTCACAAGGTCTGCCGAATAGCTGAGGTATTCGCTGCGCAGCTGCTGCACATCCTCGCTCATGGTGCGCCACGGAAGATCCTGAACAGTACCATAGGTCAGCTTAAACTGTTCGTCTGTCATGCTGAGGGTGGCAAGCAGCTTATCATAGCTGGTAACCATGCCGGCATTGGATTTCTCAACCTTGGCTTTTGCAGCGTTCAGTTTGACCTCGTTCTCTGCGCTTTCGCTTAGCACATCTCGGTATTTCTCATACAGAGTGTTCAGATAGTCCTGCCGGGCTTGCGCCTTTGCATCGGCCACATAAGCGTCTGTGTGCTGGCGCAGGGCTTCGGTGCCGCCCTTGATGGAATCCGTTTCAAGGTCAATATCATCCGCAAGACTGGGCACCAGCGCAGACAGGCGGGCAAGGGTATCGTGATACTCGGTGTTCCCGGCGGTGTTGCCACCAGTAGCCGCCTCGATGGCCTCCAGCTTGCCGATGTACTGGTCGGCAACGCTGGCAGTTGCCTCCATGCTGGACAAGGTGGTGTCGTAATCTGTGCCGGCCTCTTTCATGGCACTGCCCATGTTCTGAGCCGCGGTGGTCAGTTCCTGCACAGAGGGAACTGTATCGTTAGCAGCAGAGGAAAGCAAAGCCACGACTGCCGCCACACCGCCGGCAGCCAGCGCGGCGGTGCCCAACACAGGGACAACGGTAGTCAGAGTGGGTGCAAGTACCTTGCTGAGTTTAAGGGCAGCATTTACGGCGGTGATGGCTCCGGCCAGACCGCCCAAGGTGACTGTCCCGGCGGCAATGCCCTTGATCACGCCGGGGTTTTCCTCGACAAAGCCCTGCATCCAGCCCAGAACCTGCGCGCCAACATCGTACAGGCCGGACATGGTGGGAGTCAAATCCTCGCCGATGGCGATTTTCAGGCCGTCAGCGGCAGACTGCATCAGAACCAGCCTGCCGTTCATGTTGTCGAGCATGGTGCCCGCCATCTTGTCGGCAGATCCGGCGCAGTTGTTCAGGGCTTCGGTGTAGTCGGAGAACGACTGCCCGCCTTCTGCGGCAGCCTCACTGCACCCGGCCATGATGGTTTGCAACTTGGAATACTGGTTTGTGCCAGCAATGGTCTTGGCAAGGTTGGCCTGCTCTTGGTCGGTCAGGTCACCCCAGACCCCGGCAATCCCGGTAAGGATGCTGGACAGGGACTGCATATTGCCCTGTGCATCGTAGATGTTCACGCCATAGTTTGCCAGTTCGTCACCGCACTTTTTCGTGTTGGTGGCAAGGCGGGTGAAGATGGCGTTCAGGGCTGTGCCAGCCTCGCCACCCTTAACGCCGGCATTGGCCATGGTAGCCAGAACTGCGGTGGTTTCCTCGACAGAGTAGCCGAGGGAGGTTGCGGTGGATGCACACGCCTTGTATGCCTCGCCCAGCTGGATCACGTCCGTGTTGGAGTGAGCCATGGCGTAGGCCATCACATCGACAAAGTGCGTGGTGTCAGAGGCTTTCAGACCAAAGGCGGTCAGGTTGTCGGTGACAATATCTGATGCCTGCGCCAGATCCATGTTGGCAGCAGCAGCCAGATTCAGCACCGGGCTGATGCCGTCCAGCATAGACTGGGTGTTCCAGCCCGCCAGAGCCATGTAAGACAAAGCGTCCGCAGATTCACCGGCGGTGAACTTTGTGCTTGCGCCCATCTCCTTGGCTTTGTCGGACAGGGCTTCCAGCTCATCGCCGGATGCGCCGGACAGGGCTTCGACGTTGCTCATGGATGCTTCAAAATCACCTGCGGTGTTGATGCAGTCCATGTATGCGTCTTTGATTTCGCCGAGGGCTTTTGCGATGCCAGCCGTGGCAAGCACAGATTCAACGGCATCGAGGGCTTCGACAGATTTCTCGCCGAAGCCCTTTGCACCCTCTCCGGCCTCGTCCATGGTCTTTTTGAGGTCAACCTGCTGGTCTTTCAGCTTATCGATCTCGGTTTCCAGCCGAGTGGTTTCTGCTGTCAGCTGCGTGGTGTCCACGCCAGCTTCCCGCAGGGTGTTCCCGGTGGCAGCCAGACGCTGCTCATAGGTGTGCAGGGAGGTCGTGGTCTTGTCGATCTGCGCCTGCTTGGAAATCAGCTTGTTTTCCAGCGCAGAGGAATAGCCCTCGGTCTCCTGAATCTCTTTCTGGATATTATCGTACTGCTGCTGCAACACGGCCAGTCGCTGCTTGGTGGAGTCAACGGCCTGCTGCTGCTTCTGGTACGCAGTTATGTCGGACTGTACCTTGTTCAGCTGCTGGATTCTGTTCTGCGTTTCCACAAGAGCAGACTGTGCAGCCTTGAAGGTGCTGGAGAAGTTGCTGTTCTGTTTGGCGGACAGGTTGAACAGCAACTCCCATTCTTTTCGAGCCATAAAATCCCTTTCTCTTGCCATATTCGATTGTGCTACACCCGGCGGGTGCAATTATGCCCCTCACCGCGGCAAGAACGGTGAGGGGCATAGTTCTATCAGGGAGTGCGGTCGGAATCCTTTTGGGGCTCACCCCCTTCCTTTCTCTGCTGGTAGGCGACCCATGCTGTGTCCAGCTTGGCCTCGCCATCCGGCATAGCCATGATCTTGAGATATAACCGTTTGCAGCCTCGTGCAAGTCTGGCAGTGTCCTCTGGTGAAATCTCATCGAGGTGGATGTGAACATTGTTGCTCATTGCTGCATCCTCTTTTCGTTTTGCTTGCTGATATGATGATTTTTGAGAAAAAAGCGGTAACGAAATGACCGAAAAAATTTTTTGCTGTGTAGCTGCAAGCCGGGGTCGACGAGCCCGCTAAGGGCTAGGGTACCCGTTCACAGTACCTTGAGTGGGTGCCGGGCTTGAGATGGGCTGCCGGGTGTGATAGAATGGCTGCGGGATGTGGTCTGTCAATCGCTCCCGCTTGGCTGCCTTGCGAGTTCGCTGCTTGCATGGCGGCCTTTTATTTTGCCCTATGGTCTGCCCTTTGTTTGCCGGAACGGAAAGACGATGCTGTTTGCTGGCCGTTTTGCGTCCGATGTGATGATCTCTTGGGCGGCTTGCAGAGCCTCATACCCGCCGGGCAGAGCGAGGATACAAGCGTACAGCTGCATAAAGGCAACGACCAACTGTGCAACATACTCTTGTGTGATACCCTGCGGCGGGGCGTTGCCGGGCTGCTGCGGCGTGCCGGAATTTGGATTGTTCATGGGGTAGCCTCACTCTCGCTGCCTTTATGGCTCGGATGGCGTGCGGCTCGGTATGCCTCCAACTCGGCCATGAGTTCCGGATCTTGTTGGAACCGCTTATGGTATTCGAGGAAAACTCGACCGATTCGCTCTGCGACCTCCGGCGGGATCTCGTCCACGTTGACATGGATGCTGGCATTCATCTGTGCCTCCTGTTGTTGAGTGTGGTAAGTGGCTTAGTTGTGCATATACGGCAGCAGCATATGGTAGACCAGCTGCAAAACGTGCACCGGGATGCTCTGGCCGTGCTGCAAGGCGGTTTCGATGCAGGCGATATACTGTGCACCGCTTGCGTCATAGTGGTACGGTTCCCGGCGGCGCGGTTTGTTCTGACTGTGCTTCATGTGTGTTCACCTCCCTTCCAGTTCACTCGTGACGGCGAGAAAGCGCTGGCGGGGCTTGTCGAAGGTCAGAGGGATTTCGCCGACGCGCCCCTCTTTGTTCTTGGCAAGGATGGCTTGATACTCTTCCTTGTCAGCAGACAAGAGCAAAATTGCGTCTGCATCCTGCTCCAGCTGGCCGGATTCCTTCAGATCGGCGGTGCTGGGGGATGTGTGTGCCGCATTGCGGTTCAGCTGGGCAAGAGCTATCACAAGGATTCCTGTGGTCTGAGCCAGCTCATGCAGGGCAATAGAGATGCTGGTGATTTGCTGGTATCGGTCTTTTGCCTTGCTGGCGGCCAGCAGCTGCAAATAGTCAATGAAAATAACCTGCGCTTTCATCCGCTGTGCCTGAGCCTTTATCCAGCCAACGCCTTTTCCAGAGGCTGAACGGATGAACAGCGGCAGCTTGTGCAGATCTGCAAGACTATCAAGGTCGGACTGCGGAACGCTCTTATTTTTTACATCTGCCAGCGGAACGGCCAGACGGTTCGCAATGACGCGGGCGGTCAGGGTATCCGGGTCGGTTTCAAGACTGAAATAGCACACCCGGAAGCCCCGCCGGGCTTGCTCACAGGCCATTTGCAGGGACAGGGCGGTTTTACCGGCAGACGGTCGGCCGCCGATGATGAACAGGTTGCCCGGTGAAAGATGCAGGTGCTTGTCCAGCACCGGGATACCGCTGGGAATGTACTTCGGCTTTTCATTCAACTTGCGGACATAGTTGTCTACCAGTTCCCCGATAGGCTTAAAATCCTGATTCTCCCGGTCAAGCGTCAGGGTTTCGCCCATCTGGCTATACAGGTCGGGCAGGTCTGAAAAGGTGGTCAGGTTACTGCCAGCCTGAAGGGCCAAACTCTGGAACTTGGCCAAGGCCGCCTGTTCCCTGACAAGCTGCGTCCATTCTTCCACGCGGTCGCGGGTTATGGCGATATACTCACCCTCGCATTCCTCCACGCACTCCATGATGGCCGTTCGCTGCTCCGGGTAGCGGGCGCAGGCTTCCACCGCGTCCAGTTGACCCTTTGCGTTCCAAAGGCCGCACAGAGCCGCAAACACTGGCTGAAGGTCTGCCGGGAAGTGTTCGATCTCCAAATCCGGCAGAGAGTAGGGCGCAAGGTCTGGCTTGATGAGGATTGCACCCAGTAAAACCTTGTGAATGTTCATGTCAACACCTCAAACTTCCTTTCCTGCGGCTGTTCGGGCTTCTTTCGGGCTTCCCGGCGGGCTTCTACATCTCCCAGCGTCCGCACACCGTCGGCCTGCCAACTTTTCAAGATGCCGTTGGCGTACTTCCATGACCGGTGACCACTTTCGGCAGCCTCGTCAAAGGCTTCACAGATTACCTCTGGGGGAATAGAATCGCGGTAGCGTTGCAGCTTGTCCAGTGCCGAACGTGGGAAGATGCCTATCACCCGCTCAAAGTGCTGCACGATTTCGGCGAGGTCTGAATCTGTGCGAGGAGCGGCGGTTGTGGCGGCTTTCTCACTACCTCTTTCTAGGTTATGCTTTGTTAGGCTATGCTGGGTTGCCACTTGGTTGTCAGATGGTATACCAATGGTATCCATTTGGTTGCCAGTTGGTATACCAAGGTTTGCTAAAATATAACGTTTGTTCGCACTTTCTGTTAACTGCGCGAGTTCATTTTGAAACGCAGTTGGTTTGTATCTGTCATTGCGTAAATTGTTGTTGGCTTTCCAATCGGTGATAACGAGCACTTTTGAAGGGAAAGAAATGACATATCCGGCGGTTTCCAAGGGCTTCAAATCACGAGCGGTGCAACCAATAGAACGGATAATGGCGCGGGGGTTTGCTACAAACCCATCATCATCGCCCTGCATACCGAGATGGAAATACAGGGCCTGCGATTTCAGTGGCAATTCCAGAAAGCTGTCTGTTTCAGTCACTGAACTTGAGAACATTCGTTTTACAGCCATTCGCTTACCTCCCGGCCACCCGGCGGATACCGCCCACAGCTTCATCCTGTTCCGCCGGGATGGGGTCGCCTCGCTCAAAATACTGGGCCAAGCTGTCGAGATTGACCAGCCAGCGGTGACCTGCGACCACATACCGAACTTTACCCTGCCTACACAGGTTTCGGATGTAGGTGATGGGAAGGTTGTAGACCATGGCGGCTTCCTTCACGGTGGCCATTCGAGGGTATCGGATTACTTCCCCCATTAAAAAACACCTCCTTGATGTTGTCCTGTGATGTTGTTTTTTGGTGCCGTGTCAGCAGTAAAGCACAAATTGAAAAATAATGCAATACCGCCAAAATTCGATTGAAAGTTGATGCGATGGAGCATTGGTGGAATGGAATCCGTTGCGCCAAAGTCAATCTAAGTGCATCTGAGGTAATCTAAGTAAATCCAGTGTCATTCAGTGTCATGGATTTCAGAGGTTTTTGGAGGGATGCCCACTTGATTTATGGATTTTTGCTGCTGATTTTGCACATCAAAAAATATTGATGAAACCTGTTCATCAAAATGTTGAAGTTCTCTCTTGATAGATTAGGATGCTTCATCAATGATGTCGGTTACTTCAACGCCGAGAGCTGTAGCAATCTTTACAGCGGTCAACGCAGAACAGGTACCGCGATTCTTGATGGCAGAGAGATTCTGGCGGCATAAGCCAGCTTTATCGGCTAGTTGGCTCAGTTTCATACCATTGCACGCTGCTAGAATTTCAAGATTGACCTTAAGCTTCATTTTAATTGCCTCCTTTCACATTCACTATGAATGTATTTTAGCAATTCATAACGAATGTGTCAATAGAATAATTGAAATTCATATTGAATGCGTAAAATGAATGTGTTATATTTTGAATAGAATGGGAGGCGATGATCTTGGAGATTGGTCAAAGTATTCAAGAAGCTCGTAAAAAAGCGAAGCTGACACAGAAAGAACTTGCCGAAAAAGTTGGAATAGCAACTATTACAGTCCAACAGTACGAGCGAGGGGTCAGAACTCCTAAAATAGAAACACTCCAGAAAATAGCTCAAGCGTTGAATATAGATGTTGGGGTCCTGTACGGTGTAGAAGTAAATAAAGGCAATCCACAATATTTGAACAGACTTTACGGCAAGATTTCAGAAGTGGCAGAAAAATATGGTAGGCCAGAGGAAGAAGTTGTAAATTGGATAAACAGATGTCTCTCTATGTCTGACAAATATGATATGAGCGAAGCGGTGGCCAATAGATTGGAGTTTCTATCTGGGAATATGGCTAAGAGGGTTTTTGAACAGGTAGATAGCCTTAGTGCAGATGAACAGTTGCAGATGGCAGAAGCAGTCGATTTATTAACGCAATTTGAAAAAGAAGAACGTCGATATGTGCTTGATACGATTGGAAGATTACTTTTGCTAAATGCTACTGGATTGATAGAAGCATTCAAAAGGGTCACAGAGCTGGCGATGTTGGAAGGTTATACAAAGCCGATTTCAGAGTTGGCAGACGGTTCAGAAGATAAAAGATGATGCTGGGTGAATTCTTATAGAGTAGAAAGTGTGAGGCTATGGCGAAAATCATAAAGCGCACAAAGAGGGACGGCACTTGCTCCTACTGCATCCGGGTCTCCAACGGATACGACCGGGAAGGGCGGCAAGTGCTGGTCAACCGCACCTTCACTCCCCCGCCGGGCATGACCGGGAAGAAGCTGGAAAAGGAGCTGCAGCGTCAGGCAGATGCCTTTGAACAGGAAGTGCACAGCGGCATTTCTCTGGATGCGTCCATGAAGCTGGATGATCTGATAGAACGCTGGTTCACCGAGTACGCAGACCGCCAGCTGAAGCCCAAGACGGCCACCGAATACAGGAAGCTGGTGCCGAGGGTGTCGGTGGCTCTGGGGCACATGAAGGTCAACCAGATACGCCCGGCGCACCTCATGGCGTTCTATACGAATCTGTCCGAGGACGGAGTGCGTCAAGATTCCACCTATACGGCAACGGCTGCGCTGTTGAAGCTGCTGCCGAAAGGCCAGCGGGCAAGGATCCGGGAAACCGCCGGGGTGGGCGAGGAAACCATGCGGGGGCTGTGTAGCGGCAAGCCGGTTAGCCATAAGACCGCCGAGAAGGTGGCTGATGCCGCCGGGCTGCCCCTGTCCAAAGCCTTTACTGAGAAGGTCAAGGCGGGCGGTAAGCTGGGCGGCAACACGCAGCTGCACTATCACCGCTTCTTGTCCAGCGTGTTTGAAAAGGCGGTCAAGTGGCAGCTGATTGACGAAAACCCCTGTCGGCGCACAGAAGCCCCCAAAGCGGCAGAAATCGAAGTGGAAGCATTGCAGGAAGAGGACGTTGCAAAGCTGTTGAAAGCCCTACAAGACGCGCCGGCACAGTACAGCGTTATCACACAGCTGGCCTTGCTCACAGGTGCCCGCCGGGGCGAGATATGCGCACTGCGCTGGTCAGACATTGACCTTGACGCGAGTGTGATCTCCATCAACAGGACGGTTCAGAACATCGCCGGGCGCGGCACGGTATTCACAGCACCCAAGACAAAACGCTCCCGGCGGTGCATCAAGATAGGCCCGGAGTGTGTACAGCTGCTGCGCGAGTACCGCCAGCACCAGAAGGCCGAACGGTTCAAGGTCGGCTCTGAGTGGGTGCGCCGGGTGGAAATCGAGAACGGCAAGACGGTGGACAATGACCTGCTGTTCACTCGCTGGAACGGTCAGCCGTTCGACCCCAACGCGGTTACAAGCTGGTTTCCGGGCTTTCTGGCCGCCCATGACCTCCCGGCGGTTCACTTCCATAGCCTGCGCCACACCAACGCCAGCTTGCTGATAGCCGCCCATGTGCCTGTCACAACGGTTTCGGGCAGACTGGGCCACGCAAAGACCAGCACCACCACAGATATTTACGCAGGGTTCATCCGTTCCAGCGATGCGGCGGCAGCGGACGCGCTGACGGACGTTTTCAGCCGTATCAAGGAAAAGACTCACGCATAACAAAAGATGGCTCACAGGGGCGTTTCTGCCGCCCTCGTGAGCCATCAACTTTTTTGCGTTCTTCATAGCATCCGTTTTATGGGATTATATGCCCTCTGGAAAGTGCCTTAAAAGTGCCTTGTTTTACAGAAACAAAGAGAAACGAAGATGCACGAACATGAATAAAAACAACGGTGAATCTATATAAATAGCAACGACCGGAAACATAGAAAACCGTATAAAGGCCCTCTACGAATCAGTAGGCCGGGGGTTCGAGTCCCTTCCATTGCACCAGAAAATGCCGTGAAATCGAAAGATTTCATGGCTTTTTTGTTTTGTAAGCCATGGGTGCACGGTTTCTGCACGGTTTTTGCACGGTCGGTGTTTTCCATGTCCGATTATGTAGGGCGCTGTATTGCATTGCAATCAGTGCCCTTTTTTGCATCAGGTGAGCAGGGCCAGGCGCAGCTTTGCCTTCATTTCCGGGTCGGCATCCTTGAGCAATTCCAAAAGAGCCGTCATGGAGATGGTGGGTTCGCCTGCGGCGGGTACAGCCTGCGGGCTGGAGGTGTCGGGCTTGGTGTCCTTCTGCACCCGCTGCATGGAACGGTTGACGGTGAAGGTGCCCATACCGTTGGCAGCATCAAAGTCGATGTCCTCCGGGGTCAGACCTGCCACCTCCCCTTCCCGCAGCGTACCCACCAGCGTCAGATGCAGGATAGGATCCTCCATGCTGTCCAGTGCCGCCCGCATCTCGTCCACCTCCCAGATGCTGCGCTCTTGGGTGGTCTTTTTGGGGGCTTCCACCGGGACGGGGCTTTTGATGAGGATGCCCCACTCCACCGCCAGCAGAAAGGAATTGTGCAGAAGCTGGTGGACCTCATAGAGAGTAGTGCCGGAGAGGGTGCGCTTCTGCTGCTTGGGCAGCAAGTCCATCAGGAACTCTGCCACCGTCACGGTGGACGGAGACCGTCAATTGCCACGCCAATCCGCGCATCCTTCTGCCGCAGAACAGGTGCTTGCCGCATTTGCTCACAGCCCCTTTTCCGCATCAGCCGGAACCAAGGTGTAACACACTAGACTTTGCAGGCAAAGTCGTGTGCCAAAGGGGTGTTGCCTCTCGCCTGTCGGCTCGGTCAGGTGCTTCAAAATGTGCTGCATTTTGAGGTCGCCAGTGGCGACCCGCACCCCTTTGGAAACCCAAGAGAAACGCCCATCAACTGCGCTGCTCGTCCTCGGCCAGTGCGCTGATCCGCTTGCCCATGGCCTTGACCAGAGGAACGACAAGCGCATTCCCCATATGGTAAAATAGCGCAGTCGTTCCGGCATCCCGGCTGTCCAATCATCCGGGAAGCCGTTGAGCCGTTCGCATTCGATGGGCGTTAGCGTACGCAGACGTTGCGCCTATGGGACTGAGAAGGTTTTTACAGATGAATATCTTTCGGGTCTACATAGTCCTCAAAGTAATCCAAGCCGTGGGCGGGGACGATACCCAGTATCTGTTCCCGAGCGTTGCGGGCCGCTTCTGCGTCACCATTGATGATGCTTTGGTAGATTGCCTCATGCGAAGCTTCCGTTATTGCATCCATGCTTCCCAGTGAAAGCCCGGCCGCTTTACGGCGATGGACGCGGGTATAAATCAGGTGCCGGATGTGGGAGGAAATGAGCTGCTGCACCATCATGTAAATATCCATATAAAGCTTGTTGTGGCTCATGCAGATGATCTCATAATGGAACGCAAAGTCGGCCTGGACCACATCATGGAGCTTCTGTTGGTTTTCAATGTCGTCGTTGTAGATCGCTTCCAGGCGGTTGTATTCATCCAGACGATCTTTCAGCTTCTGGCGGTCCTCTTCTGTGGAAGAGATAATGGCAATGTTGGTGCACTCCCCTTCCAGCAGGTTGCGCAGCTGCTCCACATCCCGGCGGCCTTCCTTGTTGTCGTACAGAGGAGCCAATTCACTGAAAATGGGCTGGACGGAAAAGTGAGCTACAAAGGAGCCTTCGCCCACGCGCGTCTCAATGAGGCCCAGCGTGCTGAGTTTTTGCAAGGCCATCCGCACGCTTAGGCGGTTGACGCCATAATATTCCGCAAGTTCTCCTTCGGACGGAAGCTTGTCTCCCTCTTTCCAGACCTGGTCCAGCAGGCTCTGCTTGATAGAGTCGCTGACCTGGTCCACCACGGACAGCCGCCGGATCTTTGGGCTGCGGAGTTTCTGTAATGCCATGATTATTCTCCATTTCCGCTTCGCGTTTTATGTCCCAAAGAATCCAAAACCATATTCCTCAGGCGAAATAATTCCCGAAACTAATTGCCAGATTTTGTGGATGCAATTTTTTCCATTCACAATCTAAGTATAAGTTTTTTGGGGGTGGACGTCAAGCTAAGAACTTAAAGTGAAATTTGTAAAATGAATAGTTTTTTCATAAATAAAAAATGCTGCACAAGGCAACGCCCTGTGCAGCATTTTCCGTTGTTTAGAGATTATGACCAATGACTGACTTGGTGGATCTGTATTTTATCTTTGCGTTGGGGCGTTGGAGACGGGTTTAGCCTCCAATGACGACCTTGCGGCAGGTTGCCAGGAACTCGTCGGTCATTTCCTGGCCGATACCGGGCAGATCGGGCACGGTGTAGTAACCGTTCTCGGGTTTGTAATAGTACTTGCCGGCCTGGATGAAGATGTTCTTCAGGTTTGCGTTGTGCTCCTCATGGATGGTGAAGTTGGGGATCGCGGCTTCGACCTGCAGAGCAGCGGCGGTAGCGATGGGGCCTCCGCAGACATGGATCTGAACGCCCATATCGTAGACCTGAGCCATATCACAGATCTTCTTGGTTTCGGTGATGCCGCCGGTGTTGCACAGATCGGGCTGGATCACGGACAGGGTGCGGTCCTCGAAGAACTGCCGGAAGCCCCAACGGGTGTAGCTGCGCTCACCCGTTGCCAGAGGCAGGTCGCATTTCTGCTTGATGTGGCGGAAGTTGCTGGGGTTCTCGGGGCTGGTGGGTTCCTCAAAGTACATGATGTGCAGCGGCTCCAAAGCCTTGCCCAGCTCGGCGGCGGTGTTGGCGTCCAGCAGAGAGTGGATCTCAACGATGATGTCCATATCGGGGCCGCCGGCCTCACGGCAGGCTGCAATGCGCTCTACCGAGCGCTGCAGGTCGTGCTGACGATAGCAGCCGCGAATCTGAGTGCCCTGGCTGCCCCAGATCTTTTCGAGCGGGGTGTCGGGATCGGTGGGAGCAAAGACGGGGTCTACCTTGATGGCATCGTAGCCGTCGCGGAGGGCGTTTTTGGTCACTTCGTAGTAATCCTTTGGATCGAACAGCAGGCCGAGAGCCTCGCCCTTGTTATCTTTCTGGATCAGGTCGCTCCAGCCGAACTGCAGCTGAGAAGCGTATGCGCGGAGCTTCGGATTGGTCTTGCCGCCCAGCAGCTTGTAGACGGGAACGCCGAGGGCTTTGCCTTTGATATCCCAGCAGGCGGTATCGATGGCAGCCATAGCAGAGGTGATGACAACACCGCCGCCCATGCCCCAGAAAGTGTGGCGATGCAGGTGCTCCCAGATCTTCTCCGTATCAAACGGGTCCATGCCGATGATCAGCTTGGCAAAATCCTGGCACTGACCAAATGCTGCTTCAAAGCTGTTGCCATATGCCAAACCGGCTTCGCCCCAGCCGTAAATGCCTTCGTCAGTGTTGATCTTCATAGTGATGAACTGGCCCAGATAACACTCAACACTCGTGATTTTCATAATAGATGCTCCTTCCCAAATAATGGATTGTGGTGAGAATGAGGAGAAAGGTTATTCGATTACGACTTTCTTTGCGTTGGCAATGTAGAACTCGCTCATTTCCTGACCGATGCCGGGCAGCTCGGGAACGGTGTAGTAGCCGTCCTTGGGAGCGTAGTAATATTTTCCGCCCTTCACAAAGGCACTGGTCAGATTGGCGTTGTGCTCTTCGTGGATGACAAAGTTGGGAATGGTTGCTTCCAGCTGCAGAGCAGCAGCGGTAGCGATGGGGCCGCCGCAGACATGGATCTGGACGCCGATGTCGTAAACCTGCGCCATATCGCAGATCTTCTTGGTCTCGGTGATGCCGCCGGTGTTGGCCAGATCGGGCTGGATGACGTTGAGAGTGCGATCCTCAAAGAACTGACGGAAGCCCCAGCGGGTGTAGCTGCGCTCGCCCGTTGCCAGCGGCAGGCCGGACTTCTCTTTGATATGCTTGAACATATCGGCGTTGCAGGGCATCGTGGGCTCTTCGTAGTACATGATGCGGTAGGGCTCCAGAGCCTTGCCCAGTTCTGCGGAGGTGTTGGCATCCAGCAGGGAGTGAATCTCAACAATGATGTCCATGTCGGGGCCGCCAGCCTCGCGGGCTGCTGCGATGCGCTCAACAGAACGCTTCAGGTCATGCTCGCGGTAGCAGCCACGGATCTGGGTGCCCTGGGTGGCCATGACATCGCCCATGGGGGCAGGCTCGGTGGGAGCAAAAACCGGGTCGATCTTGACCGCGTCGTAACCCTCGTCAACCGCTTCTTTGACGACACGGTAGTAATCCTTCGGGTCATACAGCAAAGTCAGGCCGTCCTTGGCCTCAATATCCTTTCGCCAGCCGAACTGCAGCTGAGAAGCGTATGCGCGGAGCTTATCGTTGGTCTTGCCGCCCAGCAGCTTGTAAACGGGAACACCGAGAGCCTTACCCTTGATATCCCAGCAGGCGATATCGATCGCAGCCATGGCGGAGGTAATAACGACGCCGCCGCCCATACCCCAGAAGGTGTGGCGATGCAGGTGCTCCCAAATCTCCTCTGTGTTGAACGGATCCATACCGAGGATCAGTTTGCCAAAATCCTGGCACTGGCCAAATGCAGCTTCTGCAGACTTGCCGTAAGCCAGGCCCGCTTCGCCCCAGCCATAAATGCCGGAATCGGTGTTGATCTTCATGGTAACAAAGCCGCCGATCGCGCCAGTGCCCAGATAACATTCGACACTCGTGATTTTCATACGTGGAACCTCCATTCTAATGGTGTTGTGATTTAAACTTATTCCGTCGGAGTTTTGGCTCCGAAAGGTTCTGAATTAAAAGCCTCTTCCCCCCCTTATCCGCACCCTCTGTTGTTTGGGAGGGTGCGGATAAGATTTAAGGAAGATGGTATGATGGGAAAAAGTGACAAAGTGTAAAAGAGAAGAACTCAGGATTCTGAGGCTTCCTGGTAATCCTCAGCCCATACGGACGTGTGGATCTCGATGTTGCCCGTCTTGGAGCGCCAGAAGCCGATGAGGCCGGCGATGACGATGACCACAACATTGATAACAGCCAGGCCGATGTTCATGGAGAGCAGGCTCTTCCACAGAACGACCAGGAACAGCGCCAGAGAAACACAGCAGATGGTGTAGTACAAGCCATCGGGCACATGGTAGCGAGACTGCTTCCAGGCATCGGGATATTTTTTGGGCATCTTGATCTCAGCTGTGAAATTCAGGATGGCGAATGCAGAGGTGATCAGCTGGACCATATTGGTGATGGTGGTGATGGACAGACCAAAGACGATGGGGATGATGCCGACGACATACATGAAGGTCAGGATGTAGGGGCGGGCACCGCTCTTGTTTTTCTTGCCGAAGCTCTTGGGCAGCCAGCCATCATCACAGGACTGACCGATGGTGATGGAGTTGTAGGCAAAGCTGGAGTTCAGGGTGGAAAGCAGAGCCATGATGGGGCCGCCGATGATGAAGAAGTAGAACAGCCAAGTGGGGAAGATGCGCTGAGCAGCGAATACCAGGGTAGTAGAGTTGCCGTACTCTTCCACGCTCATTACGCCAACGCCTGCCATGGCAACGCCAACGTACAGGATGCACAGGGTGGGCACGCAGAGCAGCAGGACAAAGGGAATATCCTTGCGGGCATTCTTGGAGTCACGGCCATAAGCAGTGGTCATGTAGTAGCCCTGGGTGGAGTAGACGAACAGCAGGACTGCACCGAGGAAGCCGCCGCTGATCTGGCCGTTGTTGAAAGTGATGCCCCAGCCATTGATGGCAAAGTTGGGGTCGCTGAAATCGAAGATGGGCAGCTTCATCTTGAAGATGCCGACGATCGCAAAGAGGATGAGGGCTGCGATCAGAAGCCAGGTCATCATTTTTTGTGCTTTTGCCATGATGTCAACGCCCATCAGGTTGACGACGTAGAAGAAGGTCAGCAGCGTAACGCCGACAATGACCCTTGCCCAATGGGAGTTTAGCGCCGGGATGATGTCGCCCAGGTAAGCGGCAGCGGATGCACCGAACAGGGAGAGCGACAGGCACTGGGTAAGATACATATAAGCGAAAATGCCGGATGTTCGAGGACTGGACAGATCGCACAGCATGGAGTAGTTGCCGCCGCCCAGACGCAGGGTGGAAGAGATGAAAACGAAAGGAAGGATCATGACAAATCCCATCAGGATCGCCACGAAATACGCCAGCCATGCGGAGTAACCAGTCATTTTGATGGCAGGGACGATCAGAGTGATGACGCCTGCACCGATGACCTGACCGATGGCCAGTGCATAGAGTTCGGTTCTACCAAGAGTACCTGGTTTTGGGACGGGTTCTTTTACAACGTGAATCGCCATGGTGACAGCTCCTTTTCTTTTTAGTATGATTGAGCGACCGATTACTCGATCACCTTGTACAGCGTTGCGCGGTCAATGGCTTCCTGCAGGAACTCATTGCCGATGCCGGGCAGATCGGGAACAGTGAAGTAGCCGTTTTCCGGCTGCAGGTTGTACTTGGTCAAGCCCACAGAGGTATCCATGCGGTTGCAGGTATGGTGCTCGTGGATCAGGAAGTTAGGCAGGGTGCACTCAAGATGCAGGGCTGCATTGGTGGTCAGCGGGCTGCCCGCGCAGTGGACCTGGATGCCCACATCGTAAGCATGGGCCATATCGGAGATCTTCTTGACCTCGGTGATGCCGCCGCAGTTGCCGATATCGGGCTGAGCCAGCTGAAGCAGGTTCTTCTTGAAATACTCTGCATATTGCCAGCGAGAGTACAGACGCTCGCCGTTTGCGATGGGCACGGAGCTGTACTTGGCAATGTATTCAACGGTCTGGGTGGTGGGCGTGTTGGGCTCCTCAAAGGCCATGATGTTATACTTTTCTGCCAGCTTTGCCAGCTGCACAGCTCCCAGCGCATCCGGGTAGGAGTGGTTCTCCATGATGATGTCCACATCGTCGCCGGCGGCTTCACGGGCGGCCTTCATGCGGGATTCTACCATTTTCAGCTGTTTTGGAGTCAGCAGGCCGGTGGTATCCAGGAAGTTGAGGGGCTTACCTTCTTCATCACGATCAAAGAAATCGATCTTGATCGCGTCAAAGCCTTCGTCCAGTGCCAGCTTGACGTTGTGTGCGTAATCCGCGGGGGTTACAGCCCACAGGTGTTCGGAAACGCCCACCTGGCCCCAGCCAAACTGCAGCTGGCTTGCGTAGGTGCGGAGCTTATCGCGAACCTTGCCGCCCAGCAGCTGGTAGCAGGGAACATTGAAATACTTGCCTTTGATGTCCCACAGAGCTACATCGATGGCTGCGATGCCGGAGAAGACGACCGGGCCGCCGTTCTGGCCCCAGAACGTCCGCTTGTACATGGTCTCCCAGATGAACTCAGTGCGAAGCGGATCCATACCGATGATCAGCTCTGCCAGATCGCAGACCATGCCAAATGCGCCGGAACCACCAACGCCGTAGGCCATGCCGGCTTCACCGTCACCACAGATGCCGACGTCCGTATGGATCCGGCATCCGATGGGGCTGTTCTGCTTGCTGTTTGCAGTCGGCAGGCGGAACACCTCGACCTTTGTAATCTTCATAGAATTGCCTCCTTTTTCTATCGTCAAGGACAGCTTAAGCGCAGCTGCCTCTTCTTACCAATGTTGATGACCAGCGGGAAAATATCAACTCGATTGTTCAGTTGTTCGCTAAGTGAACTATAGCAAAACTCGACAACTTTGTAAAGAGGTTTTGTGCAATTCTACCTTTTGATGGTTTTTGGGGGAGGCTCTTTGTTCAAAATCACAAAACGAGCGTATGGGGGCGGATTTGTAATGAGGTGACGTTCGAAAGAATTCTCTACGGGCTAGAAGAGATGACTGCGTCATGAGTGCGTTGGATATTTTGGATCGAAAAAGCGTGGTTTGCGTTCTGGGTGTCCGAGGTGATCGCCTGCACTTACAGTCTGTGGGCAACGAAAAAAGAACTGCGGAACAAGGGAAAATAAGGCAAAACAAAAACAGGGTGCGCCACCCGGACGCACCCTGCCAAGATTCACAGACGATTCGGCCAACCCCTTTTCCTGCAGAAGCTTCACGGTCTGTGCCATAAGCTACTGAGACATTGTAGCAGATGCTGATGGCATATCGGGAATATCAGTGGCACCCGCCCCCGCAGTGGGAGCCGCAGCTGCGGCCCTCGTCGTGGTCGTGGTGGGTGCAGTGGATGTCCGGGTCGAAGACCAGCTTTCCGGCCAGATAGTCGGCCACGGCGGCATCTGCGGTGCCGGAAAGGCCGCCGAACAGCTGGATGCCTGCCTGCATCAGTGCTACCTGCGCACCGGTGCCGATGCCGCCGCAGAGCACAACATCTGCGCCATGCTGTACGAGAAAGCCCGCCAGTGCGCCGTGGCCCTGACCATTCGTCGGGATGACCTCGGTGCGAAGTAGTTGGCCATTTTCGGCCTCATAGAACTTGAACTGTGCTGAGCGGCCAAAGTGCTGGAACACCTGACCGTCTTCGAACGGGACTGCGATTTTCATGAGAACGTCTCCTTTACTGCTTGTTTTGTACAGCCTCCCGGATGCTCTTTGCCAGCTTTTTGGCGTCCAGAGGCTTGACGAGACGGCCATTCATACCGACCTGATGGCAGGACTGGGCGCACTCGTCGGAAGCCTGTGCCGTCATGGCGAGGATGGGAACGGTGGCGGCGTCGGGCCGGTCGAGGGCGCGGATGGCCCGGGACGCCTCGAAGCCGTCCATCACCGGCATCATCACATCCATGAGGATGGCCTGATACCCGCCCGGCGCACTGGCGGCAAAGCGCTCCACGGCTTCCCTGCCGTTCCATGCCTTGTCCACCGCTGCGCCCTGACTGGTGAGCTGGAACTCGGCCACTTCCATGTTGATGTCGTTGTCCTCCACCAGCAGGATGTGCATCCCGTCCAGCCGCCCGTTGTCGGTGGGCTTGAGCTGGGGCTTTGCGGCGGCATTCTTGTCCAGCAGGAAGGGCAGCTGGAAGGTGAAGGCAGTCCCCTCCCCCAGCTGGCTCTCGGCAGAGATGCTGCCGCCCATCTGGCTGACCAGCTCCTTGACGATGGACATCCCGAGGCCGGTACCCCTGTACTGGGTGCGGGCGTCGGCGGACTCCTGGGTAAAGGGCTTGAACAGCTGGTTCTCCAGGAAATCCCGGCTCATGCCGATGCCGGTGTCCGTGATGCGGAACTCGTACCACACGGTGGTGCCGTTGCAGGAGAGCTCCCTGGCGTAGGTGTCGATGGACCCGCCGGGCTTATTGTACTTGATGGCGTTGCTGAACAGGTTTACCATGATCTGCCGCAGCTTGAGGGAGCTGCCCACGAGGGCGGTGTGCTGGACGTTCTCCCGGTGGCGGCGGTGGGTCAGGCCGTCCTTTTCTATCTGTGCCTCCACCAGCGACGAGACGTCGTGCAGCAGCACCTCGATGTCAAAGGGCTCCTGTTCTATCACCATCTGCCCGGCTTCCAGTTTGCTCATGTCCAGCACGTCGTTGACCAGTGCCAGAAGATGGTGAGCGGAGAGGTCTATTTTATCAAGGCAGCTGTCCACCTTCCGGGCATCGTCCCGGTTGGAGCGGAGGATGTCCAGCATACCGAGAATGCCGTTGATGGGGGTGCGGATGTCGTGGCTCATCCGGTTCATGAAGGCGGTCTTGGCTTTGCTGGCCGAGTCGGCTTCTTCAAAAGCTTCTTGCAGGCGCTGATTCTCGGCCTGCTCCTGTGCATGGAAGATGGAGGTATCCCGGAAGAGGATGATCCCGTGGATGACCGGCATCTCCCGCCCGGAGGCCGCATCAAAGACGGTATCCTGCGCCATGAGGACGGTCTTCTGGAGCCAGACCGGCTCGCCGCAGGAGGTCTGCTCCCGGTACTCCACTGTCACGTGCTTGAAGCCCGAGTGGAAGCGCTCCAGCAGTTTTGACGCCGTGTCCACGATGCGGTAGTTTTCCAGCGTCTCAGGAGTGACGAAGTGACGGCGCTGGGCGCAGTAGTCGTCGTAGGAGCAGGGCAGCGTCATCTGCAGATCGAACTGCCGCAGCGCGGTAGTCCGGTAGAAGATCTGCTCGAGCTGGCCGTGGGTCAGGTCCACAGTGAACAGGGCGTCGTTTGCGTCGATGAGGGCATCCACATAGTTGTCGTTTTCCAGCAGGGAGTGCTTCATCTGCTCGTAATACTGGGTCAGGGGCTGGCGCTCGTCGAAGGCGGTGCTCTTGTCCCGGAAATACTCGAAGCCCACGAGGAAGTGGTGCAGCCGCCCATGGAGGTCGGCGTCGCAGAACAGGAGGGTCAGCCGCCCGCGCTGGGTCACGCCGTCGGTCTCAAAATCCAGCTCAAGCTCCTGCTTGGGGTGCTCAGCACTGAGGGCAGCAGACAGCGTGCTCAGCTGCAACGCTTCCCGCATTGTCTTGCGGGTGGCGGAGGCGGCGTACTCGTCCACGATCTGCTCCACTGCACCCGAATAGCTGCCGTTGTCAGCAAGGAAGAAGCCCGATGAGGTGCGCAGGACGCGGTACTGGTCCAGCAGGGCGTCGCAGTAGAGGCAGTTCGAGAACTGATACCCATGGGCGTTGACCCGATGCAGAAGCTGCTGGTTCTGCAGTTTCTGGGCCTCGGCCTCCTCACGATTTGCACGGTTTTTGTCCACATACATATTCTTGTCGGCGTGGCGGAACAGCTCCCGCAGGGTGCTGCCCTCGAAGTCGCTGGCGATGGCGCAGCCTGCCGCATAGCTCAGGGGCATCTCGGGGTGCTGGCGGGAATACTCTGCCGTCTGCGCCCGGATGCTGCGCAGCACATCCTGTGCGCCGTCCCAGTCCACGCCGTAGAGGATAGCGATGAACTCGTCGCCGCCGTCGCGGCCCACGAAGTGCTGGGATGGCACGGCCAGACGCAGCTGTTCGGCAAAGGAGCGGATGTACTCGTCGCCCTTGTCGTGGCCGAGGTTATTGCTGACGGTGCGCAGGTTGTTGAGGTCAAAGACGCAGAGCGCCGTGTTCCCGTCCGGCGGGTCGGGCGCGTCCAGGAGCTCTTCGCACTTGTTCTTGTTGGGCAGACCGGTAGCCTCATCGAGGTAGACTTTGCGCTGCAGAATACGGTTCATGGCCGCGTACCGCAGGGCCTTGAAGATCTGATAACCGAACAAAAGCAGCAGCCCCACGATGTCCGCGAGGACGACTTTTTCCAGAAAGTCGAGGGCCGTGGCCCGCTTCTGGGAGTAGACCTCGGCCAGGTTGGTGGCCTCGTCGCAGGTCTGGAAGAAATGCTCGCTCTTGGCGATGATGGCTGTCTCGGTGTAGCCGCGCTGACGGACAAGGATGAGTTCGTTTCTCAGGTCGTCGAATTCGCTGGAAAGAGCGGTCATCTTGGCCTGAAAATCCGCGTCGTCCAGCTGCACCAGGTCCAGCTCGCTGCTGCCGAAGCGGAGGCCTTCGATGTAGGAGGCCACATCGCCGAGGAGATCATCTTCCGGCGTGCCGGAAATTTCGAGCTTGACGATGCGCTGGGTCTTGCCGCGAACGAGGCCGGCGTAGTTGACGACGCGGGCCGTACCCTGTATCTTGCCCACCAGCACGAGGGCAGCGAAAAACAGGCTGATCAGGATGGCTGTGAGAAGGACGGTGAAAAGCTGGATGATATGCCCGAACCGGGAAGAATCATTCTTCATGATGCAAACTCCATTCATAGCGCAGGAAATCAGTCGTTTCCCCACTATTATAATGTATTTCAGAGAGCGCTTCAAGTTTGGAAACGGCTGAGAGATCAAGCCGAGTTATGACGGGGTTTATTGATATTTGTCAGATGATATGTTGAAATTTCACAAGTGGTGCGGGTCTGCCGCGGCTCATAGTTCTCCGCATTCGAGCTTTCTGCGCACCTCGTGGAGCGAAGCACACTCGCAGGTATAGATCCTGCGCATCTCGTCGGTGGCGGGCGAGAGGTCGGGGACCATCACGGTGACAAAGCCCCCTGCCGCGCCGGCCCGGACGCCGTTGTAGCTGTCCTCGAGCACCATCGTCTTTGCAGGCTCGGTGCCGAGTTTCTGCGCCGCCAGCAGGAAGATGTCCGGCGCGGGCTTGGAGCGGGTCAGATGCTCGCCCGAGATGACGGCCTTGAAGTAATGGCCGAGGCCCCAGTGTTCCAGATGTCCCTCGATGACGGTCATGGGGCTGGAAGACGCCACCGCCATGGGGATGTGATGTTCGTCCAGCCAGGCCAGAAGCTCGTCGAGGCCGGGCATTTTGGGGACAGGCTTGTTGAAGGCTTCATAGGCCAGCCGGTACAGCTCCTCCACGATGCCCATGGCGGGGCAGTCCTCGCCGTAGAAGCGCCGCAGCACATCGCAGCTGCCGGCCTTGGTGGTGCCGCGGGCAGCCTGCGAGAGGCCATCCTTGCAGGGCAGGCCGAATTTTGCCAGTGCCGGCTCCCAGCAGATGTTCCAGATGCGCTCGGTGTCGAACATCAGCCCGTCCATATCAAAAATAACACCCTGTATCATAACGCAAGCTCCTTTTGGCGAAAAATCTACATATATACTCTATTGTACCATGTTTTTCCGCTTTTGAACACCGATAAGGTCATAATTTGTGGCAACTTGACTGCCCCAAAGATGAAACATTTTTCGGTTGCTTGCAAATCCGTTTCACGGCATTATAATAGAAAACAACATTCGGCATATTTGGCGCAGGGCGTGCAGCCCGCGCGGCGCTGTGTGAGATCAGAAAAGAGGGAAATTTATCATGTTGGACATCAAGATCACTCGTACTACCTGCCCGAAGGAAAAGCCGCAGGACGAGTCTAAGCTGGGTTTTGGCAAGAAGTTCACCGACCATATGTTCGTTATGGACTACACCGAGGGCGAGGGCTGGCATGACGCCCGCATCGTCCCCTACGCACCCTTCCAGCTGGACCCTGCTACGGTTGTGTTCCACTATGCACAGGAGATCTTCGAGGGCATGAAGGCTTACCGCACTGCGGATGACACCATCCAGCTGTTCCGCCCCGAGTGCAACGCAAAGCGTATGCAGGACTCTGCTGACCGTCTGTGCATCCCCAAGATCCCTGTTGAGGATTACATCCAGGCCGTCGAGGCTCTGGTGGATGTGGAACGTGACTGGGTGCCTCACTCTGACGGCGCTTCCCTGTATATCCGTCCCTTCGTGTTCGCAAACGATGTGGGTCTGGGCGTTCACGCTTCCAAGCACTACATCTTCTGCATCATCTGCGCTCCGTCGGGCGCTTACTACGCCGAGGGCATCAACCCCGTGCGCATCTACGTCGAAGACGAGTACATCCGTGCCGCTCCCGGTCTGACCGGCTTCACCAAGTGCGGCGGCAACTACG
>ERZ894177.428-NODE-428-length-27849-cov-14.4061_pt1 | contig 27849 bp, 16 predicted proteins | sample MGYA00380277_ERZ894177 | MGnify/ENA primary metagenome ERZ894177 (study PRJEB32331, sample SAMN06328428) | human gut metagenome | biome: human gut microbiome; feature: stool | host: Homo sapiens | collected 2014-06-03 ... | reverse complement strand
CCAAGAACGTCATCTTCCTGTCTGTTGATGCGTTCGGCGTTCTGCCCCCGGTCAGCATCCTGACCCCTGAGCAGACCCAGTACTACTTCCTGTCCGGCTTCACCGCCAAGCTGGCCGGCACCGAGCGCGGCATCACCGAGCCCACCCCGACCTTCTCCGCCTGCTTCGGCCAGGCCTTCCTGGAGCTGCACCCCACCAAGTACGCTGAGGAGCTGGTCAAGAAGATGCAGAAGAGCGGCGCCAAGGCTTATCTGGTCAACACCGGCTGGAACGGCACCGGCAAGCGCATCTCCATCAAGGATACCCGCGGCATCATCGACGCTATCCTGAGCGGTGCCATCAACGAGGCTCCCACCAAGAAGATCCCCTACTTCGATTTCGAGGTCCCCACTGCTCTGCCCGGTGTTGACCCCGCTATCCTCGACCCCCGCGACACCTACGCAGATGCCGCTCAGTGGGAAGAGAAGGCCAAGGATCTGGCTGGCCGCTTCATCAAGAACTTCGCAAAGTACGAGGGCAACGAGCACGGCAAGGCTCTGGTCTCCGCCGGCCCCCAGCTGTAAGCTGACAGCACCTCTTACATAAAGAGCTTTTATCCCCCTGTCCACACCGGGCAGGGGGATTTTTATGTCCCGAAAAAATGGCGAAACCTATTTTTTTTTTGCGGAACCATGTTATACTTAGTCCAAATTCTGCACCGCGGCAGGAAGCCTTTCGGGACATATAAGGGGTATTGCTTATGAATAATCAGACAGTCAACGACTACTTCAAGCACCACTGGGCGAAGCTCATAGTCTTTGTGCTCTTTACGGCGGTGGTGTCCTTTTTCGCACCGCTGAAAAGCTTCCAGCTCAAGTGGCTCATCGACTCCAAGAGCAAGCAGGAGGCGCTGGGCTATATGGGGCTGGTGTTCCTCATCACCTTCACCAGCTGGTTTTTCGAACGGCTGAGCCGCCGCTCTTTTACAAAACTCGCCTGCGGTGCCGTGGAGCAGGTACGGGGACAGGTCATGGAGCGGGTGCTGCGCCGCCCGGTGTCCCAATATCAGCGGGAGGGCGACGCAGCCTATCTCTCCCTGCTGACCACCGACCTGCGCACCCTCTACGACGACTATTATATGTCCATCTTCAATATCGTGTTCTGGGGCGGCATCATGCTCTGCGCTCTGGGAATGTACCTCTACATCAGCCCGGTGATGCTGGCGGCGATTTTGCTCGTGACCGTGCCGCCGCTGGTGCTGCCCCGCAAGATGAACGAGCGGCTCAAAGCTGCCCGCGACGCCTTCTCGCTCCAGATGGCGGGCTACACCCAACAGCTCAAAGAGCTTCTGGGCGGGTTTGAGGTCATCCGGGGCTTTCTGCGAGAGGACGCCTACGCCGCCCGCCACCGGGACGCTGCCCGGCAGGCCCGCACCAGCGAGCTGGGCTATCAGCAGAGCCTCAACGCCATGGTGGTCAACACCTCTCTCATCAGCAACCTCATCTTCCCCATCGTCATGCTGGTGGGCCTGTTCCTCGCCTTTGATGGCCGTCTGACGATCGGCACCGTCTCCACCGCCGCCAGCATGGCGAATTTCGTCATCACGCCCTGCAGCCAGATCGCTCAGTGCTGGGCCAAGGTCAGGTCCTCCAAAGGCATCCGCCAGCGGTTAGAAGACGCCATGTCCGGCCCGGAAGAAACGCCCAAAGGTCAGCCCATCGGCAGGCTTGAGCACATCGAGTGCCAAGACACCGGCTTTAATTATCCGGGTGCTGCCGCGCCGGTGCTGAGCGGTGTCCGGCTGACCGTTTCCGGGCAGGAAAAGGCCGTTCTCGTGGGCGAGAGCGGCTGCGGCAAGTCTACACTGGCAAAGCTGCTGTTCCAGTACTACCCAGACTATACCGGCAGCATCCTCTTCAACGGCCAGCAGCTGCGGGACATCGACCGTCAGAGCCTCTACCAGCGGGTGGGCTACATCGCCCAGACCACCTATCTCTTCAACGACACCCTCCGCAGCAACATCTGCCTGGGTGAGGATTTCCCCGAAGAGCAGCTGACCTACGCCGTGGAGACGGCGGGCCTTTCCGACTGGGTAAGCACCCTGCCCGACGGCCTCGACACCCTCATCAGCGAGAACGGCAAGAACCTCTCCGGCGGGCAGCGCCAGCGCATCGGCATCGCACGGCTGGTGCTCCGCCGGTATGACCTCATCATCGCCGACGAGATCACCGCCAGCCTCGACCCCGACACCAGCGGACAGGTCATGGAAAATCTGCTCGCTCTCCCCTGCATGGTGGTGGCCATCACCCACGACGTCTCGGGGGCGTTCATGAAACAGTTTGACAAGGTATACCGGGTGGAGCACGGAAGCGTCACACAAGCATAAAAGGAGAGCCTGTGCCGGATTTCAGCACAGGCCCTCCTCTTGTTTTTACCGGTTATTTCGCCGCGTCGAACTCGGCCAGAATATCCTCCGTGGGAGCCGGGGTCACGAGGCTGACCACCGCGCAGACGGCCAGCGAGACGAGGAAGGCGGGCAGAAGCTCATAGATGCCGAAGACGCCGCCCAGCGGGCTGACGATGTACTTCCAGACGAAGACCATCAGGCCGCCGCAGAGCATACCGGCCAGCGCGCCCTGCCAGTTGCAGCGCTTCCAGAACAGGGCGCAGAGGACGACAGCGCCGAAGGAGCCGCCGAAACCGGCCCACGCAAAGCTGACGATGCCGAAGACGCTGGAATCCGGGTCGCGGGCCAGCACCACGCCCACCACGCTGACGCAGATGATGGTCAGGCGGGCTGCGAAGAGGCTCTGCTTCTCGCTCAGTTTGAGGTGGCCGAACTCCTGCAAAATGTTCTGGGACACGCTGGACGCCGCGGCCAGCATCTGGCTGTCCGCCGTGGACATCGTAGCCGCCAGGATGCCTGCAAGGATGAGTCCGGCGAGGACTGCCGCCAGCACACCGTGCTGGCTGATGAGGCTGGCGATGCGGACGATAAGGGTCTCACTGGACGAGCCGCTGAGGAATTCCAGCGCACCGACCCTGGTCATGCCGAGGCCCACCATGCCGATGACGATGGACGCCGTCATGGCGATGACCACCCAGACGGTGGCGATGCGGCGGCTGAGCACCAGCTTCTTCTCGTCCTCGATGGCCATGAAGCGGAGCAGGATGTGGGGCATACCGAAGTAGCCGAGACCCCACGCCATGGTGGAGACGATGTCCAGCAGGCTGTAGGACGTGGCCCCGCCGGTCACAGCGTCGTGGCTGGCCGTCATGGTCAGGTAGCCGGAAAGGCTCTGGGCGTTCTCGACAACAGCGCCCCAGCCGCCTGCCACAACGATGCCGTAGCCCAGCACCGCGATGAGGGCCAGCGACATGACCACCGACTGGATGAGGTCGGTGGTGGTGACAGCGCGGAAGCCGCCCAGAATGGTATAGCCCACGATGACGAGGGCCGACACCAGCATTGCCGCCATGTAATCTACGCCGAAGAGACTGTGGAACAGCTTGCCGCAGGCCGCAAAGCCCGAGGCCGTATACGGCACGAAGAAGACGATGATGATGACCGCGCCCAGAGCGTTCAGCAGGTTGCGCTGGTCATGGAAGCGAAGCGACAAGAACTGCGGTACCGTGATGGCGTCGAGGTTGGCCGAATAGCGGCGGAGCCGCCGGGCCACGATGAGCCAGTTGAGCCAGGTACCCAGCGCAAGGCCGATGGCCGTCCAGCCCGGCGAGGCAATGCCTGTCAGATAGGCCAGACCCGGCATACCCATCAGCAGCCAGCTGGACATATCGCTGGCCTCGGCGCTCATGGCCGTGACCAGCGGCCCCATCTTCCGGCCGCCGAGGTAGAAGTCGGCGCTGTCGTTGTTGGTCTTGCTATAGGCGAAACCCACCAGCAGCATGGCCGCAAGATAGACGACGATGGTGACGATGATACAGATCTCACTCATACACGTTCCCCCTTTGGTGCTTTTTCCTCTATGATAAAAGCACGATATGATTTTACCACAGTAAAGCATCAAAGTGCAAGACCCCTGGGCAGATTCTTACCCTATGACCGAAATTTCGTCCTTTGCAGCGTCCAAAACCGCTCAATATGCCAACAGGCCGTCCTCTGGAGAAGGACGGCCTGTTGGCTCGGATGAAGAAAATGATGAAAATAAAGAAGATGACAGATTATTTTGCGGCTTCGCCTTCGGGGAAGATGATCTTGTTCACGAAGAAGAAGATGACCATCGAGATGCCGCCGTTGAGCACCGTGGTGCCGATGTTGTAGATGAAATCAGGCACCAGCAGACCGGCCACAGCCACCCAGATGCAGTTGATGGAGTTGACGATGCAGGTGATGAGGCAGAAGGCCAGCAGGTACCAGCCGATCTGCTTGGCGAGGTTGCCCTTGCTGCGGAAGACAAGGTTGCGCTGGATGGGGAAATTGATGCACTCGCCGATGACCATGGCCACCATGTAGGCGCAGAAGTAGGGCAGGCCGCCGTGGGCGGCGTCGTAGCCGAGGATGTTCCACTTGAAGGTCTCGCCGAACAGAGTGATGTCGATGCCCGGCCAGCCGAAGTCCACCACCGGCAGGCTTGCAAACGCCTTGGGAAGGAACTGCAGAAGCAGGTATTTGAACACGGTGATGAGGTTGGACACGATGACGAACAGTCCACCCTCCCGCACCCATTTGGCCGCGGCCGGATGCTTTGCGGCAAAGTTATTCCAGAAATTCATGACCTTATTCCTTTCAGCTGTTTTTGAGCCGGTTTTCCATCTGGCTGTTCAGGATGAGATTCTTGACGAACTCATAGATGACCCGGAGGATGCCCACGAGCCAGAAGCCTTTCAGCTCCCAGACGAGGCCGTCCACCATGCCCATGCTCACCATGCCGTTGGTCATCTTGGCCAGCGCGCGCAGCGGCATATTATACTGGAACACGGTGTTCAGGTCGGGGGTGCCTTTTGCAAAGCTGCTGTCCAGACGGTAGCGCAGCACCTTCTGTGCCACCCAGCCCAGCGGACTGCGGCCATGGTCCATCTCGCCCAGCGTCATGTTCCGGTCGATGCGGACGACATCCTCCGGCACAGGGTGGCCCAGCAGAGCCCCGAACTCGGCGTCAGTCACATAGGTGATCTGGCCGGAGACATAGTGGAGCAGGTCGAGACCCTCGTAGGGGTCGGGAGCGTTGGTCCCCTTGACGGAGACTTCCGCCGTCAGGCGGATGTCTGCGCTGGATGCACCCACGCGGAGCTGATAGCTTCCGCCTTCGACTTCCCAACGGTCAGTCTTGACGTTCCAGTAGCGGAACGCCTTGTCGTCCAGAGCGATGCTCACCGTCCTGCTCTCGCCGGGGGCGAGGAAGATTTTTGCAAAGCCCTTCAGCTCCTGCGCCGGGCGGAAGACTTTTGCGTCCTGCTTTGCGACGTAGAGCTGGACGATCTCGGCACCGGCACAGCTGCCGGTGTTGGTGACGGTAAGGGTCACGCCCTTCTCGTCTGCCTTCAAATCACTGTACTCGAAGGTGGTGTAGCTCAGGCCGTAGCCAAAGGGGAACGCCACCGGCACACCGGCGGTCTGATAGTACCGGTAGCCCACATACAGGCCCTCGCGGTACTCCACGTTCCGGCCCTCGCCGCCGAAGTTCGCCTTGGCGGGGGTATCGTCGTGAGCCTGCGCCCAGGTCTGGGACAGCTTGCCGCAGGGGCAGAGCTTGCCGGTGAGGATGTCTGCGGCCGCGCCTGCGCCTGCCTGTCCGCCCAGTGCGCCGTAGACCAGCGCCCTGCACTGGCCGACCCACGGCGTCTCTACCGGCGCACCGGCGCTCATCAGAACGACGACGTTCGGGTTGACGGCAGCCACAGCGGCCAGAAGCTGCTGCTGGTTCTCGGCCAGCTTCATGTCAGAGCGGTCGAGGCCTTCGCTCTCCCGCAGCTCATCGAGGCCAAGGCAGAGCAGAACGGTGTCAGCCTTCTTTGCGAGGGCCACAGCCTCTTCCAGCTTCTCGGCGTCAGCTGCACCCTGACGCTCGAAACCGGAGGCATAGCCCACAAAGGTGATGCCGCTGTCGTCGGCCTTGATGCTGTCCAGCAGGGTGTCCACCTGCAGGGCGTTGACGGCGCTGGAGCCTGCGCCCTGATAGCGGGGCGTCTCGGCAAAGTCGCCGATGACGGCCAGCTTCTCATTAGGCTTGAGCGGCAGGATGCCGCCCTCGTTCTTGAGCAGGACGATGCTCTCTGCGGCCGCGCGGCGGGCAAGCTTATGGTGCGCAGCAGCGTCGAAGGTGCGGGGCGCTTTTTCCACCGCAGCGTGGGTGGAGAGCACCAGTTCCAGCATCTCGTCGAGGCGGGCGTCCACGTCGGCCTCGGAAATTTTGCCGTCCTGTACGGCCTTCATCAGCTCCCGGATGGAGTCTCCGCCGGGACAGGGCATTTCGAGGGTGGAGCCGTTCTTCACGCCGAGGGCGTGGTCATTGGAGCCGCCCCAGTCGGTGACGACGGCTCCGTCGAAGCCCCAGTCCTTCCGCAGAATGTCCTGCAGCAGGTGGGCATTCTCGTTGGCGTAGGTGCCGTTGATGAGGTTGTAGGAGGTCATGATGGTCTTGGGCTTTGCCTCTTTCACCACGATCTCGAAACCGGTCAGATACAGCTCCCGCAGGGTGCGCTCATCGAGCACCGAGTCGCTGGCCATGCGGCGCAGCTCCTGACTGTTGACCGCAAAGTGCTTGGGGCAGGCAGAGATGCCGTTTTTCTGGATGCCGCGCACATAGGCAGCGGCCATCCTGCCCGCGAGGATGGGGTCTTCCGAGAAATACTCGAAGTCGCGGCCGCAAAGGGGGCTGCGCTGGATGTTCAGGCCAGGGCCGAGCAGGACAGCCACTTCCTGTGCAGCGGCTTCCTCGCCCAGTGCCTCGCCCACGGCTTCGCCCAGCTTCTCATCCCAGCTGCACGCAGTGGCGGAAGAGGTCGGGAAACAGGTTGCCGGAACGCTGGGGTTGAGGCCCAGATGGTCGGCGGCGCCGGCCTGCTTGCGGACACCATTGGGGCCGTCCGAAAGGGTGATGGCCGGGATGCCCTTGCCCGGCAGAGCGCGGGTGGTAAAGACGGTCTCGCCCGAGAGCAGAGCGCATTTTTGCTCTAAGTTCAGTTTCTGGATGATGTCGGTATGCTTCATCGCATTTTCCTCATTTTATCCTGAGCAGGGCAAAGGCCCGCTGTCTGGTGCAGCGGGCCTTTGCCGTTGGTTCAGTTCAGGTGCTGCATGGAGAGAGGGTCCGGTTTAGACTTCTTCTTCCTCTTCCTTGCGCTTCTTGTAGTTCTTGATGGCGGTGTACTCCAGGCCAACGATGAGCAGCGCGGCCACGACGTCAGCACCGATCATGATGACCTTCCACTTTGCCATGCCGGGGTTCAGGTTCTCAGCCTCATAAGCGCGGCTGTTGACCACAGTGTAGAGGATGTTCTTGGCAGAGGTGCGCATTGCCTGCTTGCTGCTGTTGGTCAGAACAGTCATCTTGTTGAAGTCATTGCCGGTGGTGCAGAGCATCAGATCGCTGCCGTTGCGGACGCCCTGATCAGCGGTCATGTAGCCGTAGACACCGAAGTAGTCGGTCTCGACGAAGCCGAGGAAGCCCCACTCACCGCGCAGGACGTTCTGCAGCAGCTCCTTGCAGCCGCCAGCCCAGCGGCTGCCGATGTAGTTGAAGGAAGACATGACAGCGTGGCAGTCAGCATCCTTGACAGACATCTCGAAGGGCTTGAGGTAGATCTCGCGGATAGCCTGCTCGTTGGACCAGGTAGCCAGCATAGAAGTACGGTTGCCTTCCTGATCGTTCAGGGCGAAGTGCTTCATGTAAGCGTAGACGCCGTGCTCCTGTGCGCCTGCGATGGCGTTTGCGGCCATAGCACCGGACAGGACACCGTCCTCCGAGTAGTACTCGAAGTTACGGCCTGCAAAAGCGGTGCGGTGGATGTTCATTGCCGGGCCATACCAGCCGGACGTGTTCATCTCGTTGGCCATCTTGCCGATGCTGTCGCCGAAGTCGTGTGCCAGATCTTTGCTCCAAGTCATGCCGATGAGGGTAGCAGCCGGGAAACCGACAGAGCCGACGCCGGTGAAGTTGTTGTTGATGGACGCAGGGCCGTCACAGTCGTTGGTGCGCACCTTGCCGATGCTGTCCACAGCTGCAGTCTGATAGCCGCCGAAGCCGATGGTCTGCTGCAGGTCGTCGATGCTCATCTCATCCAGCAGGTCATCCCACTTGGAATCGTTGTAATCCACGCCGCGCAGGTCAGCCAGCTTGAGGCCGTTCTTTGCGCCGGTGGTGATGTCCTCTGCGTTGGGGTCATCGTCCTTCTCGTAGTTGACCTCAGTGTAGGTGTGTGCGTTGTCGAAGACAGCCTTGACCTCATCGCTCATGTTGTAATCAGCAGGAGCGGCAGTGGCCTCAGCATAGTTTGCAAAACCGTCCGCACGGGACAGATAGGTGATCTCGCCCTCTGCGAAATCGAACTGATTGGTCGCTGCAACAGCGTCGCTCTCGCGCTTGTTGGACTCGTTGTAAACGATGTCGGAAGCAACAGTGTAGGTCTTGGAATCCAGAACATTGTGGGAGTCAGAGTTGGTGCTGATGATGTAACCGCCAGCCTCCAGCACATAGCAGCCGTTGTTCTTGTAATCGTAGGAAGCCAGATCCTCGACCGGGATGGTGAAGTCGATGGTCTCGCTCTCGCCGGGGGCAAGCTCGCTGGTCTTGGCGAAGTCCAGCAGGTTTGCGGAGGCCTTCTCAATGCCGCCGTTGGTGTACGGAGGATCATTATAGATCTCCACGACATCCTTGCCGGCAGCAGAGCCGGTATTGGTGACGGTGACAGAGAACTTCAGGCTGCTGCCGTCGCTGGTGATGTCGCTCATCTTCTGGGTGAAGGTGGTGTAGCTCAGGCCGTAGCCAAAGGGATAGACAACTTCCTTGTCGTAGTCGATGAGGCCTTCATCGGCAGCAGTCTCATAGAACTTGTAGCCGACATAGATGCCCTCAGCGTAGTTGACGAAGGATGCAGTAGCGCCTGCGGGGTCGAAGAAGCTGGAATCGGAATCCAGCTCGGTGGCGTTGGTGTACTTGAAGTCACCGAAGTTGTTCCACCACGGAGAAGCGGTCAGGTCAGCAGCATAGGTGTCAGCGGTACGGCCGGAGGGATTGACCTCACCGGCGACCACGCGGCCAAAGCCCTCAAAGCCGGACTGGCCGGTGCCAGGGCAGAGCAGGACGCCCTTGATCTGGGGGTAGTTCTTGACCCAGTCCATCTCGAAAGCGTTTGCGCCGTTGTAAACGACGACGACGTTGTCGAAGTTGGAAGTGACGAGGTCGATGAGCTCTTCCTCGCGGTTGGACAGCTGCAGGAAGTGGTCGCCCTTATCCCAGTCATTGCCCTCGTTCAGGCTGTCATCGTAAGTGCCGTTGTAGTAGCCGGCGCCGCGCTGAGAACCACGGTAATCTGCCACACGGCGGACCCAGCTGCCGTCCACGACAGCAGACATATCGGTGGGAAGGTCTGCGCCCTCACCGCCGACGCGGGTGATGACGACCATGGCGGTGTCAGAGTATGCCTTGGCGTTTGCCATCATCTCGTCGGTGTACAGGCTGACATTCGGCTCGGGCAGGGTCCAGTCCTGCTGTGCCATGCCGACGCTGGGGCGGGTGGAGCAGTAATCGGTGTAGAACTTGCTCAGCTCGTCGTTGGTCTCGATGCCTGCATCATGCAGACCGGTGAGCAGGTCGGTGACAGGGTAAGCGTCGTTCAGAGCGCCGGAACCGGTGCCGCCGTAGCAGGGGCTGGTGGAAGCCCAGCCGAAGACGTTCAGCTTGGAACCGGAAGCCACAGGCAGGATGTTGTCGTCGTTCTGAGCCAGAACGATGCCTTCCTGGGTGATCTCATTGACCAGCTCGGTGGCCTCTGCGGAAGTCTCCTCACTGATGGAACCTTCGCCGGAGACCAGATCCAGCATGGTGGACATGGGGCCGGTGCAGATGAGGTTGACGACAATCGCCAGCGCCAGCAGAATGGCGAGGCCGGACTGCGCACGAATCATCTTCTTTTTCGCTTTGGGCATCTTCCGCACCGCGAACATCACGAGGAGCGCGAGTACGAGGACGACGCCGAATGCAATCAGATAGTTCTGAATATTCGAAACTACCTGCATTACATCATCCATATTGATGGACAACATAATTTTCTTCCTCCTTATTCTGAATCCATATTTTCCGGGTACAGCTCCCGGAGCATTGCCACTATTATAAATGGATTCAAAGAAAATTCACAAACATCTTCACAATCTGTCATTTTGGAGGCATATTTTGCAGAAGTTTCAATTTGGTTTCAAATTTTATTGTGCTAATCCACAATTTCGAGAACAGTTTTATTATGCAGAATAACAAAACGTCTCTGTCATCGCTGTGCGATGACAGAGACGTTTCTCACGATGGGACAGGCAGCAGGATCCGCAGGGTGAACCAGCCGTCGGCCCAATGAAGAGTCATGGTGCCGTCGTGGTGCTGGGCGGCCGCACGCACGCCCTGTAAGTCATAGCCGCCGTGGGCGTTGTGGACGGGCAGACCGTCCGCGCCCAGCTCCACAGGCTGGGCGCAGTAGTTCTCGAAGCGGAGCATCACGCAGCCGCTCTGGTTATAGATGGCCACCCGCAGCAGACGCTTTTCGGGGTCAGGCTCGGCCAGCACGCTCTCGATGGCGTTGTCCAGCGGCGCGCCTACGAGGGTACACAGCTCCCGCGTGCTCAGAAAGCCCAGCTGGCTGCCGTCGGCCACGCTGGTCATGTTGATGCCGCGCTGCTGGCAGTCCATGCTTTTGGCGGTCAATAGGGTATCCAATACCGGGTTGCCAGTCTTGTTCTCGGCTTCATACTGCCGGATGCCGCTCTCCATCCGGGCCAGAGCCGCGTCCTGCTTGGCCCGGTCGCGCTCGGCGCGGATGTCCGCGATTTGAATCTTCAGCTCGTGATAGCGGCTGTTGATGAGCCGGATGCCCTCTTTGCTCCGCTTGTACTGCTCGTACTGGCGGTGGAGCACCTCGTCCATGGCGGCAAGCTCACTGTGGAGCGCCGCCTCCCGCAGCTGCTCGTGCTGAACCGTCAGGATGAGCACGCCGCAGATGTCCACCAGCGTGCGGATGTAGTAGACGCTCATATCCACCTCGCGGTCACCCAAGAACAGCAGGTTGCTCACCGCGAAGACCATCGCCGCCATGACGACGGCCACGAGGCCCGCTTTTCCGCTGATGACGATATGGCCCTTGGGACTTTTGTGCTTATGCTCCAGCACCCAGATGCAGCCGAAAACGCCGCCATAGACCACCACCAGAAGCAGCAGTGACAGGCCGTCGGCCCCGCTGCGCTGAGGCCAGAGGAAGCAGTGCAGCTGCCACTCGGCGCTGGCCGCCAGCTCTGCCAGAACGAAGGCCCGGGCGCAGACATAGCCCGCTTCCAGCAGGGAAATGGTGCGGGTGACCCAGAGGTATAAATACTGTATCCCCACAGCTGCCGCCATGCAGGGGATCCACCACGCCAGCGGAACGCTGCCCGTGGCCTGCAAAAAAGCACTCAGGGCCAGCGCCCATGCCGCACTGGCAGCGATGGTGGCCGTTTTGCCGAAGCGGATGCCCAGCGGCAGGGCGTAGATGCCCACGGCCAGACACTCGGCCAGCGCCGTATACAGGCGCGGGATGTTGGGCAGTGCCGTCATGCACCCTCACCCCCGATGTGGTCGGCCAGCGCTGCGAGGAAGGCTTTCCGCCGGGGGCGGCTGACCTGCAATTCGTAGGGTCCCACCTGCACCATCCCCTGCTGCACGCTCTTCACCTGTGCCAGATTGACAAGGTAGCCGCTGTTGCAGCGGGCAAAGGGCCGCTCGGCCAGCTTTTCCTCAAAGGCTTTCAGGGTGCCTGCCGCCACGAAATCGCCCTCTTCGGTATAAAAATGGACGCGGTGTCCCTCGCTTTCCAGATAATAGATGAGGGACGAATCCAGCCGCCGCATCCCGCCCTCCACCGGCAGGGCCAGATAATGCCGTGCGCGGCGGCGCAGCTGTTCTTCGGCCTTGCGCAGCTGCTGCGAAAATGCAAAATAAGGCACCGGCTTGAGCACATAGTCCAGTGCGCCCACGGCGTACCCGCCGATGGCGTACTGCGCCATATTCGTGATGAAAACAATGATAACATCCTTGTCCAGCTCCCGCACTCGCCGGGCCGTCTCCATGCCGTCCAGATGCTTCATCTCCACGTCCAGAAACAGGATGTCGTACACCGGGCGGTAATCATCCAGCAGCTCCATGCCGTCAGCGAACTCCGTCACCGCGAACTCGGTGCCGTACTGCCGGGTGTGCCGCTGCACATAGCCCTGAAGCTGCGCCCGCACCTCTGCCTCGTCCTCGACCAGAGCAATGCGTATCATTGCCGCACCTCCTTTTTCCGCAATTTTTCTAGTTTTTATTGTAACACGAAATAGGGCGTGTGGCAAATAGGAGAATAAAACAGCAGCCCCGCTTCATCTGCCGCGAGGCTGCTGTTCTGTGATTGGAAAATTTCAGGCTCAGTTCGTCTTGACGGCCACAAGGATACGGATCTTCCTGCCGCCGGAGCAGCCGAAGTTGTCGTACCAGCCGATGAGCTTATAATCCTCGGTGTTGATCTTGGGCAGCGAGGTGGCGAAATACTGGCCGTTCGACCACAGATACACCTGCATATCGTCGGCGGTCTCATAGCGCTTGTCGCCGCTCATGACCGAAGCTGCGCCCAGCTTATCGATGACTACCGGCGAGAGCTGGAGCATCCGGTTGATGGCCTTGCCGTCAGCAGAACGGCCGATGGCGATGCCGCCTGCGATAACGGGGTACTTGGTGGCGGTGCTGTAGGCCACCTGCTTGCCGCCAGAGTAGCAGACATAGGTCGCACCCTCGCCCAGATAGTTGAGGAAGTCGCCCAGCGTACCGCCCACGCTGTCGCCGGTGCGGCGGAGCACATAGCTGAACAGCTGGTCCGTCTTGCCGGTAAGGGTGTTCCAGGTAGAGCTGACGACACTGCCGTCGATGAGGCCGTAGAGCACATCGCTGGTGCTGGGGACAAGGATGTTCTTCACATCCTGGAAGGTCTCCTCATCGGTCTTGTCCACCTTGGTGGTGGTCGCAGCGGGGAGGCCTGCGGCCTCTCTTGCGGCGTCCTGTGCCTTGTCGCTGATCTTTTTGTCGATCTTCTTGGCGGCTTCGTCCGTCAGGCGGCGGACAGAATCCAGCGCAGCGTACTCCCACAGGTCACCGGTCACATCGTCGAGGATGACCCGGTCGATCTGGCCTGCGGAATTGGTGGTGTAGTAGCGGACGTCGCTTTCGCTCAGAGTTACCCCCGATAGGCGGCTGGGGCGAACTGCCCCAGCCACACCCTCCGACGTCGTATCAATGATCTGCACGTTGTCTGCAAACGGGGTGTCGCCCAGCGCGGTGCCGTCGGCGCTGACGGTGCCGCTGGTCGAGCGGGGCGAGATGGACTGGACGCTTTCGCCGTCACCGTCCACGCTGATCTCCACCAGCTTGCCGGCCGGGAAATTGAGCTTATTGTCCACATTGACGGTGCGGGCGGTGCCGTCGGTACACATGACCGAGACAGCCTGCTGCACCTCAGCGCTGTTCGTCTCCACGAGGGTGCGGGATGAGGACTGGACCACGCCGTAGAACACAGCGTCTGCCGCGTCGCCGGTGAGGACGGAGACAGCTGCATCATTCATGCCCAGCAGCAGAGTGACCACCTGACCCACGCCGCCGCCGGACAGGGAGGACAGCTGGTAGGCCACAGAGGGCGAAGCGATAGCGTAGGTGACGCCGGCCACGGTCACAGAGGTCGGAGCGCTGGCCGAGGGCGAGACAGCCGTCACGCGGCCTGCGGCGCGCTTGTTGTAGAGCCAGACGGTGCGGGCGCTCTCGTTATAATAATAGACATCATAGGGAGAGAGGGCCGCTGAGGTGGTGACTTCGTCGTTGCGGTAGATGGCCGCCGGGGCGAAAGGCAGGACGGTGGAAGCATCTGCCACAAAGGGACCCTTGACGTTGTCCAGCAGGACAGAAGAGATGTCCACCTGGCCGTTGCTCACGGCAAAGCCAAGGGTGGAAGCGTAGACCTGACCGCTGCCGTTCATAGCGGTGAGGGCGTTGTAGAAGAGCATGGTACCCTGCTCGAGGGTCAGAGTCTCGCCCTGACGGGCATTGATCTCATTGCGCAGGCCCAGCGCGCTGGCCTTGCTGAGCTGAGCTGTGGGGAAGGTACCACCCAGCTTTGCCACATCATAGCCCAGCAGGCGCAGCGCCATGGTGCAGGCTTCTTCCAGCGTGACGGTGTTGTCCGGACGGAAGCTGCCGTCGGAGTAGCCGGTCATCCAGCCGTTCTGGACGGCAGTGCGGATGTAGACCGCATAGGGAGAGTCGCTGTCTACATCGCTGTAGAGGCGGCCGGTGCGGCCCTGTGCCGTGGTGGTATCGCGGTAAGCAGAGAATGCGGTGAGGAGGCGGGCCGCCTGCCCACGAGTGAGGGGCGCACCCAGAGAACCGGCCTGCTCGGCGGTCAGACCGCCCAGTGCCGTCGCCGTCTGGACTGCCGCGTTGGAGCCGACCGCAGAAGCGGGCAGCACCAGCATGGAAACAGCCACGCAGACAGCCAGCAGGAATGCGAGGAATCGTTTTTTCATGGTAAACTCCTTAATCATATCTGAGCGCTTCGATGGGGTTCAGGCTGGCGGCACGGCGGGCCGGCAGGAAGCCGAACAGGACACCGATGCCGCAGGAGATGCCCACGGCGATGGCTGCTGCGTCCGCCGAGGGGGTGACATTCAGGGTAATATCCGTCAGGATATACGGAAGGATCTGGTTGATAATGGCCGACACGACGTAGCCCAGCACGATGCCGAGGCAGCCGCCCAGCGCCGACGTGACGCCGGCCTCCACGACGAACTGGGTCAGGATGGTGCTCTCCTGTGCGCCCAGTGCCTTGCGGATACCGATCTCACGGGTGCGTTCGGTGACGGACACCAGCATGATGTTCATGATGCCGATGCCGCCGACCAGCAGCGAGATGCCTGCAATGGCCGTCAGGACGCCCACCATGACGTTGATCATGGAGGACATCTGCGCCATTGCCGCACTCAGGCTCTGGACGTAGACATAGTCGTCCTTGCTGACCAGCTTCTTGATGCTTTTTTGCATATACTCCTGTGCCTCATCCGAGTGGTCCGCGTCCTGCAGGACCACATAGTACTGGCTGACACTGCTGGTGTTGTTGACGCTCATCAGGGTGGTATAGGGGATAAGAACAATGTCGTCGTTGCCGCCCTCGTACTGGGCGGCGGGTCTGGAGCGGCCCTCCAGCACGCCCACGATGCGGTACTCGCTGGCGCCTACCTTGAGGGTGCTGCCGAGGCCGTTGCCGCCGAAGATCCTGCGGTCCACATAGTCACCGATGACACAGATATTCTTGTTGTCTATCAAATCGGTGTACTGGATGCCCCGGCCCTTGGCCACCTTGTAGTTGTTGATGGTCGTGTAATCTTCGTTGACGCCGCTGATGTAGGTGCGGCGGTACTTCTCGCCCGCCACCCGCAGCGTGTCGTCGACACTGGCAATCGGCGAAAGGCCCTTATAATACTCGGGCTTTTCTTTGATGATCCTGTACACATCGTTCACTTCCACTGAGCGGGTGCTGGCGGTCATGATGTTGACGCCCAGAATATCGCTGCCCATGTCGGAGTAGAAGTCCTGCATCATGTGAGTCATGCCGTTGCCGAGACCGACGATGACGATGACGGCCATGACGCCGATGATGATGCCCAGCATGGTGAGGAAGGTGCGGACTTTGTTGCTCAAGACGTTCTGGACGGCCTGTTTGAAGGTCTCCTTTATCATGCCTGCGTCCCCTCCTCTCCGACTTTCGGCTCTGCCATCATGAAGTTCGGCTGAACGACTGCCTCGGGTGCGTGGGCGTCGCCGTCGTAGACGACGCGGCCATCTTCGAGGCGGATGATGCGCTCGGCCTGCACAGCAATGGAGTTGTCGTGGGTGATGAGGACGACGGTATTGCCCTGCTTGTGCAGTTCCTGGAGCATTCCCAGAACTTCGCGGCTGGTGTGGGAGTCCAATGCACCGGTCGGCTCGTCGGCCAGGATGACCGCCGGGCCGCGGGCCAGCGCACGGGCAATGGACACACGCTGCTGCTGACCGCCGGAAAGCTGGTTGGGCAGGTTTTTGAGCTTATTGCCCAGACCCACCCGCTCAAGGGCAGCCTTTGCCGTCGCGTGGCGCTGTGCGGCGGGGATGCCCGCATACACAAGGGGAACTTCCACATTCTCCAAAAGGGTCAGCTTCGGCAGCAGGTTGTACTGCTGGAAGATGAAGCCCAGCTTCTCGTTCCGGATGCTTGCCAGCTCACGGCGGCTCATCTTGCCGACATCCCTGCCGTCCAGCAGATAAGTGCCTTCGGTAGGCACGTCCAGACAGCCGATGATGTTCATACAAGTGGATTTACCAGAACCGGACTGGCCGACGATGGCCACGAACTCGCCCTTGTTGATTTTGAAAGAGACGTGGTCGGCGGCCTTTACGAGGGTGTCGCCCATCTGGTAATACTTGCAGACCCCATCAAATTCTATCAGCGTGCTCATTCGTCATCTCCTTCGGCGGAGGCCATCGTGTTGCTGTAGAAGTCGGTCGCGCTGACGCTGGAGTTGTCGTAAGCGATGGTATCGCCCTCCTGCAGGCCGCTCTTCACTTCGATGTAATCGTCATCGCTGATGCCGGTGGTCACCTTGACGTAGACGAAGCCGTCGGGAGCGGTCATGGAAGTCTCAGCATTGGCAGCGCTGGGCGAATCCTTGGTCACCAGCACATAGCTGCCCCGGACGAGGGCGGCGTTGGGCAGGGCCAGAACATTCTTGACGCTGGCGGTGGTGATCTTTGCAGTGGCGTTCATTCCGGGCAGCAGCTCGCCCATGTCGTCGATGCGGACGGTGACGGGGTAGCTGGTGGAGCCGTTGGCGGTAGTGCCTGCCACGAGGATGCTGCTGATGACGCCCTTGTAAGTCTCACCCGGGACGGCGTCGGCGGTGATGTCCACCTCCTGGCCGACCTTGAGGGAGCGGATCTTCAGCTCGTCCACGTTGAGCTTCATTTCCAGATGGCTCATATCGTAGATGGTGCAGAGGTTCTGCATAGCGGTGTCGTTGGCGCTGAGCTTGTCGCCGGCCTTGACCTTCTTATCCACGATGGTGCCGCTGATCGGGGCGTCGATGGTATAGTGGCTGATGGTCTTCTCGGCAGAAGACATCTGCAGCTCGGCAGAGCGCAGGCTGTCAGCGGCGTTTTTGGTCTGCTTGTCCAGATCCTTGCCGGTAATGCGGAGGATGACGTCATCCTGACGGACGGTGGCGCCCTCCTTGACGCAGAGTTCGGACACGGTGCCGGAGGCAGCTGCCGCGACAGTCTCCTCGCGCTGGTAAGTAAAGTGTGCGGAGTTGAGGGAGCTGACGCCGTTCACCTGTGCCACAGCGGCCTGTGCGGTGGTCAGGCTGCCCGCGTTGGGAACAGCGATGGTGACGGTGCAGGTCATCAGGCTGGCGTCGCCGGCAGGGTTTGCACCGGAAACGGAGCGGATGGTGCCGTTCAGCGTCTCAAAGGTGGTGTCCGGCATGACCTGTGCGGCCTGACCGGCGACAAAGCTCTGGGCCTCTGCGGCAGGGAAATCCACGGCCAGCAGCATCACGGAGGTGTCGCGGATGGTGGCCACAGTCTGACCAGCCTGCACGGCGTCGCCTGCGGCGACTGCAAAGGAGCTGACCTCGCCGCTGATCCTGGTGCGGACGTTCTGCATATCCGCAGCGTCATCGTAATTGCGCTGTGCCTGCTCCACCGAGAGCTGTGCGCTCGCGAGGTTGTTTTCCACATCCGAAATGTCGATGGTGTAAAGAATATCGCCCTTCTCGATGCTGTCGCCCAGCTCAAAGTCGGCGGTGAGCACCGTGCCGGTGACGAGGGACTTGACGGTGTAGGAATCGGCGGCGTTGATGGTGCCGTTGCCGTCGTAGACGTTCACGATGTCGCGGCGTCCCAGCTTCTCCTGCGTGTAGGCAAGGTCTGCCGACGCACTGCGGCTCCTGCGCGGCACGATGACCGCCACCAGCACCGCTGCGGCTGCGACCACCGCGATGCAGCGCTTTTTGTGGGTCTTGATAAAGTGGAGCACCTTATTTTCTCCGCCGGTATTCTCCTGCGGAGAAGCGTCCTGTGTCTTCTTGTTGAAACCTAGCATGAAAAGCCTGACCTCCTGTGTTTCATGAAAAAGAAAAGTTCTTTCTGCCTGTTTTCATTCGTTCTGCGCTTTCCCCCACAGCATCCGCCAAAAACGTCCTGTCTGCGAGATGCTGCCCCGGGTTAGCGGCGCAAACCGTTATAATGATACCACCTAACAAAACGGACTACAAGAAATTTTTCCTGCACAATCTGCAACTTTTTTGAAAATTTTTCCATCATCTCTGTGTCTGGAAACTGAAACATCAGACAGAACTTTCGGATGAAGAGTTCATCCACTCGCTCCGGCCCTTCGTGCAGCGGCTTTTGGGATACAGTCAGAAATAAGACCCCCGACCTTGACGATCGTCTGCAATGAGACTTTCACCTGCAAGAACTGCGGGCGGGTCGTCATCTGCACCCGCTATCCCCTCTTGCATCCGTTATCCAGCCGTTCCAGTGTGCAAAATGTGCAGAGCCAAAATCAGCCCCTTAAAACTGGTATCGGATTTTTATGCAAAGCCGGGAAAATGGTCGGGTTCGAGCCCAAAACGGCAGCTGAAATCCCATCTGTTCAGACCAAGCATCAAATGTGCCTCCACAACTACGATTCATGGCAGGGATTTGGACATTTCAAAACACATCAGGGAGCAGCATAGGTCACAGCTGCTCCCTGATGTGTTTTTTGTGGTTCTTTTCAATGTGTCACTGTCACGGATCCGTTGCCTGCAATACGCAGGCACAATACCCCGGTTCCGGCTGGTAGCAATGGATCGTAAGGCATTTGTCCACCTCCGGGCTGTAGTCGTGAAGGATGTGCTTTGTTCCGTTCAACGCCACATCCGCATACGATACAAGCCACTTCTTATCACCATTGGGGAACACTTCGTAAAACGAACGGCCAAGCATTTCTTCCACCGGCACGCCTTCGATCGTTGCCATTTCGGCATTGCAGTAGCGGAAAATAAAATCCACCCCGTGTCCGTCCTCATTGAACACCAGCTCAATAATGCAGAATGCCAGCGGCATATCGTCCAGCAGACTGCATTTTTCCAGCAGGCTCATACTCATTGGGCGTAGCTGTGCGTCCACCCGCCTGATTTCTGCGCGCAAGCGGCGATGGTCGCTCAGACCACGTCTACGTCCCTGAAAACTGCGGCCATCTGACATTGTATAAATACCGTCATTGCTAATATCTACGATCTGGCTGCGGCACACTACGATTCCCTTACTGATGTTCAGAAACATATCTTCCGGCAAAGCAGACAAGACGCTGTGCAACGGAGCATACAGCGCAACTTCTTCCCCATCCATGCGGTGAACGACCGTTTTGCGGTCGTTACGGTAAAGATACAAGATGTTTTCTGGGCAAAGGTCATTTTTCTGAAACCACTCATGCAGATCATTCATCGCCATACTCCTTTGTCAGTTGGATATGTTTAGTATAGCATACCTCCGTGCAGCGCACAAGAACAGCTTGATTAAAATTCATTTCAACGGAGTTTTCACCAATTCGCATCGAATATTTTTGTCAGCATTCACGTTTTCAATGTCGAAAATGCAGAAGTCGTTGACTTTCAGGCACTTTCTGTGTATTCTGTAACATAGAAGGTCAAATGGTTTTTTCGCAAGGTGAATGCCCTGAGCGGCTGGCAGCCGCCCACGGTCTGTGTAAAATAAACCCAGATATAAAGGAGGCAAACCACCATGAAGATGACCCGCAGAAACTTTCTTTCCACTTCAGCGGTTGCGGCGTTAGCCTGCGGCGCATCCCTGACCGCACACGCAGCAGGCAGTACCGATGAAAACAGTCTGAACTTTATCACAGACATTTTCAAGGACTCCACCCAACCGGGCGAGATCGAAGAGGCAACGGCTATCACGGCAGAAAAGAACGCCGAATGGTATGAAAAGCTGGATTTTTCCGATCGGCGGGAGTTTGCCAACGCAGAACGCGGCTGGCTGGACAATGCGGAAGGCAGGATCATCGATGGTGAGGATAACAGATCTGCATGGGATCTGCAAAGCTACGGCGATTTGAACCGGGATGCTCCGGACACTGTAAACCCCAGTCTGTGGCGGAATACCCAACTCAACGCCAAAGCCGGTCTGTTTGAAGTATGTGACGGCATCTATCAGGTGCGCGGCTTTGATATGGCCAATACGACCTTTATTCGCACCGACCACGGTTGGATCGTGTTTGATGTGCTAATGTGCAAGGAAAACATGAAGGCTGCCAAGGAGCTGATGGAGGAGCGCTTCGGTCCGCTGGACATCAAGGCGGTGCTGTACAGCCACTCTCATGTGGACCACTTCGGCGGCGTGGAGGGCATTATCACCCGGGAGCAGGTAGCGGATGCAACGCTTTCGCTTAAAAAGCAGCTGGCTTCCGGCAAGACCCCTGTGCTTGCGCCGGCGGGCTTTCTGAAGCACGCCATCAGCGAGAATGTCTATGCGGGCATCGCCATGGCGCGGCGCGCACAGTTCCAATACGGCACGGTGCTTGACAAGGGCGAAAAGGGTGCGCTGAGCGTGGGCATCGGCATGGGACAGTCCACCGGTACGGTGTCCCTCATCGCTCCCACCTACGAGATCGGGGAAGATGTTCCGAAGCTGACCATCGACGGGATAGAGATCGAATTCCAGCTGACCCCCGGCACCGAAGCCCCTGCTGAGATGAACGCCTATTTCCCGAAATACCGCGCCCTCTGGATGGCGGAAAACTGCACCGGTACGCTGCATAATCTGTACACCCTGCGCGGCGCAGAGGTGCGCGATGCCAACGACTGGGCGAAGTATATCATCGAGGCAGATCAGCGCTTCTGCAGCAAGACTGATGTGGTGTTCCAGAGCCACAACTGGCCGCATTGGGGCGAGGAGATCCATGAGTATCTGTTGAACACGGCAGCGATCTACAAGTTCATCCACGACCAGACCCTGCATTACATGAATCAGGGATATACCTCAAATGAGATCTCGGCGATGCTGACCCTGCCCAAAAAACTGGAAAAGGTCTGGTATACCCGTCCGTACTACGGTACGCTGGCGCACAATTCCAAGGCCGTTTATCAGAAATATCTGGGCTGGTATGACGCAAACCCGGTCAACCTGAATCCGCTCCCGCCCAGCGATACCGCCAAGAAGCTGGTAGAATATCTGGGCAGTGCCGATGCAGTCCTCCGCAAAGCGCAGAAGGATTTTGAAAAGGGCGAGTATCAATGGGTGGCGCAGATCACCAAAGAACTAGTCTACGCCGACCCGTCCAACCAGAAGGCGCGCAATCTGTGTGCAGATGCACTGGAACAATTTGGCTATCAGGCAGAGTCCGGCGCGTGGCGCAACGCCTACCTGATGGGCGCTGCAGAACTCCGCAGAGGCAACCTGTCCAAACTGGCGCGCTCGGCCAATGGACTGACCGCGACAATGGGCGAGATGACCATCGCCATGCTGCTGGATTACATCGGTATCATGAGTGATGCCAATGCCGCCCAGAACGATGATCTGACTCTGAATCTGACGGTGACAGATGTGAATGAACAGTTCTATGTAACCCGTAAGAATGGCATCCTGCTGTCTTACCCCGGCGAGAACCATCCGGATGCGCAGGCTTCCGTCACCTGCAAGCGTCTGCAGCTCTTTGCTCTGATGCAGGGTCAAAAGGCCGGGCAGATACAGATCAGCGGAGATCCCACTGTCCTGAAACGCCTGCTGGCATATGCGTCCAAGTTTGAAAAAACCTTCAATGTCATTGAACCGTAAAAACGATTCGGAATTTCAATTTTTTGAAAATATCTCTGAACCTTTGATATTAGGTTCTGTCAAGAGGGCTGGCACCGTCCAGCCCTCTCTCTTTTTGCTAAAGTTTCCGTCTGCGCAACAACACGAAGGATCTCCGGGTATTGCGCATCGGCACCAGCATCCGGGTGAACAAGTAGAGTTTCGACAAACCCCGGCTGGAGTTGACCGAGAAGATCGAAGCCAACTTCTATTCCCAAGATCTGACCCCGGCAGCATCCCAGATCCAGCAAAATAAAAAGCCGGCGGCAACAAAAATCTCCGGTAAGGAGATCCTTGAAGCCATCCGGCTGATGAATGCAGACGAACGCAGAGAGTTGACAAGATCCTTGTTCGCCTAAAATTTCTTCTTTTTATGCAAAGGAAAGCGGGCTGTGCAAACCTTGCGCAGAAAAGCCCCTGATTCGGGCAAATGTGCAAACGGTGTGCAGAAAGTGTGTAGCCGCTTTCCTACATAAAGAAAGAACGCCAAATCTTACGATTTGACGTTCAATATCTGGTGCAGTAAAGCAATCCAAATCCGAACCATTTTCCTTTGATGCGGCTTGGGCCGCTTCCTCAAACGTGATGGTCTGTGTCCCTTCTTTATAGTTGAAGGCAATTAAAACCTTATCATCGTACAGATAAATCGAATTGATGAACGTATCCACCAACGCCTGCCGCTGGTCTTTCAGGCTCATGTCCAATTTACGGAACCTCATCAGCCAGAAACGGATAAATTCCTCTTTGATCTTGGGCTTTGCCAGCTTTTCTTCCGCAATGCGGGCTTCAAGCTCTCGCTTGGTTTCTTCGAGCTGCTCCAGCCGCTCCTTGGTGGAACTGGTGAGGATTCCGGCTTGAATTGCGTTGAGCATATTCTGGATACCCGATTCTGCATCCCGGAGCTGTTTCTCATAGAGAGGAAGGTTGGTGTTCTCTCGGTCTTGCAGCTCCATGACCTTGGCGATAATGGATTCCATGGCGGCATCGTCCCGGACAAGCTGCATGGTCTGGTTCACCACCAGATCTTCCAGCCACTGTTTGCGGACAGTTTTCTTCTTGCAGCCCTTCTTCTTTTTGGCCGTGGCGCATTTATAGTAGCGGTGGACTTCTCCCGTCCGGCTCGTGCCACTTTCGCCAAACATCAGTGCACCGCAGCAGCCGCAGTGTAGCTTGGTGGTCAGCAGGTAATCGTCCTCTGCCTTTCTTCGGGCAGGGGCTTTCTTGTTTTTGGCAATCTTTTCCTGCACATCATCGAACAGTTCCAGCGGCACGATGGGCGGAATCGCATCCGGCACGACCACATCCCGGAATTTCAGTTCTCCGATATAACGCCGGTTTTTGAGCATGTGCTCCACGCTGTTGTAAGTAAATTCGCCTCCGACCGGGTTCTTGATGCCGTTTTCATTCAGCCAGTCCCGAATCTCTTTCATCGTGAGGCCATCCCGATACTTCGTGAACGATTCCAGCACGAAAGGGGAGGCAAGCGGGTCGATGTGAAATTTCCGCTCGGAATCCAGCGTATATCCAAACGTTCCACGACCACCGTTGCAGCGGCCTTTCAGGATGTTCTCTGTCTGTCCACGGACAACCTTTTCGGCAAGGTCGGCAGAGTAGTATTCTGCATAGCCCTCCAGAACCGATTCCAGAATGATACCCTCTGGCCCCTCGGAGATGATCTCCGTAGCCGACATGAGCTTGACACCGTTCTTCTTCAGCTGGGTCTTATACCGGGCACTGTCGTAGCGATTCCGGGCAAAGCGGTCAAGTTTCCAGACCAGAACAATATCAAACAGCTTCTTGTCGCTGTCCTTTATCATCTGTTGGAATTGAGGGCGATTATCCGTCTTGGCAGAGATGGCGCGGTCAATGTAGTGCTTGACGATAGTGATGTCATTCTTTTCGGCATAGGCCGTGCATTCACGAATCTGGCCTTCGATGGATTCTTCGCGCTGGTTATCACTGGAATAGCGGGCGTAGATCACAGCGGTCATGGCAAGCACCTCTCTTTACACGTCATTGAACGGTGGAGCGTTCTTTCAAAGCACTGTTTCGTATAATGTATATACCATGTTTTGATGGAGAAATCAAGACTTTTTATTATCTTCAGTTTTTCTTTTTGAACAATTGACCCAACAGCCACCCCTCTCGTTGAAATGAGGTGACTGTTGGGCCGACTTGCTCGGATTCCTTTATTCTTCGTTTAGCTGGACGATGGTATTATAAAAGATTTTGTTTGGAATAACGACTTGAAGAACACCCTTTTTCAAAAGTGCTTCTATGCGTTTCATGACATACCAGTCACTTACCGGAGCAGAAATCGCTTTTAATACGTCTGCGGTAAGTTCACCAACCGAAATAGGAATTCTCGATACTAAACTAATAATTCTCTGGTCGAAATAATCTATGTTAACGCTTTTAACATCGTTCGCATGCCAAATACGCATGGAGGTGTTTTCGTTTAATAGCTTTCCCCATCTTTTGGCATACTCAGTAATAGTTTCTTCCGTCAAATACTTTTGTGAGATCTTATCGGTTTTCCCTTCCATAAATTCTTTCAGACCTTCTCTGGATGCAAGCAAAATTCTATTTGTACCATACTTTGCTGCATAGTAACAAATATAATAAATGCCGCACCAACAATCGGCAGAACTCCTGACCCAAACACGCAGTGGCTTATGATTTATCATATCACATTGAACCGCATTCGCTGTACCATGATATTTCGACCACAGTTGTCTAGCTTCAATTTGGCTGTCAGGATAATATTCTGAAAGGCAATTCACGAATTGTTTGCAACGATATTCTGAATCGCAAGCATATTGAAGTTCTCCCATTGATAACATAAACGGAAACAACTTTACACTTTCGACGATGCCTAAAGCTGCTAACATATTGACATCACTGGGTTCAAAAACAATTTCATCCATAGCTGGTCAAAATCATAATTTCGGGATGGTAACTTGTGTAGTTGCACTCCAATAGATTGGTTTGCTTGAGCCAACCACTCCAAAATAACACCCAACGCTGCAATCAAGATAAGTTCCAACATCATAGAAGTCATATGTATAGGTTGTATTATATATACTTTGTTCTGGAACTAGTGCTGTCGTTGAAAATGGGCAGCTTCGTTCGATGTTATCGGAATAGCTCGTGTAGTAATCCGTTCCTGAAACATTTTTTATTAAATCCGGGCCAATACCGACGGTAGTTCCACTCATATAAAAGCCCAATCCATTGGCCTTTGTATAAAGAACTCTCCATGTTCCATCAATATACGATACAACTCTTGAGCCGTCTGTATTAGAAACAGGAATGCGCATTGGAACCTCGGCCAAAACATAAAATCCGAGATTCTCTTGTTCTTGCACAGAAAGATTGAGAAGTTCTTCTATCGAATAATCATCGATCTTTCTCTTATTTCCAGTTGCAAATGCTGGCTGAATGGTCAGGAGAAATAAAACCGTGACCAATAGAATGGAAATCAGCCGTTTGATTTTGTTAGTCATAGTATACTGCCTCCTAATTTATTTTTTTTCTTCACTCAATACACTAAAGCTCCATTGGAATCACCTTCATTAAATTTTCCCCTTCAGGTGTATACTCCTCGGCAAATAAATGTGAACCATACAAATGCTGAAACTACTAGAATACTGCTGGAATAGAAAATATTGTGACCTTACACTGCTTTGGGTGATTACTTTGCTTTCCTTCATTGAATAGCTAGAACAACAGCTACTATCAAGAACAAAGTTGAAAGCCCAAGCTGAACCCATGCAATTTTTTCGTTTTCGGCATTGTTACAGCCTTTGGAGGATACTGCCACTTGGATATAATGCACTGCTACGATTCCATATGAGAAAAACAAAGAAGCCCAAGCATAAGGTACTGCGCTTTTATCTGTCAATCGGACAAGATTACTAGTCCATACTGAAATGCAGCCCCAAAGGGCAAAAGGAGCAATAAGAAAAAAGTTGCTTTTGCCTTTTTTCATTCTTAGCCTCCCACAGCTTGATGGTACGATTTTGTAGTATCCATAAGGTGTCCACCGGAATCATACGAATACAAAATATCATGATAGCAATGGGTATAGTAGCTATTATCATATGCGAAATGGACTTCATACAGCGATTGATTTATAACAACTTTCGATGGAGAAGTAGCTAGAACCACACTAACCAAAAAGGATCCAACCGTAACAGCAGTGCTTCCCGGCAAGTGCAACCCAGTAATTAAAAGGCTTGCTGCAGTTTCAACTCCACCAATCTCAATTTGCGCAATCGCCGTATTGTCAATTGTATAGCTGAGATTTGATACAAATATATGCTTATACTGTGATCCTGTAACATCACTTCCAACAGTGGCTCCCCTTGTTTGAGGCATAGATTTTGAAGTTGCTAATTTCAAAAAGACATCATAGCTTTGATTGGTCAATTTGCTTTTTTTCGTTTTTTGGGCTTTCGTATAGACAAGTTCACCTGTACCATCTTCTTTAACGCTCCGGTTCAAGGTAACATTTTGTCCATCAATATCAGTAAAGCGAGTTACTTCAATGATCGTATTTTTATCTATTTTGTAGGACACTTGCACAGTTCTTGCAACAGTAGCCACCAAATTTTCACGGTCGCTTTTAGAAATAATTTTTGTTTTACTGATTGCACTGTCTGCAAAAGCCGTTGTCATTGGCAAATTTTGTAAAGCGGCTACTGTTATGCCTAAACATAAAGTTTTCAAGAATTCTCTTCGAGATACATCTTTCATATTCTATCACCTCACATCGTTTTTGATATAATGTCTATCATATGAGTTTAGTTGCGATCAAGCGATTCAGGGACATCCGGCTGATACGCTGTAAAGCAGCAGGTGCTATTCACACTTAAGACTGCAATCGCCATTGCAAAAGCACATGTAATTTTACTCAGGAAAAAAATCAGTTTTTGTGAATTCTGTTTCATATTGTCCTCCACATTACATAGAATACGTTACATCGACTTCATTGTTTGTTCCGCGAGGAGTTCCCTTCAGCCAGCAAGTATGAGAAGCAATACCATTATAAGCGTTACTGGTAAAGGTGAGTTTTGCCGAACTGGAGTTATACGTCAAACTTGCATCACTATATGTGGAACCCAAAGTTGTAATCGAATAGTCCCATGCATTTGTGACTTTGTTATTCGTCACTGTCATATAAAAATATGCATGAATCACCACTCCCTTATACGAAACCTTCCAAGAATTCGACGATTTCGCTACACGAGAAATTGAATTGTCCACTGACTCGATAGTAATAGTTGCTGGATCACCATTACTGTCAACTACCGCAATTGCGAGCTTCTCGTTTGCCTTCAGTTGATCGAGATTGCTAAAAGTAACAACATTGTTCTTAACGGTAGCTTTCGGTGAATTCGATTCAGCGAAGGCAGACTGAACGCCAAACGACATTACAACCGCAATAAAGTCAAAACCACCGGCTAAGCCGGTGGCTTGAGTAAGCCCTAGAAGGGCATCCTACTGGCAAAGCCCCTCAAGGGGCCTCGAGCAAGCGTCTTTCATCTGCATTACCTGCCCTACCGCTCTAACGAGCTATGTTGCAAAGTGCATCTTCTAAGATGACAATTTCTTTGTCATCTCGCTTTGCTCGAATCTTATAGCTAAAGCATTTTCTACTCCACCAGCGGAGCTGGTGGTTGTCGCTCGCTTAAGCTACTCAAAGCAGACTCGCCGTAAGTTTTTTGATGAATTTTCTTGTACTCATGATCACATTTTCCTTTCC
>ERZ894177.343-NODE-343-length-33001-cov-23.6461_pt1 | contig 33001 bp, 10 predicted proteins | sample MGYA00380277_ERZ894177 | MGnify/ENA primary metagenome ERZ894177 (study PRJEB32331, sample SAMN06328428) | human gut metagenome | biome: human gut microbiome; feature: stool | host: Homo sapiens | collected 2014-06-03 ... | reverse complement strand
AGCTTCACGACCACCGGTCTGTTTCGCTTTTGCGGTTGCAAAGGTACTGCCTTTTCCCTTTCCCGCCAAACTTTTCCGCATCTTTTTTTTGCCCCTTTTTTCAACTTTTTTCACAACACCTTGATTCTCCGTCACTTATTTCGGAAACTTTTTTCACCCCGTTTTCCTTCTTTTGCGACAGAAACAAGCCCCAATTATTTACACACATTATTATATATTTAAGAGCAGACATATTTTTATAAACATTCATGGCAAAATATTCTTATAATACGTCAGATTTCCGTAAATTTGTACAAGAATAGAAAAACGAGAACGAATGAACGAGGCTAAACTTAGTCAACTCTACTTGCGCGACACTGCTTTTCAAGATTTGATGCAGCGCCGCATCTACAACGTGCTTCTCATCGCCTCGCCCTACGACGCCTTCATGATGGAGGAAGACGGACGCATCGAAGAGCAGCTGTATTTTGAGTACACATCGCTCAATCTGAGTTCTCCCCCTCGCGTGGCACAGGCAAGCAGCTACGAGGACGCCCACGATCTTTTAAGAAGCAAGTCGTTCGATTTAATCATCGCGATGCCTGGCAACGACATCGGACTCACATTCCGCGAAGCCAAAAACATCAAGTCAAGCTATCCCGACATTCCGTTTATCGTATTGACTCCATTCTCACGCGAAGTGTCGCGGCGTCTTGCCAACGAAGACTTCTCCGGCGTCGACTATGTGTTCAGCTGGCTCGGCAACGTCGACCTGCTTCTTGCCATCATCAAATTGATGGAAGACAAGATGAACAGCGACAACGACATTCTTGAAGTTGGCATCCAAACCATACTGCTTGTGGAAGACTCCGTGCGCTTCTACTCATCAGTGTTGCCCCACCTATACAAGTTTCTGCTGAAGCAATCGCTAATTTTCTCAACCGAAGCGCTCAATGAGCACGAGCAGATGCTCCGTATGCGCGGACGCCCAAAAGTCATTTTGGCACGCACATACGAGGAGGCGATGACTTTGTACAACAAGTACAAGAACGAGATTCTCGGCGTAATCACCGACGTGTCGTTCAGCAGAGACGGAGAGAAGGACAAGCACGCCGGCATCCGCCTTGCCAAAGAGATAAAGGAAATCGACCCCTATGTCCCCATCATTATGGAATCGTCAGAGACCGAGAATGCAGTCTACGCCAAAGAAATGGGCATCTCGTTTCTCGACAAGAATTCCAAGAAGTTTCCTGTCGACCTTGGGCGCATCATCACCGACAATTTCGGATTCGGTGATTTCGTGATACGCAACCCCGAGACCGGAGAGGAAGTGATGCGCATAACCGACCTGAAAGAGTTTCAGGACAACCTATTCAAAATTCCAGACGAGTCGCTGTTGTACCACGCCTCACGCAACGACATCTCGCGGTGGCTGTATTCGCGCGCGATGTTTCCCATCGCCGAAATCATTCAAGCCCATCGTTTCCGCGAAATCAGCGAGGCGGCAGAGGTAAAGAGATTCTTCTTCAACTTGATTGTGAAATACCGCAGGATGAAGAACAAAGGAGTCGTTGCCATTTTCAAGAAAAACCGCTTCGACTACTACTCCAATTTCGCCCGCATCGGCCAAGGCTCACTTGGCGGCAAGGGACGCGGCCTGGCTTTCATCGACTCTATCATAAAGAAATATCCGATATGCGACAATTTTGACGGCGTCACAGTGTCAATTCCGCGAACGGTGGTGCTCTGCACCGACATTTTCGACCAATTCATGGAAGAAAACAACCTATATCCCATCGCCTTGTCTGACGCCCCCGACGAGGAGATTCTGCGCTGTTTCATAAACGCAAAACTGCCGTCGCAGCTTAAAGACGACTTTCTTGCCTTGTTTGAGGTTATCGACAAGCCGTTGGCGATACGCAGCTCAAGCCTTCTCGAAGACTCGCATTATCAGCCCTTCGCCGGCATATACTCCACATATATGGTGCCGCGTCTCGACAACAAGGAGGAGATGCTGCATCTGCTCGGCGACGCCATAAAAAGCGTCTATGCGTCAGTGTTCTATGCCGACAGCAAAGCATACATGACCGCCACAAGCAATCTTATCGACCAAGAAAAGATGGCTATAATCATACAAGAGGTGGCTGGCGCGGAGCACGACGGATACTACTACCCATCGTTTGCAGGAGTGGGCCGCTCGCTCAACTATTACCCCATCAACGACGAGATGCCCGAGGACGGAGTGGCAGAAATTGCCGTAGGCCTCGGAAAATACATCGTTGACGGAGGTCTGGCACTGCGTTTTTCGCCAAGACATCCCGACAAAGTGCTGCAAACAAGCACTCTCGACCTTGCCCTGCGCGACACACAGACCCAACTCTACGCCCTCGACCTTAAAGATGTTGAAGGCGGATTCAAGGTCGACGACGGGTTCAACATAAAGAAAATACGTGTGCAGGACGCGGCAAAAAATGGCTCATTGCGCTATATGGTGTCGACTTTCGACCCCTACGACCAAGTGATTCGCGACAGCGAGTACGGCAACGGACGCCGCGTGGTTACATTCGCCAACGTGCTGCAACACAAAGCATTCCCGCTTGCTGAGATTGTAGACTTCATGCTTTCCGAAGGAGAAAAAGAGATGCGTCGTCCGGTGGAAATCGAATTTGCCGGATGCATCGACAAGCACGGAGAGACAAAAGGCAACGTATATTGGTTGCAGATACGTCCAATTGTCGACCGCAAAGAAATGCTCGATGAGAAAATCATGCATACATCCGACAACCAGCTAATCATGAAGACATCCAGCGCTCTCGGACACGGCATGATGGACGGTGTCACCGACGTGGTGTATGTCAAGACGCAGAACTTCTCCTCGTTCAACAACCCTATGGTGGCACGCGAGATAGAGAAGCTCAACAAGTCATACGTAGAAGCCGACAAGGGATATATTCTGATAGGTCCCGGACGATGGGGCTCAAGCGACCCCGCACTGGGCATCCCCGTGAAATGGGCGCACATTTCAGCCGCACGCGTGATTGCAGAAACGGCACTGCCGGGATACCGCATAGAGCCAAGCCAGGGCACGCATTTCTTTCAGAATCTCACATCGTTCGGCGTCGGGTATTTCACCATAAACGACAAGAACGGCGACATCTGCGACATTGAATATCTCGACAGCATGCCTGCCGTCTACGAGTCCGACCATTTGCGTTCCGTGCGTTTCAGCCGACCGCTGCAAATCGGAATAAACGGCAAGACGGGATTAGGAATCATTGTAAAACCAACAACAGAAGATAACTGAATATATGTCAATCATAAACAACCTAAAAGCAATGTTGGGTTTTCCCGACAAAGAAGATATGGACAACGAGAACTCATCGCAGACAAACTCGCCGTCTTACATCAACCCGTTCAAAAAAGAAAACGAAAAGCCATTGCCACCGCCTGTTCCGGAAGTGGCTAAAATCTCACAGAAGGATGTTGAAGACGCCATAAGCGATGAAGTGGTCGACAAGGTAACCTCTGTGCTCAACACGTCATTGCCGGAATACGTGCGCGAATGCATCGACAAAGACGCGCAAGCCAACTACGTGAGAAGCCTCATCGGATCAACGCTCACCGACTTCCTGCAGCAAATCAAGCAGGAGGCCGAGGAAGCCGCTCGCCAGCAATGGCAAAAAGACCGTATGGACCTTGCCAACAAATCGTCGGAGGCTTCAAAGCAGATGAACGAATACAAGACGAAAAACGAAGAGCTGCGAAACCGCATTCTAAGCCTTGACAGGCAGAAAACCACGCTCAACGACCGCATATCGACATTGGAAAACCGCGCTGCCTCAGCGGAGGCTGAACGCGAGCAGTATCAGCTGGAATGCAAAAGTCTGATGAACAAAATCAAAGTGGCGGCTGTCAACGATGAGGCGCTGCAGGCATTGCGACAGGACAACGATGACTTGCGCGCGGCAAACGAGAATCTGCAAAACGAAATTGCCGAAATCAAAGCCGACGCCGAACGCAAGGCCACCGACTCGGCGGCTCAAATCCTTGCCGCCAAAGCAGACGTGGCGAAGAAGGAGGCGCGCATTGCCGAATTGTCATCACAACCCGACGACACAAACGAGAAGGAGGCGGAAATCGAGCGTCTAAACGCCGAACTCGAGACCATAAAAAGCAACGCCAAAACCGAAGCAGAAGCGCTGACGGCACGCATTACGGCTCTCTCGCAGGCCACCTTAGAGCTGGAAGAGACAAAACGCAAACTCGCCGAAGCCGAAGATGAAAAGTTAGCGCTGAAAAATGCCCCAGCGGCAAGCAGCGAGGAACTGGAAAAGCTCCAAAACGAACTTGCTGTGCGCAACAATGAGTTGGCAAGCATGCGGTCCACAATCCAAAGCCAGAACGACGAGCTCTATGCCTTGCACGAGAAACTTAACGAGACCGGCGACACCGCAAAGATGGCTGAAATCGAAGTCTCTCGCGCCAAGCTCGAAGACACCGTGGAGAAACTCAACAATGAGCTGTCGCAAAAACAATTGCAAATCGACGACCTCAACAGCACGAAAGACGAGATTTCTTCTGTCTACGAGCAGTTGAAAAAAGAATTGGAACGCAACAAAAAGCACTATGCCGACAAGGAGCAGGAGTTCCGCCAACAGATTGTGGCGCTGAAAGACGAGCTGGAATCAGCAAAAAACGAGATTTCAATCCAAAAGGCAGAAAAGAAAGCCAAGAAAAAGGCTCAACACCATGCGGCTCCGCTGTCGGGAATCTCAGCCATCGACTACACTACCGAATATTCCGACTGGCTGATGCCCACACCGCCGACAAACGCAATTCCAATCGTTGCCGAAGAGCCTGAAGAACCCGAAATAGAGAATCATAAAGAACCGGAAAAGAGTCACGCGAACCCCAACATTCCAGAGCAAATGGAACTGTTTTCATAACTATGGACTATACGACCTTATCACCGGAACTTGAAGAGCGCGTGCAGCGCGCTGTCGACAATTTTATGCAAGGCTATGGCTGCTGCCAATCAGTTGTGGCGGCTTTCGCCGACATCTACGGACTCAGCGACGACCTTGCAAAACGCATTGCCGCAGGTTTCGGCGGCGGCGTTGGGAGGCTTCGCATGATGTGCGGCGCCGTGTCGGGCATCGTGTCGCTTGCGGGACTCGACTGCGGTCAGACCGATGGAGCCGACCGCGAAGGCAAATCGGCTTGCTACAAGGTTGTACAACAGCTTCTTGAGAAATCGCGCGAGCAAAACGGCTCGCTCATCTGCGCCGAAATTCTCGGACTGAAAGGCCACGACAAAGCAGTGTCGACCTACGAGGCATCGCCTCGCACAGCCGAATACTACAAGTCGCGTCCTTGCGCTGCCAAGGTGGAGAGCGCAGCCCGCATCTTCGCCGAATATCTCCAAGCCAAAGCTTCGTTAACATAAAATAACAGTATCAACAACAAAAAAATATTTAAATTTTCCCCCCCCCCGTATTTGTATTCTTTGTAAATTTGCATCCGCTATTAAAAGCAGGTTAGATTTTAATCAGCACACTAACAATTAATATAGGTCTGTCACGACACCATACTTTCCAACTTCAATCAGTGTTTGTGGCATAGGAACAGGTAAAAAAGATTGAGATATATCAGACTGATAATTACACTAATTATTGGTTTAGCAATGGATATGGCTGCTGAAGGAATAACCGCCGACAGTATCTTTATCCAAAATTCGCGCCCAATAAAATTTGTTGTAAATAGAATCAACATCAGCGACCAAGATAGGAAATGGATTACTGATGTGCTTATCCCAGAGCTTCAAAGGCTGGGAGATAGGGGTATTGTTTTCGGACGTGCCGCCGCTTCTCCAGAAGGCCCATACGACAACAACCGTCGTCTGGCAAACCAACGTCGCGCATCGGTCGACGCTCTGCTTCGAAGCTACGGCATCGGCACCGACCACATCCAATACGACGTTGTGGCTGAGGACTACGACCTGCTCTACACCATGATGATGCTGAAACACGACGCCAAATTCCATGATGTCGACTCCTTAATCACTCTCTACGCCGACGACACCCAACGTCTTAAGGCGGCTATGAAGCAGCACGACGGCGGCAAGCTATGGCGCTACCTGCTGAAAGAATATTTCCCGAAACTGCGCGCAGTGAGAATAATTGTCGTTGACAAAAGGCTTGCCAACATCGACAGCAACGACCTGGCTCCACGACCTATAGCAGCAACCATTCCGGCAACTGTCGCCGACTGCCATCTGCGCATCCAAAATGCCGACATCACACCGGCATACATCATCCCAGCGACAACACCCGCCTCGGCTTTGCCGCGTCGCGAGGTGCTGAGCGTGAAGACAAACGTGCTGTTTGACTTTGCCTACATGCCGGGCTACGACCGCTTCTGCCCTATTCCAAACGTTGCGTTGGAATATTATCCGCTTCATGGTCATTTCACCTACGGTGCAAGTTTCGACTGCCCGTGGTGGCAGCACTATGATGAGCATAAATATTTTCAGGTCAGGAACTATCAGCTGCACACCCGCTACTATCTGCGCAGCGGCGACATCCGCAAACGCAAACCGGGAGAAGGCGCGGCTTTCAGAGGTTTATACCTCAGTCTATACGCGCACGCGTACCTATACAACATCTGCTTCGATGAGAAACGCGGATGGGAAGGCGAAGGCTGGGGCGCTGGTTTGGGTATAGGCTATGTCGTTCCGTTGGGGCGTTCCGGACATTGGCGGCTGGAGTTCGGGCTGCAGGCTGGATATCTCAGCACCAACTACGACCCCTATCAGTGGGAATGCCCCGTAGACCCCGACACCGACAAAGAGCAATATTACTACAAGTGGTACGGCGATGCCAAGGATTTCCAAAAGAGGCAGCACCGCTTCTCATGGCTTGGCCCTACCAGAGTGGAGATAACGCTCAGCTACGACCTGCTCTACAGACGCAACAACAAGAAAGGCGTAAGTTTCAGAAACCGAGAAACGACAATCAACTATTAGACAAAACATAGCAACAATGCGCAATATAACAAAACTCATATCACGAATCATCCTTGATGCAAGCTGCGAAGCCTGCATCAAGGCTGTCGTCATGTGTTTTGCATTGTTATGCCTTGTCGCAACGGGATGCGTGCGCGAGCCTAAGCTCCATCTCCACCAGGGCGGCGCCGACATCGATATGGAGATACCGACCGTCGACCTCGACTTGAAAGTGATATGGAACTACATTTTCAAGTACGACACCGAATACGACTGGCAAGCGGAGTGGATCTACGGATGGGACAACACCGACGAGGAAATGTTTGGCACTATCGGCTACACAGAGCCTGACGCCTTCGAGGTGCGCCGCTATTTCACCGGCAACGTCCAGTTCGGTGTCCACAATGCCCCTTACAGGCACTCAATCGTCGGCAACCACCTCCGAGCCAAATACGATTTCGGTTTTTGGGACATTCTTGCCTGGAACAACATCAACACTCCCGACGGGGTACAGAGTGTGCGTATCGACGAAAACACCACCTACGACCACGTCACAGCTTACACCGGACAGACAATATACCCGGCGCTCTACAACTCGCCGCAGTTCACGCGCTCCTTCTATCAGCCGGAGGAGCTGTTTGCCGGATACCATGGAGGAATTGAGATAAATAAGAATCTGGACGGATTCACGTTTGACGAGAACCGCAACTGCTGGGTACGGCAGCTCGAGATGGAGCTGCAGCCAGTGACCTACATCTATTTGGTACAAGTGATTCTGCGCAACAACGACCACAACGGCAGAAAGGTGACAGCCGTAGAGGGAAACGCCAATCTAAGCGGCATGGCTCGCTCCGTAAACCTCAACACAGGCGTGACGGGGGCTGACGCCATCACCGTGAACTTCTTCATGCGGATGAAGCAGGACGTTGCCGACAAGAACGGCGACAAGGTCGACGTGATAGGCGGAAAGGTGCTTACTTTCGGCATCCCGAAACTAAACCCGAGCAAGCTTGACGCGCGAGCATATCTGGAATCGCTGCAGAAAGTGAGGGACGCCGACCTTAACAACCGCCACTATATTGACGTGAAAATGCAGTTCTACAACGGCAAAGACTCCACGTTCGTGTTTGACGTCACCGACCAGGCGCGACGGCTGTTCCGGGGAGGGGTAATCACGGTGGAGCTCGACATGGACAAGGTGCCTGTCCCCAACCGGTCCGGAGGCTCCGGCTTCGATGCTGTGGTGGAGGACTACGAAGAGAAAGAATGGATATTCGACATGTAATCAATACGCAATTCAAATATAATAAAAACAATACGAACTATTTTAATTTTTTAATTTTATGAACAAGTATTTTATCGCAGCCGCTTCGGCATTGGCTCTCGCCAGCTGCTCAAGCGACGATTTCTTGGGAGAAATTCAGGGAAATGAGCAAAATGGAGCCACCTCCGCAATCAACTTCGGTGGCGACACGGGCAAAATCACACGCGCCACAACAAAGGGCAACGCAGCCGCAGAACTTCTCGAAAACAACTTTGTAGTTGTCGGTTTCAAAGGAAGCAAGACAAAAGAAGCAAACAACGAAACGTATGCATTCGACCACTACAACGTGAACTTCAAAAACGGTACAGCATTCTCTACCGAGTCAAACCGTGCTGGTTGGGAATATGTAAATCAAGACATGAAAGTAAAGGGCACCGAACCTGCCGCATCTCTCGCACAGGGCGGAGCATCGCAGCAGACCATCAAGTATTGGGACCACTCTTGCGAATCCTACGACTTCATCGCATTCTCAATGGGTAAAAAAGATGCGGCGTCAAAATACGCCACCCCGACACACGTCGACAAAGCCAATCTCAAATCTGCCGCCTACACTCTCACCGGCAACGTAAACACTCTCAGCGAGTGCTACATTTCCGACATGAAGACTGTTAAAGAGAAAGAGTACAACAAGACTCCTGTATCAATGTCCTTCCGTCACCTTGCCAGCAAGGTACGTATGGCTCTCTTCGAGATTGTCCCTGGTTATGTGATCAGCGACGTGAAGTTCTACGACGCTACAAGCACCACAGCCACAGCCAACCCAGAAGGCACACTCATCGGAGAATTCAACAACTCCGGCACATTGACAGTGTTCTTCCCTACAACAGGTACCGACCACGCTACTGAGAAAGACTACAACAAGGCTCACGTAAGATTCACTAAATCAACAACTGAAGGTGAGACTGCCGTATTGAATTTTAAAAAATTCGGCACTGTCAAATACGGCAACCAGGCCGAAGGTCAGATTTCTGCAGGCACAACATACCTCAGCCAGAATGCTGCGAAACCTTCTTACTGCGGTGACGGCTATCAGAACGTGCTTCCGTCGGAAGGTGCGGCAAGCGCCATCACTCTGCGCATCGACTACAAGCTCACTTCTGTCGACGGTTCCAACGAGACAATCAACGTGAAGGGTGCCACTGCAACCGTTCCTGCCCAATACACTGAATGGAAGTCTGGATATGCCTACACTTACATCTTCAAGATTTCTCAGGACACCAACGGTTCTACCGGCGGCACAAGCACTGGTTTGACAGCCATTTCTTTCGACGCTGTTGTTGTTGACGATGAGGCAAACGGTCTCCAGGAAACAATCACCACTGTTTCTGACAACAGCTTCACTACATACGGCTACAAAGACAACAAGGTCACTATCAACGGCAACGAATATGTTAACGGTACCGACATCTATGCAACTGTATATGTTCCTGCTGCAGGCGAAACCGCTGCAAAAACCGTAGCTCCTCAGAAATTGTACACCGTAACTCTCGAAGCCGGTGCCACTCAGACTATCAACGAGGCAAGCGTTGCCAACGCTCTCGCGAACGGAACCCCCAACGCTACTGACAAGACTTGGACTGTTACCGACTACGCAGGCAAGACGATGGTTGTAACAGAAACAACAGGTGTTGCCACTACCGTAACTTCTGTTCCGGCAGGTCCTGACTCCAATCTCACCGTAAATGCTCTCAAGTGGACAGGTACTGCCACCGACCAGGCTACAACATACTACGCTGTTGAATACGACAATGGAACCAAAAAGTCATACAAGATTGTCAAAGTTGTCAAATAATAATTCTTTTTCCATGGCTCACGCCTTGGATTCTGACTAAAAACATTGTGTCTGAGGTGTGTTTTCACACGCCTCGGACACATTTATATGTCGGACGGGGGGGGGCTCCCCCGCCCGTCTTTAAAAAAAACAAGAAGACATGCAGAAACATCGCATCCTAATATTTCCTCTGTTGGGACTTTTACTATTCTCCTGCTCGCAATCCGAGCCGGACGAACCAATAGTGCCCGAACCGGACAATACACAGACAAGCATCGCCTTCAGCAGCACTAACAACAACTGGCAGGATGCAAAAACAAAAGCAGCGGGCAACTGTCTCGAGACTATCTTCCAGACGTTCCGCACATGGGGATATAAAACCACAACAAACTCCCCGAACCCGTCATCGCCGCAAATTGTGATGGACGGATATAAAATGTCATACAATCAGGGCTCTGCCGGCAGCTCTACGACAAACACTGCCGACTGGGAATATGCTGGCATTGAAAATCCTATAAGTGCCACCCTGCAAACAATAAAATATTGGGACTACTCGGCAACGAGCTACCGCTTTTTCGCATACAGTCCCTTCAATCCAGATGTAAAGACTTCGGTCAGCTCGGGCGACAACGCTACCGCTACCTTGTCTTTTAATTTTGAATATTCTGAAGCAGCAACCGCTACTTCAACACCATACGCAAGCCGCCTTTGGCTTGCCTCCCCTTCGTCGACGTCGCCGGCATACGGGTCGTGTGTCACTCTGACTTTCGCGCCGATAATCGCAAAGGTGCGCTTCCGCTTCACCTATCCTGATGGAACGACCAACGTTGCGATAAGCAACATCAAGTTCCGCGACAGCCGCTTTATCGATGCTCCGGCAAGAGCCGACACCCCTCTCCGCGGCACCATCGACGCCGCCTATCCGCTCACCGGAATTCCGGTCGGCACATTTCCGACTCTCACGATGTCGAAGTCGGAAGCGGCTGATGCGTCCGGACTCCTGGTTCTCACCACTCCCTACGAGGAGGCTGGCGACCAGATACACATCCTCAAAGACCCTACTCTCTACAATAAATGGTACTACGTGCCGCCGCTCGCCAACATCCCCTACGAACAGGGAGCATACACCATAACCATCAACATTGGCGGAAAAACGGTGTCGGCTACAGTGCCGGCGCAATACATGCAGTGGAAGGCGGGCTGCCAATACACATACATTTTCAAATTGTCCGACACTGGCGACAGCATCTCTTTCAACGATTTGATGGTGGAACAATGGCTTCCCGGTGCCGACATAAAAAACAACGGCTCAGGCACTGAAGACTGGTAAAAAGAATTGACTACAAGAATGAAACATATCTCAAAAATAACCGCTATCGCGCTTCTCGCAACGCTTTCTGCCTGCGAGGGTTCCGACATGCCCATACAGCAAGCCGACAACCACGGATACATCTCATTCTCGGCGCAACCGCAAAAAACAGCGACACGCGCCAACCCCTACGAGGCCTACGACCCTACGCGCCATCCCGCAACGATGGGCTCGTTCGGATACTACGACATGCCGAAACGCTATGCGTCGGCTGCAAACACCATATTCAACAATGAAACTGCCACCTACAACGTAGCGACATACGGCTGGGACACTGCGACAAAGAAGCGCTGGACTGAATACACCAAGGCTTCGTCGTTCGACTTCTTCGCATATATGCCATATACCGGCGGCGCCACTCTTCTGCGCACCGCCAACAACACATATACCCTCTCGTTTCCGTTCGCCATGAGCGACGGCGGCAACCCTGTGCCGGTAATCTACGACACAAAGGCGGCGCCGATCATCTGCGCCGTCCCGAGCAACAAAGGTGCCATCTCCGATAGCAACGGAGGCGGAACGGTCAGTCTGAAATTCGACCAGACACTCACCGGCTATAAGCTGCTCTTCATGCTCGGCACCAAGATGAACGCCATCCGCCACTTCCGCATCAAGAGCGTGACGCTTTCAGGCAGCTTCTCCACATCGTGCACAATATCGCGTTCCTACGTCTGGAATACAACATCAAAAAGTTGGTCTGCCTCTGCAATAACATGGAGCGACATCAAACGTCAGTCGTTTGTAGAGACTCCATTCACTATTGCCTACAAAGGCTACGGCTCCGCGGACTACGACGACAACACCCAGACCGTCATTGTCACATCTGCCGGCTACACGCAATGGGGTGCCGACATCTACACCATACCCGATGCCAAATTCCTGCCTGTCATCAACGTCAAATACGACGTGGAATTCATAGCGGAGGACGGTTCCACCATCGTCACCCGAAAGGACGTAACATCCGGGATAACCATCAACAAGGATAATTTCAGCAGCCTCACAACAGGCAAGACTGCGATGATAAACCCAATACGCATCCTCATACAGCCACGCTACCTGTATGTGCTTGCCGACGAGGATGCCTATACGGGTCAATTATTGATAGACTAACAATAGATAACGACAATAAAGTGTTTGGAAAATGAGAAAACATTCAACACATAGCATATCACGAGTTTTTTTCTCTCTGCTCATGCTTATGATTGCCGGAGTCAATCTGGCCATGGCTCAAGGATTAAGCAGCAACGACATTAAAGCCTCATGGGATTTCAAAAACGGCACGGTCGCATATTCCATCGTTTCCGCCGACATCCCTGCCGGAAGCTCTTTCGCTTGGACAGTGGACTCAAAGAGTGTAACCGACGGAATTTCCAACAGCGGACAGACCATCACGCTGCCGCTGACCAACAAGACTCGGAGCGGCGATGTGACAATCACGTCTGCCGACAACACATCGCAGACCATCGCTTTCAGCATCGAGCCGAAAGCCTATGGCGTGAACTACGACGGCAACCATTTCTATGCCGACTCTTACCAGCTATATCCCGACGGCACCGAGGGCGACGGCTCTAAGGGAAAGCCCTACCTCATCAGCAACGACTTGGAATTGGCAAGACTGGCGCATGAAGTGAACAACGGCACCGAGCTACAAATGTTTTCTCAGAAATATTTCAAACTCACCAAGGACATCGACCTAAGCAAGGGTCTGTGGACTCCTATCGGCACGGCTCAAGGCATAGCGAAGGCTTCCGACGGACACTTCTTCGCCGGAAAGTTTGACGGCGACGGGCACTCCGTCAGCAACTTGCTCATCAAATGGAGCTTCAACGCAGCCAAAGAGGCTTCGTGGGGTCTGTTCGCCCGACTAAACGGCAAGGGCAACAACGAGCATGAATATGCGGCTGTCACAAACCTCATCATCGACAACGCCTTGATAGAGAAGCTCGAGGCACACATGCCTCTCAACAACGCCAACTACACGGTAAAGATGGGCATTGTGGTTGCCGACATGACCCAGAACGCGGAACTCAGCAACATCATAATCCGCAACTCAAAAATCACCGACAACAACGAGAGTTTCTCGACAAAGACCAAATTCAGAATTGGAGGTATAGCCGGATATCTGAACAACTTCGTGAGTCTGAGAATATTCAACATCTCCGCAGACACGGAGATTGATGTGTTCCGGAACGCTGCACTCAACGGTGTGGAAGGACAAGTGACAATTTCATGCGGTTTCGGTGCGGCAAGCAAACTTGCCAACCAAACAGGCTATGTCGTATGGCCAAGAAACATCTATGTGCACGGTGCCGGCTTGAAGACAAGCGCCAACACCACCCAATGCAAAAAAGCCAGCGTGATGGCGTTTATAGCCGCCGACAACTTTGCAAGCAAGGTGAAGGATACATGGTACTACACTCCTGCCAACAAGGCTGCCGACACCTACGCCTACAACCAATACGGCGTTGAAAAAGACATTTCGGCAACCGACGCAACCACAGGAGAGCCGTTCGGAAAGACGTTTGCCGGGCTCAACAACCTGTACATCAACCAAAACAACCTCGACAAGAGGCCGTGGTTATATTCAAACTCTTCCAAACGGTTCTCTTTCAGCTCGATTGCCCTGAAGGCGGAGCGCGGCACGAGCGATGTGCTCACCGTGACAACAGAAGACGGAGAAACCACTTCCGATGTCTACAACTGGTATGCATCGACCGACAACACTGAGGGCGAAAAGGTAAACAGCACTGCCTGCAACCCGTTCACCCTGCCTCGACAAACCTACTCCCAGTATGTCTACGCCATGACCGTCGACGGCAGCCAGCGCACCAACACCGTACTCGTCGAGGCTATCGGCATCACTGCCGAACTCGACTACGACACCAAGCCCGGCACATACATCGTTAATGTGAAAAACGACACGAAAGAGCATTTCACAAACGACGAACTCGGGCTCGACATCACATACGAATGGCACGACAAAGAAACCTTGCTATCGGAAACGTCCAACGAATTTGTACGCCCGGAAACTGCCACCAACAAGGACCAATACAACTGTACGGTTACCGTAAAGAGCGGTGGCAACATCATTTTCCACAAAAACATCAAAGTGACTATCGTGGTGTACCTATGTCCTGAGGCGGTGAGCATCAACGGCACAACCTACGCACAGGGCGAAGACAACGACAACGAGGAGTGGGGCTACTCCCCGACACAGGCAATGAAGACGTGGAAAGGCGCCTACAGCAAGCTCTCCAAGACGGGTACTTGGGATGAAAACATCATCGTGCTGATGGGCACAAGCCATACCGACGTGACCAACAGTCAATACACAGGTTTCAACATAACCAGCAACAACAGAGGCAAAAGCATTCTGAAGTTTGACGATTGGGCTAACGCAAAGGGAGAGTCCCCTCTTTTCCGCAACGCCACCATCACGGGCGACTGGGACGGCACCGACTACAAGGGCACTATCGAAATTTATGGTGCCGAAAAGGGTCTGCCGATATGGGGCGACACCCGATTTGAATACATCACATTCAACAACGACCCTGTCACAAACAACGGCGGCGATTTCTACAAGATTATCTACTGCCAGTACAACAACCTTGAGATGGGCGAAGGCATACAGATGACCGGCTTCGGGCAGAACTCCCCTAACTACGGCACCATCGACGGCGCTGTGACCACTGCATTCCACATCTTCGGCGGTTTCAACAACGATGGACGTTTCTTTCCGCTGGACAGAAAAGAGAGAATCGAGGCATTCGAGCAATCGATGCCTCACGGCAAGGAGGGTTTCAAAATATCCATCAAGTCCGGGTTATACTCCGCAATCAGCGCGGGCGGACGTCAGACATCGTCAGAGAAAGACTACAATGGAGTGATGGGAACTCCAAACTTGCCGATAAAGTGCACAATCGAGATGGACATCGACCGCAAATGGAACGATGCCCACAACCCGGAAAGGGGAATCAAGGGAGAGACAAGCAAACGCAAGAGCGACTACGATGCCGGTATCATTCTCGCCGGAAGCCACGAGGGTGCCATGTATGCGGATGTCGACATAATAATCAGAAGCGGAAAGGTGGCGCGTGTCGTAAACGGTTCGCTGGGTGCGCAGCGCGACTTCATCCTCCCCTACAACGGCACTGACTACTACGTGCCAAACAACACCTATATGGGACGTGCAAACATCTTGCTCGACCCGGCGTCTTCAAGAAACAACAACGACGAGTGGATCGACAACCGTGTTATTGTCACCGAGATGTATGGCGGCAGCACTGGTCGTGGACACACCGGCAACGTGATTGTCAACAACCCGTTCTATGGCTACAGCACAATAACCATCAACGGCGGCTTATTCGAGATTCTGCCTGCCGGCAACACTAAGAAAGACAACATCTTCTGCGGAATCTACGGTGCTGGCGCAGGCGGTATGAACGGCATCGGCGAAGGCGACGACAATGCCGACAGCCACACTCCCGATAAAAGCATCGCCTATTGGAATGAATCGGGCGACGTTATGCTCTACGGTCCGTATGCCGTTGCAAAGGATCGTCTGGTGACGTATCACTGCTACAACAACGATGATTTCGAGTCGTTCACAGATGTCGACCCAACCAACACCAACACTAAGATTGTAATCAACGGTGGAGAGTTCGGCTCTACCACCGACCCTATCGACGGTATCTATGGCGGAGGAAGCGGTTTTATGAGCAAAGGCTTATGGTCGAGCACCGCCGCCACTCCAAACAAATGCGGAGGCAATGTCTACGGAAAGGTTGGCGCCACAGTGGCGTCGATCACCATCAACGGCGGTGAGTTTCATTGCACCAACGGCATTTTCGCCGGCGGACGTGGCACTGACTTTTTCTATTCGCAGAACCCCTACGGCGGCAATTCCGGCAACTACAAAGCCCTCGGCAAGACCTATGGCAACGTGGAGCTGAACATCAACGGCGGCATTTTCTACTGCCCGGTGTTCGGCGGCGGATACGGTGTGGCTGACGCCAAGGAGATGGGCACTTCCAACGTCGAGACGCTTTCCGACATGGCTCGCCTCTACGGACAGTCGAGCGTGAACATCATGGGCGGCACTTTCTACAAAAACATCTATGGCGGAGGCGATATGGCGATTGTAGAATTTGACGGCAACGCCACAAACGTCGTGATCGGCGACAGCGCCGACATCCGCGGCTCGGTGTTTGCCGGCGGCAACGGTCGCCGTCTGCGCCCTGCCTCGCAAGCGTTTGCCGCCGGCGACGGCTTCACGCAGCATCCTGAGCTGGTGGGTCTGGTTGCCGGCAACGCCAACGTGTCGTTCGCCGGCAGCACACAGCAGGCTCCTTTCATTTACGGCGACATCTTCGGCGGCGGCAATCTTGCACAGGTTGCCAACGACACGCATGTGAACATTTATGCCGGAAACATCGCCGGAGAGGTGTTCGGAGGCGGAAACGGCGACATCACCGACGGCACGGTCACTTCAGCCGACGTGCTCGGCAACACCAACGTGACCCTGGCGCAGGACGAGGGCGGCACACAAAGCGTAGGCCACGGTCCGATTGACGACAGTTTCTCGATTAATGTGATATGGTTCAAGATGTGGGATCCGGTTGAAAACATATTCTACATCTGGGATCCCGACATCGACGACGCCGGCGACGAGCCTGCCACGGAGGACACTGTATACGAAAAATCAAAATTCTATGCCGACGGCAAGTTCCTGAATCCCCACAACATCTATGGCGGCGGCAATCTTGCCTGCAACGTGGGCACATACAAAGACGCCGACGGCAATGTGACAACAACCCCTGCCGACGGCACCGGCCTTGCCACCGTGATGATGCAGAAAGGCATGACGCCTTACGAACTGCTGATAACCGACGAATGGAAACAGTCGTACACCGACAACGAGAATCCTCACTTCAGTGTCTTCGGCGGCGGATACGGACGGCTGACGACCGTTGGCAGCACCGATGTAACCGTCAACGTTGACGGCGACTATGGCAAAAACGGCCCTGGCCCCGACGGCAATATAGACCCAAACGATCCTTCGTTCGACAATTCAATGGGAGCGCCCAACTTCACCGTATGGGCTGTGTTGGGCGGCGGATATGCCGGCACTGTGGCTGGCAACACCAAAGTCACTGTCGACGGAAAAACGTTTATCCGCCGTGTGTTTGGCGGCGGCTTCGGCGACATCGCGTCGACCGAGGACAACACCACAGGTCAGATTGGCGGCAATACGGAGGTATATATGCGCGGTGCCTTCACCCACGGCGACGTGTTTGGAGGAAGTGCCGGACTGAAGCCTGAGACAGCCTCTTCAACCCACTTCATAACCGTGGCGCGTGTCATCGGCACAACCATGGTGGAGGTTGCCGACAACGCCAATATCTACGGCAACGTGTACGGCGGCGGCGACAATGCCAATGTGGGCATTTTCCAAGAGGTGAAACCTTCCGACTACTACTCGCCCGACTTGCTGACAAGCGCTTCGACGCTCAACCAGACCGACGGCTCATTCATCAGCTACAAAGCCGAGGGCTACCGGTCGTTTGTCAACATACGCGGCGGCAACATTTTTGGAAACGTGTATGGCGGAGGTGTGGGCTGCAAAAAGGCTGAAGCAAACCAATACTACAACATCGGCCGCATCAACGGCAACACGCTTGTACACGTGGTCAACAGCAATCCGGGCGTTGACAGCGGCATCGACAATGTGGTGCCATGCGTTTGGGGCGACATCTACGGCGGTTGCGAATACGGAACGGTCGACGGCAACACGCTTGTGCACATCGAGGGCGGAATGCTGGGCAAGAACGTGTATGGCGGAGGATATGGCGACATTGACATCGACAGCGAGCTGACTGTCGACAAGGAGGTGCTCGGCAAGAAAGACATAGCCAACACCGGCACGTATGCCGACATCCTTGGCAACACAAAGGTGCAAATCGACGGAGGTTCATGGATATGGAACCGCAAAGCAGACAGCAACGGCAACATCACGACATGGCTTGACGCCGAGTCAGACAGCAGCCCCATCTGCAAGGACAATAACGAATTCCGAAAGATTGCCTATGCCATTGACAGGGCAACGTCGTTAGACAACATCGGCGACCCTCTTGCACAGAATGCCATCGACCGTATCAGAAACAATGAGAATACTAAGAAATTCTTCGATCTGGACAGATTCACCTTCACCAACAACTACAACATCTTTGGCGGAGGAAACAGGGCTTGCCATGTCGGCTCCGCCTCTGTTGCCAACACAGGCAAATCAGTGGTCATAATCAACCACTCCCCCCTCGACGACATAAAGGACTCAAAGGGGAAAACCATCAGTATGTTTGAAAACACCACTTTGCAGGGGCTCTGCTGGTTCATGAACAGCATATACGTTTCCAGCCCTTCATTCTCAGTGTTCGGCGCGGGATATGGTGTCAACACTTCTGTCGGAAAGACCGAAGTCTATGCGCAGCCAGGAGCAAAATTTGACGACGACGGCTTATTAACAATCAACGGCATAAAATACCGCTATCTCTATCAAAACAATGACTTTAAAACATATCTCGACCTTGAAGATGACATCTACAACGACTATCTCAAGTTGTCGAAGGAAGACAAGAAACTCTATTTCGGAAGTTATGATGGCGGCGAGAGCGATCCAAACATATTCCGCCGTTACCACATCAGCCGTCTGGCTTGGAAAATCGGTGAGCCCGGACTCGTGCTGCTTCAGATTCATGGCGGCGGATATGCCGGATATGTAACGGGCGACACATACGTGGAAACCGACTGCCAACTTGGCTGCCACGACATCTTTGGCGCTGGTTTGGGAGCGCTGCCCTACGGCGACTTCTCCAGCGGCAGCGGCTACGACTTCGGTTCGGTGAAAGGCAAGTCGATGGTTTTCATCAAAGGAGGCGATGTCAACCATAGTGTCTATGGTGGAGGTTCCGGTGTGGAGTCTGTAAAAAAGAACGGCGGATTCATCGATTTCCCGGACATGGCGCATGTAGAGAAAACCGAAGTGCACATCTATGGCAAAATGTTCAAATACCGTAATGGCCTCGGACTGATTGAACGCACATTGATATTCGGCAGAGTCTACGGCGGCGGTGACTTGGCGAATGTAGGCAGCAAAAAAGCCGACGCTGCGGTGTTCACCCGCGACAACTATCTATCCCCGACAAACCGCACCACTCTCGTAAACATCCGTGGCGGATCCTTGATGTCGCAGGTGTTTGCAGGCGGTAGAGGACGTTCTGTCAGGGAGTGTGCCGACAGCAAGAGTCTCGGAGGCGTTTACGGCAACTCGTGTCTCATCCTCGACCGCCCGGTGATGCACTACCCCTATTGGGACGACGCAACGAAAGAATATCTCTCTCCAAACGATGACGCCAACATGGTGCATCCCGTTGACATCGACAACTACCCCACTCTCATGGAACGCTTCTATGGCGGCTGCCAGAACGGCACAGTGTATGGCAACACCCTGCTGACAATCTACGACGGATGGTTCGGACAAAGCGCTCACGGAGGTGGTCTGGGAAGCGTCGAAACCATTACTGAGAATGGCAGCGAAAGCGTGGCGGTGACATCTGCCGACGTAACTGGCAACACCAACCTGCTGATTCTTGGAGGCAATGTGCAGGCACATGCATTATGGGATGTGCAGGCACGCACATGGAGTCCTGCCAGCATCGTAGGCGGAACGATTTACTCTCCGCAGTACGACCCTAAAGCACGTAAGTTCAAAGTGGACCACAATATTTACGGTGGCGGAAACATAGCATGCGTTGTGGGCAACAACTCCTATCTCACCATGACAAAGGGACTCCTTTACAACAGCACAGAAATGGTGGCTGGACGTGACACCGGCAAGAATTTCTTTGAAAGCATTGAGTGGAAAGAAATCTACGAAAAAATCGGCACACCGCAATTCAGCGTGTTCGGCGGAGGATTCGGCGAAAATGCCATCGTGATGGGCGACACGTATGTGAACGTGGAAATGGAAGGACGAGGAAGCATCCTCGAAGGCATCGACATCGTGAAAGGCGAGGAATACAAGCACTTTTTCAACGGCTACTCGGTGATGGACATCATCGGTGGCGGATATTCCGGCAAAGTGGTCGGCGACACGCACATCGTGGGCTCCGGTGGCGTATTCTGCCGTCGTGTGTTCGGAGGAGGCACCTACAGTTCAGTCAACTCAACCGACGTGGAGCTGAAGGCCATCGACTGCCACGACATTTTCGGAGGCGGATTTATGGGCGATGTGCTTAAGAGCACGACTGTGAGAATTGGCGACAACAAGCCGGCTACAAGTCCCCATACCTACAGCAATGCCGACATTTTCATTCATGGCAACGTGTATGGCGGCAACGACGTGTCGGGATATGTCAACGTGGGACTGAACAAGAATGGCTACTTCATGGACAACGGCGGCACAGGAACCACCATCAACATCTACGGCGGCCATCTGTTTGGCGACGTGTATGGCGCAGGCAACGGAAACTACCTGTATGCCACCGACCGAAACGGAAACAAGAATGTGACGGTCAACGAGTATTATCCCATCAATCCCAACGACCCCGACTCCGAGACGGTGCCGTTGGTCTACACCGTGCCTATGCGCGAGAACATGACGCAGTCCAGAGCCACAAGCGATGCGGTGAAGATGGTGAACATCAACTCATGGCGTCCGCTGACCAACAAAGTGAGCATCAACATCCAGGGTGTGTCGACATCCGACACGGTACGCATCGACGGAAACGTGTATGGCGGCGGCAACTCAGCAACCGTGCAGAAGCTGCTTGCCTACGGGGCGTCGGAAGATACCGACAAGTCTGCCGGCGACATCAGCGTCAACATCGGAAGCCACGTACGTATCGGCGGCGTGTTTATGGGATGCAACGGCGAGGAGCTGTTTGTGAAGTCGGAGGACAACGACTTCATGAATATGTTCCAGAAGCTGAACGGCGACATCAACGACTACACTCAGGAGCTGGATTTTGCTGAGCCTATCGACTGGATCAACGACTCCGAAAACGCAAACATCAGCACAGTGTATCTCCCTACGGAAAAAAGCAAACGTCCGATTGTGTATCCGTACCTACTCGACCTCTACTTCCAACCGGTGGAGACCAACATACAAGGCTCGCTCAAATGGAACGGCAGCGAGACCGGAGAGGGGCTGACCGACTGCGTAATCGGCACGTTCTGCTGCGGCGGAAACCGCGGTAATATGAACGTTATGCCGAAGACAAGCGGAAAAATCGGAAATGTGCTTGAATACACATTCCCTGAAGGACTGACTATAACCGACAAGATTGTGGGCGGTTGCAACAACACCAACTACGACTACAAAGGCAAGGCCAAGCACATGGGCGGATATCTGCTCGGCGATGCCGACTCTGAATATCCGTTTATCAAACTCAACATCCGCAACAAGTTTATGCCTAAAGAGAAAAACGGCGCATACGTCGGCGGAAATGTGTATGGCGGATGCTTCAAGAGCGGAACAATCGTTGGCGACGTCCTCATCAACCTACAGAGCGACATGCTGGCTGGAAAGGACAAGGACAAACTGGAGAAGTCGAACGAGCTGCTGGTCAAGTCTGCCGAATATTCCGCACTCAACGTTTACGGTGCCGGATACGGTATGGAAAGCTACATCTACGGAATCGCAAACGTGACAATCGGCGAATCGGTGAAATGCTCCGAGCCAAAAATGGACGGCAACAAGTTTCTGCCTTGCGGCGTGGTCGACCCCGACAGCAATCCGGAAGGTCTGGGCGTCTCTGCCAACTTCGTCTACGGCGGAGGCCAGCAGGGCAACGTGGTGGGCTACTCGACTATCAAGATACTCAACGGCCACATATTCCGCGCCGTCACGGGCGGCTCGTATTCGGGCTATGTGTATGGCTCCACTCAGGTGATTGTGGGATATCCAACCTACTACTCGACCAACCGCCAAAACCATGTCCGAGGCAGATATGAGCTTAAACGCGCCGACCGGAAGAATCTTGGAGTTGAGAACGACAACGGAAAGGAAAAGACACCTGCCATCAAGCAGCACATATATCTGCTTAATGACGAGTGGATATCGCAGGGCGTCTACGAAGACATCGTGGCTATCGACAACGGCAACGGCATGCGCGACACGATTACCGACGCAAACCGCGCCCACTACTTCAAGAAGATAGTTTCCGCCGCGCCGTCGGTGGGCTGGGAAAACGTCAACATCACCATTGACGAGGCTGTCTATGGCGGCGGATATTCGGTGGCTCAAGGCTCGGTATTAGCCAACAACACAACCGTGCTGAAACTAACCGACAAATACAATCTCGACTATGCCATAATCGCCAACGGCAACGGCGATGATCTTAACTTGTTGCCCGGCGGCTCTACGGCTGGATTCTGCGGCAACACGCTTGTACTTGTCGGCGACAACAAGGACAGTGAACATATCACCATCTCCCACCAGGACATCAGACCGGTGCAACTGCCCGACGGCACCGACCTATACGGCTATTACTACAAGCACTATGCCAGCGACGACGATGCCGCCAACGGCATATACACATACCGCTACATCTCGCTGCAGGACAAATATTTCTTCAAATCGGGTGCAACGCCGCCGTCGGGACTTGAGGGAATCAGAGAAAATGAGTTCTACGAATACGACAGCGAGGGAGGCATCTTCGGCGACGGACACCTGTCGTATGCCCAGGGCTTCCGCAGCGCCGACCTGACAGGATATGGACTTGCCGGACACACCATCGACAATCCGAAGATTCTGAACACATTCCAGCGGCTCGACATCATCCGCCTGGAGGACAACTGCTTCTCGCTGCTCGGCGCCCGCGACTATACGGTTAACAATGTCGACAAGACGCCCTACTCCATCGCCCGTGTCGGAGAAATCAAGATGGTGGCAAACGACATCCGATTTGACAGCAATGGAAATCTGGAAGCGAAGCCCGACAACAACACGGACTTCAGATACAGCACGAAAGCCCGCAATTACATGGGATTCTCAAACAATATCCTCTATGTAAGCGCAATCACGTCGAATGTGGATTTCAACAGCGGGATGTGGCGCAACCGCAACGGTCAGCTTGCCGCCGCCTCTACCGACAACACTGCCTTTGCCGGAATGTCGTACCAGGGCGTCAAGCAGCACTACATCGACGACTATAACGCCAACAAGGACAAGGAAGACGCCGAGGATCCGTTCGGAGAGTTCCAGAAACGAAACGACGGAACGGCGATGAACATGATCGGCATCGCTTCGGGATACGCAATGAAGATTCAACTTTGTCATGAAACATACGACTCCGACCGTAAAAAAGTGGTGGAAAACAAACTGTACGGCCCAATCTACGGCGTTGTGGAAATGAACCTTATCAACGTCCGCGAGGATGAGGGAGGAGGCTATGTGTATGCCGACAACAATCACAAGCGGCATGACGGCGACTCCCACGAGGAGGACTTCCTCGAGACCACCGGCAACTTTGTGTTCCCATACCACAAGGGCCGATACATCGTCGACGACTGTTTCCCGACAGGATACCATGCCATCACCGCGCCCGGATCGGACAAGACGGTCGACGACGTGAAGGTTCACTATTGGTATGTCACCGGATTCCATTATTACTACAATGTCAACATCTCCGGATACACGTTCAAGTCGTCGAAAGAGAATCCACTCGAATTCGACAGCGACAACAAGGACGGACTCACCGTTCTCGCCGGATTGAAGAGCACCCAGCCTATAAGCATCTTCAACTGGAAGATGCGCAGCGGCCATCCCGACGACAAGAGCCAATACTCAAGCGACCTGGAATATCGAAACTATCTCACAGGAACCGAGACCAACGAAACCGACAAGACATACTATTCCGACGCGGTTGCCGGAGGCTACAAACTATATGTCGGCGGCGCGGAGAGCAACAACTTCTCAGGCGCAACCTCCATCGACGATCCCGACAAGGCGTCGAAAGGCTTTGCCGCACTGCTGTCGATGAGAGAAAAGGGCGACGACGAAGCCACCCTTTTCAACAACTCGCTGCCCGCAGGGCTGAAGGAGGATGCCAAGATTTCGTTCCGTCTGGTGGACATGGTCGACAACACAAACTACGTTGAGCCCGACTACTTCGACAAGCACCTAGGCAGAAAGAGTATGGCAACGCTCGTGCTGAAGGCGCCAGCCTACGAGGAATATGTCAGTGAGACCGACAACAAGCCGATATACACCAACACGGGTAAATTCTACAAGAAGACCGAAACAGGCTACGAGCTGGTGGAATCGGGCAACCTCGACGCCGACAACACCTACTACCAGCCTCAGACCGAAGAGTTTGTAAAGATTGACAACCTCTTCACATACAACACCGTCAACAAAAAGTATGAAAAGGTTGAAAACATCTCCGATGTAATAATCGACGAGAGCAACCCGACGGTATACTACGTTCCGCGCGAATACACCTACACAATCTATCTGACAATCGAATATGTGCAGGGGCCAACCGTCAGCGGACAAATCACTATCGGAAACTGCGCGCTGCCGGGCGAGATGGTGCGCGTAACCAAAGACAACATCGTGGTCAGCGCAGACCAGTCGTTTGCGGTCAACGGCTACTACTGGCGCATCGGAAAGCGGCAAATGGGAGCCGACGGCAAGTGGGAGTTTAAAGACACCACGCCGTGGACTAAAGAAAATATCAGCAACAACGTGGCAACAGGCTACGACACTTTCTACCAAGCCGATGAAAATGGCAAAGGTCTGTTTGCGGGCTGTCACTACGACAAGACCGACGACCTTCTCGACGTCCCTGTTTATTACTATATGAACGGCTACGGCATTCAACTCGGTGTCTCGATAACGGGACTCAACGACATCCTGGAGGTGGGCATGCACGACGCCGACAAGTTTGTCGTGCACAACTACCACCGCATGGATCCCCACAAGGCTGGTATAAACCTGCATCTTGCCGAGGCGATAACCCGCGTCAATGAGGAAAGCCTTGACACTACGGAATCAGACCCGTTGCCGGAACCGCGAATCTACATTTCCGACAAGAGCGACCTCTCTGCATTTGTCGCTTTCGTCGACTCTATCGGAACTGACAGCAACGCTCCGCGCTATGGCGCAAAAGCTCAGTTCTTCCTGCAGAACGACATTGCTCTGGAAGCAACCGACAAGGGCGGATACTACATTTCCGACTTCGCGGGAATACTGCATGGCGACGGTCACGTGATCAGCGGCATCCCTTCGGGAAAATCTCTTTTCAACAACATCGAAAGCTCTGGCAATATCTATAACCTCGGACTTGCTTCCGGAAAAATATCCAACTTGACTGCCGACGGCAAAATCGGAAACTACCACTGCTGCTTCGAGTATGCGCCGGCATCGGGCAAAAGCGGATCGACGCCTGTGGTCTATCGCTGGGACGGCTCTCCCTACAAGGGCTACACCACGGAGGATTTCCGACTTGGACGGGTTGCATACGACCTCAACGAGTATTATCTACGCGCTCGCCACCGCGACGCGGCGACAACATCAAGCACTGAGGCTGACGCCGACAACGAGATTCTGAAATACGTGTCAGCCTACTATGCCAACGGCGACTATCAGTATGCGTGCCGCACGGATGCCATCACCGGCAAAAACACCGGCATCACATATCTGCGTATCGGAAAGGGTGGCGACACCCCCAACTACGAACAGGTGGAGACCCGTCACGACAAGACGCATCCGCTCGACGCGCCGCGCGTAAAATACAACGCCGACGGCAGCATCCCGACGCCTGTTGTCTACACGCCTCTGCTCAACGCCAACAACAGCGGCACCGAGCCGATGAACGACTTCCTCTTCTGGGGACAGTCGCTTCAGCACAACCCCGACAACTACCCATGCGATATCGCTTCGCACCAGAACAGCTATATGAGCAACCGCGTGTACCGCACCGCCGCCTACTACGGCGATACGACGCTCGATGCGTTCCACTACAACGCCTACAACAATGGCTCAATCACTATGAGCACCTACGTGCACGATTCCGCGACCACGGCTGTCGACTTCACTTGCCTACACGACCTTCCTGCAGCGACGGAAACAGTCGGTGGCATCTTCTACCCTCCTATAGACGACAACGCCAGCCGTTTCAACGACTTCGTTGTCAGAGAAGACGCCGGCATAACGCAGAATCTACTTGTCTACACCGCCGATAATGACGAGGCAACAGGCAACGAGGCCTACGACGTGGTGGAAAAAGCTCTCAACTACAACGAGACTACAAGAGAGGCTTTGATAAACGGACACCATATAACCAAAGGCATCGACGGCTACAGCACCACTCTGTTACACCTCGTGGAGCGCACTCCCGACAACGAGAACGGAGATGGAGAGACTTGCAACAACAACAATCTCTGCGTGCCCATCGCCTTCAACGTCAACGACCGCGCATGGTATGTGCGCCGGCCATTGCACTATGCCGAGGACAGCAAAGGCGCATGGGAAGGCATCTGTCTGCCGTTCACCGTCGACAAGGTCGCCGCGTCGCTCAACGGCGAGATAACGCATTTCTACGGCTCGCCGTCGGACACGGAAACCGACAACCCAAGTCAGAACATCCACTCGCTACACCATGAATATTGGCTACGCGGACTGACGTCGATTGCCACCGAGGGGAATGTGCCGTCGGCAGTGTTCCAACGTCCTGGTGCAGCCTTGTTCTCCCCTACCGACGCTTCGGGCAATGCCTTGACAAATGGTGTTTCCTACACTTTCGCAAATACGTTCTTCGTCGACAACTACGCCGACAAACTCTACAACCAGTATGCCAACCCATACTATGCGACAGCCCACAATTACCCCGACTACCTGCGTCTTGCAGGCGAAGTGCCCTACATCGTGCGCTTCCCTGGTGCGCGCTACTATGAGTTCGACCTCTCAAGTGCGTTCTACAACGATATTTTCGGGGCTTGGGAAGACGCTCAGACCGTGACATTCAACGCCTACGGCGACAACCACACCGGCGACACGTCGTACGGCGCAATAACAATCCCCGTCACCAAAGGCATGGCAACGACAGTGGGCGGAAAATACGCTCATCACGGCACTTTCTCCGCCATCAATGTGAGCAACGGCAATGTGTATGGCATGAACGACAGTGGCACGGCTTTCGACGATGCTTCATCGCTGTCGACAGTGACGCCGTTCCGCACATATATGTCGCCGACGGCAACGAGGTCAAACGCCCGTTACGACTACACTTCGGTGATCAACATCGCCGAACAGAATGCCGACAACATTATGCCCGACATGGAAGAGAACGAGGATGACACACAGACAGAAGACCATATAACCGTCCGCGCAATCGGCAACCAGCGCGTGCGCATCGAGAGCACGATGGCAACAAGACTGAATGTGGTAACGGTAGCGGGTCAACTCTACCGCATCCTTGACGTGCAGCCCGGCATTGCCACATACAGCGACTTCCAGCCCGGACTCTACATCTTCGGCACCACCAAAGTCATCGTCAGATAACCCCGTGCGCCCAGGAGATTGCACTGCTTATACGGCCTTGATGAATTGCGGCAACGCTGGCTGTTCCAACTGCCAGCGTATGTTCATCGGGAAATCGCCATATGAGTCAAGATAGTTGAGCATGCCCATACAGTAATACGGAGAAGTGTTGCCGAAACCGTCGCGCTTGTTCTCCCTTACAAACAGCATAAAGCGCCGTCCGTTGTTGTGGACATAACGGTCGCCTCTGTTCCCATGTGAATCCCGATTCTGCGACTGCCAATGGAATCTGTCGGCACTGATAAAGTAGTCGTCATACTGGGTCGTTGGCGAGAAATCTTTATCTGATTTGTTGAGCGTGACAAAAAACAACTCCGTATCGCAGTCCTCCACATATTGCAATCCTGCCACATGACCTTTCCTCTGCTTGTTTTCATCCTGCAGGCCAAATATAATGAATATCTCCTCACGGCTGTAGCAACCATGCAATTCAAGAGCTGATGGATAAGCTTCGCTGAGCACAGATGTCCGGAATTCAAGGTTTTCCATAATATAGTCGGTCAGCTCCCTTATTTCTTGAACGAACAACGGATAATTTCTTATCGTCTCAAGCGCCTCCTGCATATTTCCGAATCCAAGATTCTTGACAGGTTCTTGAAACAACGCATAATAAAGCATCGTGGCGAAACAGCGTTCTCTATCCGACATCTGCCAGCTGCAGCCGTCGTTCAAGAACCTACGGATAAATCGGATTTGGGAAGCAGAGTTAATATGCGTCAATCGCCCTATCCCCTTTTCAAACAATTTGGTCAGACGGTCTTCGTCATAAGTGCATTTTCCCGCCTCCTTTTTAATTTTTGTCCAGCAATTCTTATTATACAGCACTCGGACATCAAAGCTATTGTCCTTCAGAAACTCAGATATAGTCGGTGTGCCATCACACTTTCTCAACATATCAATCAATATGTTTTTACGGAACGTTGCCTTCTGAATATTTTGCAAGACGTATTCCCGAGCTTTGCGCTCCATAAAAATAGCACAGCCATGCGGTAAATCCGGGAAGTTTTCCTGAATCTGCTTTTTAACGTCAGCCTTTTTTTGAAGCGACAGAGCTCTGAATTTTTCAGAGAAATCATAACGCCTGTTCATTTGTGCGACAAAGTCGAACACCGTCAGACAGTCCTTGCTCTCACACAAGCGCAAGCCTCGTCCCAATTGCTGTAGAAACACCGTCAAACTGTCGGTTGGACGCAGAAACAGCACAGTGTCGATTTCCGGGATATCAACACCCTCATTGAATATGTCGACCACAAACAGATAGTTGATTTCACCTTTTTGTATGGCATAATTGAGCCTTACCCGCTCTTCCGCACTTACATCCGATGTCAGGCATCCCGACCGCAGCCCATTTTCCGCGAATCGCTCCGCCATGAATTGTGCATGCCTCTTGTCGGAGCAGAAACACAATGCCCGGCAATTATGTTCGTCGGGCAGATACCGTCCCAGTGTCTTAACTATCAAGTTTACACGCTCCCCGTCACAAAGTTTGTCGCTAAGCTTATCGACAATCAGCTTGTCGCCACGCATCAATCCATCTTCTCTCAAATCCACAGTGTCCGAAATACAGAAATATTGGAACGGTGTCAGCAAACCCTCGTCAAGAGCCTGTGGCAAACGGATTTCAGCACTTATCCTGCCTCCGAAATCCGGCAACAAACTTTGACCGTCCATTCTCTCCGGTGTAGCCGTAAGTCCGAGAAGAATTTTCGGTTTAAAGAACGAGATAATATTCTTATAACTGTCGGCCGCGGCATGATGCACCTCGTCAATAACTATATAGTCATAATAATCGGCGCCTAATTCTTTGAACGTGTCGTCCATCCGGTTATTCAGCATTGTTATCGAAATAAACAAATGATCCAGACCTGCGACGGGTTTAGACTCCCCATCCCATCGTTCTCCGAAGTTCTGGTCACACATCACGCTCCGGAATGTACGTTCCGACTGTTTCAAAATCTCTTTACGATGAGCCACAAACAACAATCGGCTTCTATTGCGGTTGTGTTCGTGGAAACGCTTATAGTCGAATGCCGCAACTACAGTCTTTCCTGTTCCCGTAGCCGCAACAACCAGATTGCGCCAAATATCGTTCTCCTCACGTTCCACCTGCAGTCGGTCAAGTATTTGTTTCTGATGCGGAAGCACTTGATAACGATTAAACATCTCAAACTGCTTTTGCGGATCTTTGGCATCACGTTGTCTCTTCAACTCTCTGTTGAATTTCTCAATTCCTCCAATTCCGAAATCCTCAAAATTTTCACTGTTCCAATACATATCAAATGTGGCAAGAGCAGATTTGATGATATGCGGATTTTCTACATTCGTCACCCTTAGATTCCACTCCAAGCCATCTGTCTGAGCCGACTTGGAGAGATTTGATGACCCTATATAAGCCGTACTCAAGCCTGAATTTCTGACAAAAATATAAGCCTTGGCATGCAACCGCTCTATCTCGGTGTTATAGGAAATCCTTATCTCCGTATTTGGCAATGACGCCAGTTGCTCCACCGCCTTTGCCTCTGTTATCCCACAATAAGTAGTCGTTATTATCTGCAGTCTATGTTCATCAACCTCACAAAACCGCCTTAAATCTTCAAGCAGCATCCTTATTCCCGACAATCTAAGAAACGACACAATAATGCATATTCTGTCGGCGGATGCAATGTCTCTGACAATCTCATGTCCAAGTTGCACAGCCGATTGCCCTCCCGTGAAAAGATTGCTGACACGGAAACCCGTGCGCGGCCGAAGCGCCTCCCTCTTGACAGCTTTACGCTCTGCCGCTTCCCGCCTGTCCATGACTTCCGTAAGAAGATTGGTCTCGACAATCGCAGATTTGTCGCCAGCAAAGATTTCCGTATCAAGGATTGCATTAACCAAATCTTTTTTATCCTCCAACGACTTTTCGCTGTCATCCAATTTTCTTCTGACTGCCTCTGCAAGATATTCTGCAAGCATCCTTGACGATTCCGCAACATCCATCGCATCTTTGCTGCAAATCAGTCCATTCTCTTCACTAACTTTTATGTCGGCAGCCAATTTGCTGTCTATCAAATTTTCATATATCCCTTTTTCAAGCTTCATAGCATTATATTTAATCCATTTACAATCAACTTTTTTCTTCAAGAACCTCACTCCACCACCGACGTTCGCTCGCCGTCGGCAAAGCGGGTGACGAGACTGTCACCGGCACGGAGCGACGAGGCAGAGGTGACCACATGTCCATCGCGAAGCGTCAGCGAATAGCCACGGCGCAACACGCGGTCGGGCGACAGCAGCTCGACCTGCTTCTCAAGCCCCGTCACGCGCTGCCGCTCGTTAGCCACACACTGCCGTGCCGCCATTGCCACCCGTTGTGAGGCAAACACCAAATCCTTGCCCGCGCCGTCGATGCGCCGGGCAGCGACAACAGGTATCGCCGCGGCAATCTGCTGAAGACGTGCGCGGTGGCGCACCACAATATTATCAGCCATCAACGGAATGCCGCTTGTGAAATATGCCAGCTGCTGACGCGCGCCCGAAAGCATCTGCGTGGCAGAGTCGACCACCATATCTGTGAGTGCGTTGACATGGTCGAGAGCCGACTGCGCGCGGTCGAGCAGCCATTCTGCGGCAGCCGTGGGCGTCTTCACCCTCACCGACGCCACCGAGTCGACCACCGTATTGTCGCGGTCGTGCCCGATGCCGCATATCACCGGCAACGGAAACTGCGCTACGTTGGCAGCAAGGTCATAGTTGTCGAACGAATTCAAATCGCTCGTCGAGCCGCCACCACGGATTATCACCACACAGTCGAAAAGATCGGCATAGTCGTTGATGCGCTCCAAAGCGGCGATGACCGACGTCACCGTGCTCTGCCCCTGCATCACCGCCGGGAAAAGACACGTGTAGAACCTGATGCCCGACGGGTTGTTGTGAAGCTGATTCATAAAATCGCCATATCCAGCAGCGCCAGCGGCAGAAATCACAGCGACACGCTGAGCGACGTCGGCCCACGGCAACTGCTTGTTCATATCAATTATGCCCTCGCTCCTCAGCCGGTTGAGTATCTCCAGCCGCTGACGGGCCATGTCGCCGAGCGTATAAGTGGGATTGATGCCGGTTATCACCACCGACAGCCCGTACTGCTCATGGAAATTGGCACTGACCTCAACCATCACATTCATTCCCGACGCAAACGGCTGCCCCGTGGCTCTCTCAAACTCACAACGCAGACGGGCATACACACTCGCCCAGACAATGCCACGCATACGGGCAAGCGTCTGCCCCGTCTGTGCATCCTTCTGCACCAACTCAAGATAGCAGTGACCGCCGCTCTGACGCACGTCGCTTGTCTCAGCCACAACCCAGCACCGCTGCACCGACGCATCGTGCAGCAAGCCGCCGATGCGCCGATTGAACTCCACCAATGATATCGCAGTTTCTCCCATATCCTTATTTTTCACCATAAGACAGTGCAAATCGAGCGCAAAGCATCCATACTTGATTGGGCCTGCTCTGCCGAGATGCATATGCAAACATACTTAAAATTTGCCGCATTGCAAAACTCCGCAACCACAACGTTCCGCAACCACCGCTGACAGACAACGACTTGCATATATTGTGAAAAATAACTGCAAAAAAACATCCCAAAAAATTTGGCAGACTGAAATATCTGATATATCTTTGCACTCGCAAAAGCGAACCACTGGAGAGGTGGGTGAGTGGCTGAAACCAACAGTTTGCTAAACTGTCGTAGGGGTTATTCTCTACCACGAGTTCGAATCTCGTCCTCTCCGCGGAAGAAATACAGAAAATCGTCCGACTAAAGCCGGACGGATTTTCGGAGAGATGGCAGAGTGGTCGATTGCGGCGGTCTTGAAAACCGTTGAGGGTCAAACCTCCGGGGGTTCGAATCCCTCTCTCTCCGCTGAACGTGCTGGACAGAAATGGTCAGCAAACGGACAAAAAGC
>ERZ894177.335-NODE-335-length-33776-cov-20.9882_pt1 | contig 33776 bp, 25 predicted proteins | sample MGYA00380277_ERZ894177 | MGnify/ENA primary metagenome ERZ894177 (study PRJEB32331, sample SAMN06328428) | human gut metagenome | biome: human gut microbiome; feature: stool | host: Homo sapiens | collected 2014-06-03 ... | reverse complement strand
TCCTCTCCAAAGATAATAAATGTCATTCTATGCCCAAAAGATTAGAAAAACTTTTTTCTGTTGAAATACAGCGTTTTATAAAAATTGTCGTTTGAGCACTTTTCAAATTGTCGTTTGAGCACTTTTTTGTCGAATTAGCACTTTTTTTGTCGCTTGAGCACTTTTTGAAAATGGGCTTCTGAGCCCTTTTTTCATCGGCTTTTTACCACACAAATTATTCCAGATTTGCTTTTTTCCACTTGCCAGGCGTACATCCTTCCTTCTCGGTAAATGATTTGATAAAGTTACTGCGAGAAAGAAAGCCGGAAGACTCAGCCAGCTTCTGTATATTGATTTCCGGATGCTCCTTCAGTATGTTTTTCGCATACTCCAACCGGAGACCGGTTATCCATTCGCGGAATGTCATTTTATACGTCGTCTTGATATAAGCGGAAAGATAGGTACGGTTCGTATGAAGTATTTCGGACAGTTCTTTTATGGTAAGTCCCTGCTGGACATAGCCGTCTGTCTTTATCCAGTTGGCCACTTTCTCTATAATTTCTGTATAGGACACTGGAACTTCTTTCTCAGAAAGTATTTCAGGTTTTGTTTCCGTATCTGTCAGAAGTTCTTCTTCAGACTGTATGTCTTGCTCAAAAGCATTTTTTCCACCTGTTCATAGAACAGCAGGTAGTTCTGATAGCTGTAGAAAAGATAGCTGTAGAACGGTATTGACGACAAAACCCAGATAAAAACATATTTGTCTGGCAGAAATGTCAGCAATCCGCATCCGACACCGAAGATAACAGCCCAATAAGTGAATATGGAAAGCCATTCGATATATGTACCTATATCATCCGCCTGAGTTTCATTGAAAATCCGAATGGCTCTACGATATGCAATTATGACTCTGCGAGCTAAAACGATTCCAAAAACGATTAACCAGACAGCTAAAGCAAATAAAGAGATTTTTTGCATGATTCCGCTTGGCAACAGGAACAACACAACTCCGGAAAGAGTTGAGAATATAATCCATAAAATGATATGTGTCCACACACGCCGTTTGGTAATGTAAAAACAATCAAGCAACATTATCAATGCCGAACTGAACAGAGAATAGCACAGGAAGTATGTGGACATGTTCATCAATATGGAAGAATCCGCATTTTTGAATCGAATACCAAAGAAGAAATGTACCGAATAATTTGCCGAAAGCAGCAGCATAGCTATACCCATAATCTGTCGGGAGCGGAGATAATTCTTGAAAATTTTATTTTCAGGAGTCTTTGCTAACAAAAAATAAAAGCCGAAGAATAACATCAACGGCAGTGCGGTATAAAGTGAAAAACTGTATATAGATATAGATGGCTCCATTGTTATGCTTATTTGATTTTGATACAAAGTTACGTCTTTTTCTTCACAAATAGACACATAATCTATGATTTAACGTTATAGATTCGGTCATATTAGATTGAATAAATTATTAACGCGAGTTCGGGACCTAAATTTCTACTGACCCTAAAAATCAGGTTTCGCTACTGACCCTGAATCGTGGAATGTGAGGAAATAAAAAAAGGATGAAATCCATTGGATTCCATCCTTCAAAGTAGCGCCTACGGGAATCGAACCCGTGTTTCAGGCGTGAGAGGCCCGCGTCCTAACCGCTAGACGAAAGCGCCGTTAAAAATTTTGTGTCCGGAATGAGACTCGAACTCACACGATCTAATGATCACTACCCCCTCAAAGTAGCGCGTCTACCAATTCCGCCATCCGGACAAGTGAGCGAAAAACGGGACTCGAACCCGCGACCCCGACCTTGGCAAGGTCGTGCTCTACCAACTGAGCTATTTTCGCAGTCGCTGTTGCCAGCCAATAATTCAAAAAACTCTGAGCGAAAAACGGGACTCGAACCCGCGACCCCGACCTTGGCAAGGTCGTGCTCTACCAACTGAGCTATTTTCGCAGTCGCTGTTGTTTCGCTTTTGCGAGTGCAAAGATAGAACAGATTTTTTATTCCCGCAAATTTTTCGGTAAAAAAATTAGAAAAAAATCACCGGAATCCTTTTGTTGACGGGTGTTTTGAGGGATAAAAAGCGGAGGAACAAACTGTTATAAATTTGCTCCTCCGCTTTGAAATTTTTCTGCCGATTAGTAGTTTCTTGCGAAGATTACTCGGCGCTCAGAAGGCTTGCCTGTGAAAATGCAGGTGCCGGGTGTTGTGTCGCCGTCCAAAGGAATGCATCGGATTGTGGCTTTTGTCTCTTCTTTTACGCGCTCTTCTGTTTCGGTCGTGCCGTCCCAGTGTGCGAGAACGAAGCCTCCCTTTTCGATAAGCTCTTTGAACTCGTCGTAAGAGTTCGCCTCGAAGATGTGGGAGTCGCGGAAGTTGCGAGCCTTGGTGTAGATGTTGTTTTGGATATCTTCAAGGAGGTTTGCAACGTAGTCAACGATTCCGTCGAGCGAAACGGTCTCTTTTCCGAGTGTGTCGCGGCGCATGACTTCTGCCGTGTTTTCCTCCAAGTCCTTCGGTCCGATGACGAGGCGCACAGGCACACCCTTCAGCTCGTAGTCGGCGAATTTGAATCCCGGGCGTTTGTTGTCGGCGTCGTCGTATTTCACGCTGATGCCTTTTGCCTTCAAGCCTTCCACGATGCCTGCCACTTTTTCAGAAACCATGGCGAGTTGTTCCTGCTTTCTATAAATAGGGACAATCACCACCTGTATAGGAGCCAGATGTGGTGGCAATACAAGACCGTTGTCGTCGGAGTGGGTCATGATCAGAGCGCCCATGAGTCGTGTCGATACGCCCCATGACGTTGCCCAAACGTAGTCGAGTTTGTTTTCCTTGTTGATGAACTTCACATCGAAAGCCTTTGCAAAGTTCTGTCCGAGGAAGTGCGACGTGCCCGATTGCAGTGCTTTTCCGTCCTGCATCATTGCCTCGATGGTAAATGTCTCGAGAGCTCCTGCGAAACGCTCATGTGCTGTCTTCACGCCTTTGATCACAGGCACGGCCATATATTTTTCAGCGAAGTCGGCATATACGCCGAGCATCTTCTTAGCCTCCACGAGGGCCTCTTCCTTAGTGGCGTGTGCGGTGTGTCCTTCCTGCCATAGGAATTCGGCGGTGCGCAGGAACATGCGTGTGCGCATTTCCCAGCGGAACACGTTTGCCCATTGGTTGCAAAGGATAGGGAGGTCGCGATATGAGTGTATCCAGTTTTTATAAGTGTTCCAAATGATGGTTTCCGAGGTTGGTCGGATGATGAGTTCTTCCTCAAGTTTGGCTGCGGGGTCGACAACCACACCGCTGCCGTCTTCTGCGTTTTTAAGACGGTAGTGTGTCACTACGGCGCATTCCTTTGCGAATCCCTCCACGTGTTCTGCCTCGCGGCTGAGGAATGATTTCGGGATTAGAAGAGGGAAATATGCGTTGACGTGTCCGGTTTCTTTGAACATATCGTCGAGAGTGCGTTGCATTTTCTCCCAGATGGCATAGCCATAGGGTTTGATAACCATGCATCCTCTGACTGCCGACTGCTCGGCGAGGTCTGCTTTAACGACCAGGTCGTTGTACCATTGCGAATAGTTCTCGCTGCGTTTTGTAAGTTGTTTTAGCTCTATTGCCATTTTCTTAAAAATATTTTGTTACAAAAATACGGTATTTTTCTGAATGTTACGGAATGTTGTGCTAAAAAACTGTGCAAACGCGACTTCCCCGGGGCGATGATTGCGCGATATTGCGATTTTTCACAAATAACGTCCGGCGAGTTGGACAAAATTGGTATATTTGTATTGGCTGATTCTTGCGTAGCCGTGTTTGTTGTGGCTTGGCGCGGGGTGGCATGTTATAATTGCACGATAATGAGATTTGGTGTTGGCAGGAAAACGTTGATGGTTGTGGCCGGAATTGTGTGGACAGTTGCCGGCGTCAACATTCTGCGTATCGGGATAGACTGCTGGGCGCAGGTGTCGGGCGGGTTTGTGCTGATGTTGCTGGGGGCGGTTGCGGTGTTCGCGGCGTTCCACTATATGGTTTTCAGCAGGATGTTTCATAAGCACAAGCGTAGGATTTCGCAAAAAGGCGACTCCAATTGTCTGATGGGCTTTTTTGACGCTCGTGGTTGGATTATTATGGCGTTTATGATAACGTTGGGTGTGTCGATAAGGCGTTATGAGTTGATGCCGCTGTGGTTTATCGCTCCTTTTTATACGGGGCTGTCGTCTGCATTGGTGCTGACGGGCATTCGTTTTTTGTTCAGCAGCAAGTTTTGGAACAGAAAAAGTGTGGGGTGAATTGCTGTCGTGTCCGGCTTTTCAGCCGTGTGTGTGGAGCATGGCGAAAACAACGGTGAAAAAACTTTAGTGTGTAATATAATGTGGAACAAGTGATTATGATAAATGAGAACGGAATGCGTGAAAAAAGATGCCTGAAAATTTGGAGGTGGATGAAAAAGTTACTACCTTTGCACACGTAAACGAAACATCGCGGGATGGAGCAGAGGTAGCTCATTGGGCTCATAACCCAAAGGTCGTAGGTTCGAATCCTGCTCCCGCCACTAAGAGAGGCTCACCATTTGGTGGGTCTCTCATCTTTTATATGCTCGGCATAGGCATGTGCGCCGCTCATCCGTAGTGGCGTACCTCCGGCACGCAGGCTGCTGGGGCATGTCGAGTCTAGACGCACTCTGCTGTGCTCGCGCATCGGCTACGTTGGCAGGCATGCGCTCCGATAATCTGGATGCGCCCAGCGCGATTCCGCGCCAAACAGGTGTGTGCTGCCGTCACGCATGCCGCGCCGTTTCCCGGCTTATATGCCGCTTTGCCGCGATGTGGAGGTTTCTCCGTCGGCGCATACGCAAACAGGGCGGAGTCAGCTGCTTTTGCAGCTCTCCGCCCTGTGTTGGGGTTTAAGTTGGCGTTGTCTTATTTCGCCTTTGCTTCCACGTCTGGAGCAATAAGTTTGTAGCCCTTTCCGTGGATGTTGATGATTTCGATTGAAGGATCGTCCTTCAGGTGCTTGCGCAGTTTGGTGATGTATACGTCCATGCTGCGGGCGTTGAAGTAGTTGTCGTCAATCCAGATTGTCTTCAGGGCGAAGTTGCGCTCGAGGATTTCGTTTACGTGAGCGCAGAGCAGGCTCAGCAGTTCCGACTCCTTGGTTGTGAGTTTTGTGATTTTATCCTCGATCATCAACACTTGTTTCTGAGTGTCGAAAGTGAACTTGCCGATTTTGTACATCGTGATTTCCTTGCCTTTCTTGCCTTTCACGCGGCGCAGGATAGCCTCGATTCTAAACACGAGCTCTTCCATGCTGAACGGCTTTGTGATATAGTCGTCGGCACCGATTTTGAAGCCTTCGAGGATGTCCTCCTTCAGTGATTTTGCCGTAAGGAAAATGATAGGCACTTCGCTGTTTACGGTTCTTACTTCCTGGGCGAGCGTGAAGCCGTCTTTCTTCGGCATCATCACGTCGAACACGCACAAGTCATACTTACCCTTCAAGAAAGCCTTGTAGCCGGCTTCACCGTCGGGAAACAAATCGGCGTTGTAGCCTTTCGCTTGAAGATACTCTCTCAGCAGCATGCCGAGGTTTTCGTCATCTTCACATAACAAAATACGCAATCTTTCTTCCATGATTATTCATTTATTAATGGTAATGTAATTATAAATTTCGATCCCTTGTTGAATTCGCTCTCCACGCGGATTTCGCCTTTCAGCTCGGTCACCATCTTGTGCACGTATGCCAGTCCGAGGCCGAATCCTTTCACGTCGTGGCGGTTGCCAGTCGACACGCGGTAGAACTTTTCGAACACCTTTTTCAAGTCGTCGCGTTTTATTCCGATGCCGTTGTCGGCTATCGAGATTTCGATTTTGTCGCCCGGAAGGCTGCGTGTCGCCACGGTGAGCTGCAGCGGGCAGTCGTCGCGTCGGTATTTGACAGCGTTGTCGAGCAGGTTGAAAATCACGTTGGTGAAGTGCATCTCGTCGACTTTCACGTCGGCAATCTCGGCGTCGAGTCGGGCGTCGATGCGTCCGCCGTATTTCTCAACTTTGAGCTTGAAGGTGTTTACGATATTTTGTATCAATTGGTTGGCGTTTACTTCCTGCAGTTTGAGGGTGGCTTTCTGACGGTCGAACATCGACATCTGGAGCACTTTCTCTACTTGGAAGCGCAGCCGCTTTGTCTCGTCGTTGATTACGGTTGATATGTGCTGCATCATCGTCGGACTTTTGCGCATGGTGTCGTCGTTGAGCATCTGCGCTGCGAGCGAGATGGTTGATATCGGAGTCTTGAATTCGTGGGTCATGTTGTTGATGAAGTCGTTTTTCATTTCCGACAGTTTCTTTTGGCGGAATGCGATTACGATGGTGCACAGGAACACTACAAGCAGCACGAATGTGAATCCGAACGACGGAATCATGAACCGTACGGATGAGAATATGTATTTGTCGCGCTCGGGGAAGTAGACGTATAGATAGTTGCGCCGCGACTCGGTGTCGTTGGGAAACAGCGTCTGTATGAATACGTATTCTTTGTCTACCGTTTCGTCGTAGCCGTTAGTCTTGTAGACAATGTGGCCTTTGCGGTCGGCTATGGCATATTCCCATGCGAGAGGAATGCCGTTGTTGCCGAGCTCGGTGCGAAGGTAGTTGTTGACCATAGCTGAGTCGGCGCGCTCTGTGATGGGGCGGTTGCTCGACTGGTTGAGTATGGTGAGTATCACTTCGTTGAGCAGGCCTTTCTGATAAAGGAATTGCTTGCGCAGGTTTTCCTGAAATTTGCGCAGCTTGTCCTGCTCTACGGGAGTGCGCCGGTTTGTTGCCGGAAGGTCGGACTCTTGCGAGAGGGATGTGTTCATGAAGTTGTCTGTCTTCAGGAATGAGTTTGAGTCAAATATCCCTGGCTCCAACATCAGCAGCTCTTCCTCGAGATAGTTTTTTGTCTCGTTTTTCTCCAAAGCTGTCGACAAAGAGTAGAGGCTGCGCTTCACGCCTTCCGAGAAGTGCTGTTCGCGCATCTTCACCATCTCCTCCATATATACGAACTGCATATACAACAGGCCGACAAATGTCAGCGCCATTATGATGGTCAATATCCAAATCGTACTTTTCTTCATCGTTTTTACACTTTTTTTGATATTGCAAATATATGAAACATATCTTAAATCCGACTCTTAAATTTATTAATTTTTTAATTTTTAATTAAAATACACGATTGTAAACTGTTTTTAACTTGAAAATGCGGCGGTTGGACGGAAAAGTGTGATTTTTAATGGAAAACGCTTCCTCCATGTGGAGGAAGCGTTGTGCCAGGTTTCTGAATTGGCAGTTTTAATTGGCAATGAATCCGCCTAACTGGTATGGCATTTGCTGCTGATAGGTGTAGGCTCTTGCAAACTGCTTCAAAAACTCGATTGTTGATTTTCTTGGTTTAACGGAAGATTGTTGTGTTCCGTTGCATTCTTTTGTAATCAAATGAGTAGAGTTTTTCTGCATAGGCAATATTGTTTAAAGTTCATACATATCAGTAACGCATCAGTGTGGCGAATTATTATATAACAGGCAAAAAAATAATGGGTTGCACACATGCGCAACCCATTATTTATGATAAATATCAGACTATTTTTACTTAGTGATGCCGAATTCTTTCGCGATGCGGTTGATTTTCTCGTCTGCGCGTGCCTCTGTTGCTTTATATTCATCGGCGGAAGCGAGAGTGTCGTGAACCTCGATGTAGAATTTGATCTTAGGCTCTGTTCCCGACGGGCGGACAGACACTTTCGTGCGGTCGGCTGTGTAGTATTGGAGCACGTTTGACGTAGCCGGCATGTCGAGTTTCTTTGTCTCGCCTGTCGCCACGTTTGTCTCTACGAGCGACTGGAAGTCTTTTACGGTCACCACTGGCGATCCGGCGATTTCCTTCGGTGGGTTCTCGCGGAATTGTTTCATCAAGGCGATGATTTCCTCTGCGCCCGATTTGCCTTTGCGCACCAAAGAGATGCCTTTCTCGCGCGAGAAGCCGTACTTCATATAGATGTCGATCAGCATGTCGGTCATGTTCAAGCCCTTGTCTTTTGCCCAAGCTGCGATTTCAGCCATGAGCGAGATTGCCGACACTGAGTCTTTGTCGCGGACGAAATCCTCGGCCAGGAAGCCGTAGCTTTCCTCGCCGCCACCCAGATAGCGGGCTTTGCCTTCGTTTTCGCGCATCACGTTGGCAATCCATTTGAAGCCGGTGAAGCAGTCATACATCTTTATGTGCTGAGCTTCGGCGATTGTGCGGATTGTCTCGGTTGTCACGATTGTCTTCACGATGTATTCATTGCCGGTGAGTGTGCCGAGCTCCGTGTTGCGGGTCATCAGATAGTTGAGGAAAATCATCACAATCTGGTTTCCGTTGATGAGCACATACTCGCCGTTGTTGTCGCGGATCACGAGGCCGATGCGGTCAGCGTCGGGGTCGGAAGCCATCACTACCTCTGCGCCGGTTTCCTTTGCTTTCTCGATGGCCATTGCCATAGCCGACGGCTCTTCTGGGTTTGGCGAAGCGACGGTTGGGAAGTCGCCGCTGAGCACTTCCTGCTCAGGCACGCCGATGATGTTTGTGAAGCCGTAGTTTGCAAGAGAGCGGGGAATCAGTTTCAAGCCGGTTCCGTGGATTGGCGTGTAGACAATCTTCATGTCGTGATGTCTCTTGATTGCCTCTGGGCTGAGCGACAGGCTTTTAACTTTTTCAAGGAAAATCTTGTCAACTTCCTCTCCGATGATTTCAATCTTCGATGGGTCGCCTTTGAATTTGATGTCGGCAACGTCGGTCACCTCGTTGACGTATTTGATAGTGTTCACGTCGTGAGGGGCGATCATCTGCGCGCCGTCGTCCCAATAGGCTTTGTAGCCGTTGTATTCTTTCGGGTTGTGAGATGCAGTGATGATCACACCGCTCTGGCATCCGAAATGGCGGATTGCAAACGACATTTCCGGAGTAGGGCGGCAAGAGTCGAAGAGATACACCTTGATGCCGTTGGCCGAGAAGATGTCGGCAACGATTTCGGCGAATTTGCGGCTGTTGTTGCGCACGTCGTGACCCACCACAACCTTGATTTCCGGGAGGTCCTTGAACGCCACTTTCAGATAGTTTGACAAGCCTTGGGTGGCGGCGCCAACAGTGTATATGTTCATACGGTTTGAGCCGGCGCCCATGATTCCGCGCAAGCCACCAGTGCCGAATTCGAGGTCTTTATAGAACGACTCGATGAGTTCTGTCTTGTCTTCGCTGTCGAGCATAGCCTTTACGGCAGCGCGTGTTTCTTCGTCGTATTCAGGAGAAAGCCATTTCTCGGCTTTTTCCGTAACTTGTTTTAGGAGTTCGTTGTCCATAATATTTTTAGGTTTTATAAGATTTTTCTAAAGTGAACAAATTTAATGATATAAAAGGTAATGACCAAAAATAAACGGGTCATTTTTCTTCGTTGCCTTCTTTTCGGCTCCGTTGCGGCAATTCTTCATCGTTCTCGCGCAGCTTTTTGAGGCGCTCTTTGTGTTTGAGTGTGAAATGCAGCAGCACGATTACGAGCAGCGACACGCCCATCACTCCGAAATATTGCAGATACTTGCCTGCAGCCACCTGTCCGCGGCCTACGTAGGCCATCACCATCAGATAAACAAGCAGCAGCAGCGGCAGCCATGTGGATTTTTTAGTTTTCATTGTCGGTTGATTTTATGACTTTATATTTTGACTCTTCCGGCACAAACGCATCGCTGAGCAGCCGTCGGTAGATGCGTATGCACGCCCATGCGTCGATGGCGGCGTAGGATGTCTGGGCCTCGGTGAGCGTCTCGGCGTCCCAGTTCGACAGCTGTTGCGACTTTGAGATTTTCATGTCAAACAGGATTGCGTAGATTTTCTGCAGGCTTGAGCAGCCGAAATTGTAGTCGGGCACAAGTTTCTGCAGGTCGATGAATCCCTGGGGGTGGAAGTCGTAGTTGTGGGCGAGCATCGAGAAGTCGTCGTGGAGCGACAGTCCGATTTTTGGAATGTCGGGGTTGTCCATGATTTCGTGCAGAGGCTCGAGGTCGTCAATTTTGCGCACGCGGAACAGGAAGCACACATCGTCGGCTGAAATCTGAATCAGCGAGACGTGGATAGGCACTCCTTTTCTGAATGTGGGCTTTGATTCGGTGTCGAAGCCGAGGATAGGATATTTTTTCAGTATCGACACCGCTTTGCGTGCCTCGGCGGCGGTGTTTACCACCTTGATTACACCGGGAAACTCCACTCGGGGCAATTCTGCCAGTTGTTCTTTTGTTATGGTGAGAGAATAACTCTTGTCTGTCATCTTTTGAATTTTGGTGCAAAGGTAGGTATAAATAATAGATTTATGTCTAATTTTGTACCCGATTATGGAAAAATTCAGTTGGAAAGGCCACGGCGCGATGCTGCTGGCGAATACGAGTTGGGGCTTGATGTCGCCCCTTGCCAAGGTTGTTATGGCTGGCGGTGTGGTCACGCCGTTTGTGCTCACCGATTTGCGCATTTTCGGCGCGATGGTGCTGTTCTGGGCAGTGTCGCTGTTTCAAAAACCGGAGCACGTGCCGCCGCGCGACATGCTGCGTCTGTTTGCCGCGTCGCTTCTTGCCATAGTGTTCAATCAGGGCAGTTTCATCTTTGGGGTCAAACTGTCGTCGCCTGCCGACGCGTCGATAATCACCACGAGTATGCCTTTGTGGGCAATGCTTCTTGCCGCCGTATTCCTTCGTGAGCCGGTCACGGGGAAAAAGGTGGCAGGCATAGCTTTTGGGGCTGGGGGCGCGTTGATGCTCATTCTGGGCAGTGGAGCCACTGCCACGGCAGCTGGCGCGCATCCCATACTTGGCGACCTGCTTGTGCTTTTTGCCCAACTGAGTTATGCCACCTATCTTGTCCTGTTCAAGAATTTTATATGCCGCTATTCGCTTGTGACGGTGATGAAGTGGATGTTTACGTACGCTTTCCTATGCACGCTTCCGTTTTCATATTCAAGCTTTGTGGCAACCGACTGGTTTGCGCTTGGATGGGACGATGTGCTTGCCGTGGCGTTTATCGTGGTGTTTGCCACGTTTGTGAGCTATATGTTTATCATTGTCGGGCAGAAGAATCTGCGTCCCACGGTGGCTGGAATGTACAACTACGTGCAGCCCGTAGTGGCGTGTGTAGTGACGGTTTGTCTCGGGCTCGACTCGTTCAACGTGATGAAGGGGCTTGCCGTGGCGATGATTTTTGTGGGCGTGTTTCTCGTCACAACGAGCAAGAGCCGCGCCGACGAGCGCCGCGAGGCACGACGGTGACATGAAACGAAATCGGCGCCGTGCCTGTGCAGACACGACGCCGACCATATTGTGAAGCTTTAGATGCTTGCTGTTAGTTATTCTTTAACAACCTTCCAAGCCTGCTTGCCATTGTAGGTGGTCTCTACCGATTTGTAGCCAGGGGCAACGAAGTTGGTGTGTGCGCCTTCGGCAGTGTTGTCGGCAGGATTGAAGCCTACGAATATGCCGCCCATGATTTTTATGGCGCATTTGCCATCTTTGTATGGCTCGTCCTTGCAGTTGATTAGATATTTAGCATCTCCTGTTGTCTCGAAAACGCCACCGTAGATGTTGAGGTTGCATTGTCTATATGTCCCTCTATAAGGTTTTATGCTTTCTAAATAGATACATTCAGAGTCCCCGTTTAATCCTCCTGCTGTTTTGAAATGACCTCCGTAAATATTCGCCGTGCCATTAACAAGTCTTAAAGCATAGCTGCCAGCTGCTCCTGAGTTGCCCTCGAGCGTGACATTGTCGTAGATGTTTACGATTCCAGAATATGCTTGAACCCCGACTTCTATAGCTGCAGCCTGAGATGTTGTTGGGTTGGGACTAATAAGGACTGGGGCAATGATAGAGCCATTGCCTGAAATCGTCAAATTACTATTTTTACGGACACTCAATGTGTATAGGCTGCCTGTTTCTGTTGGTTCTAACTTTAAAACGCTACCGTTTTTGAATACTAAATTTGACTTTGAATGGCAAGTTGTGATAGTAGCTGTGTTTATGTTTGAACTAATGGCAGTTACAGAGCCTCTTTTGAAAGAACCCTCAAGTTCCGCTTCTGTTGTAGCCTCTACAGCCGGCACAACTTTCCAGATGGTGCGGCCGTCGGCAGCTGTGCCGTTTGCGATTGATGCATAGCCAGGGGCTACGAAGTTGGTGCCGTTGCCCTCAGCCTTGCAGTCGCCAGGGTTGAATCCAATGAACGTGCCGCCGGTAACGATGATTTTCGCTGTTCCGTTTTTGTAGTTCTCGTCAAGGCAGTTGAGCACGAACTCATCGGCTTTCTCTGCGTCAGGATATTTCTGCTGCACCTCGAATGTTCCGCCTTTTATTTCCGCAACACCTTCGGTTACATAGACTGCGTGGATGTTGCCGTTGTAGTGTCCGCCCTCGATAACAAGATGTCCTCCGCCCTGAACATCGATAGCGTAGCAGTCGTTGGCTTTGGCGATGACATCACCGTCGCCTGAAAGAGTCAGTTTGCTGTCGGTGCCTCTTACAGAGAACAGAGACCAGCTGTTTGGCACGCTTGGGTTTTCCCACAAGTCGGTGGTGTTTTTCACCGTTTTCCCGTTGAGGTTCACTGACATTGTTTTGCCTGGTTGCACAGCGATTGTGCGGTCAAAGTCAACGTTGTCGCTCAGCGTCACCGCTCCACCGATTTGCGAAGCTGTGTAGAGAGCGCCGAGATTGTAGTTGGTGGTTGCAAATGCCGGTTCGATGACCACATTGAAGTCAGTGGTGTTTGTGAGCAGCGAGCCGTAGATGTTTGTGCGGTAGTTGCGTTGCACTGGCACGTTTGTGAACGTGCGGCTCTGCGGGCCTCCATAGTTGAAAGCCACGTCGACAGTCGCCTTGTCAGCACCTACGAGCAGGTAGTCCATCGAAAGGTATTTGTAGCCGCCGGCAACGGGAAACTCTCCGTCGGATGCTGTCGGAATGGCTTTCATAGTGAATGTGCGGTCAGCCTCGTCGGCAACTTCGCCGGTGGCAAGGTTCAGCGTGGCGAATGCTTTTGCCACAACTTCGGTCTGGGTCACTTCCAGTCCGGAAGCCTTGGCGGCGTCAAAGTCGTCGGTTCCTATGTTCACCTGCGCGAACGGACGTGTAAGTTTGACGTCAACACTTTGGTTTCCGCTTACGGTGATTGTTTCTTTCTTGAAGAAAGCGTCGCAATTGTCGCTGTTGTTGTTCACCTTGCTGTAGTCCACACTCACTTCCTGTGATGCCGGATTGAAAGTGTATGGAGAATCGGTTGTGGCGTCAGCCCAGAAAATCACGTCGTAGGATTTGCCGGAAGTCAGTTTCAGGGTTACCGATTTCTTGAGGTTGACCATTTCGGCTTCTCCCACAACAGTTGTCTCGTCGCCGAACACCTTCAGAGGTGTTGATTGCCCAGCCTCATACACTGCATATTGCAGATGTTTCGCCGTCAGTCCGTCGGCAAACGCACGGGTTCCCATCTCCGAAGGCAGTTGCGCTGTGAATGTCACGGTTCCCTCGTCGCCTGTCTTCAGACCGTTGTCCATCTCATCGTTACACGATGTCACGAGCAGCGCCGCGGCTGCAATCGTGAAAGTGGAAAGTAGATACCTTTTCATTGTTTTGGTTGGTTTTTGTTTGGTTAAGTCTATAATTTAGTTTTGTTTGGTCAAGTTTGTCGGATGTTTTGGGGCTGTGCCCCAATATTGGCACAAGCACCCGCGCTTAGCGGAACGCCGACAATGCGTCGCGTTGCGAGGTGCTTGTGATTTTTATAATTATTGTTTGGGAATGGAATGTCGTAATGAGAGAAAGGACAGGCACAATGCGTCCTTCAGCCGAAATTGTGCGCTTCTCGGCATTGTTGAAGTTATGAATTGTAGCATTCATTGTCGTTTCTCTGATATTTTTTTGCAAATATAGGGGGGGGGTAATCAAAAAACCAAATAAATTCCCAACTTTTTTCACAAAAAAATTAAAAAAAACGGCGTTGCTGCCGGATGCGGCTGTAAAGCCAGTATCCCGACAGTGGAATGCCTACGCCGGCAATGGTGTACAGAATCCAGAAGCAGTCGGTCTGCGCATAGTCGTGAATCACCATGTGGCACCCGATCTGCCGTGGGTCGAGTCCGTACCACCATATTTTCAGCAGGCTGACCACCTTGTATGCCGACACGTGCCAGATGAAGATGTAGAGAGTGTGCTCGCCGCAGTACTCCAAAAACTGGATTATGCGTCCCTTGAGGTGCGACAGGTGGTAAGAAATGTTGTAGGTCATCAGCCATCCGGCGACTCCCGTCACTGGCAGCGACAGCACGTCGCGGATGCGCACCGACAGGCTCATGCCACGGCATTCCAGCCATGATCCGGCAAGCACGACAGCCGCTCCGGCAGCGGCGAGCCACAGGCTGTGTCCGATGTGTTGCTCATATTTGCGGTACAGCACGCCGATGCTGAAAAACAACACGCCCATCGTGTCGCGGTAGCCACCCTGCACGAGTGTGACAATCTTTACTCCTTCGCCCGCTTTGAACAATGCAAAGCCAAGAGCGATGAAGAAAATCACCAATGGAATCGCCACTGTGCGTCCGCGCAGCCGCTTCACGTTGTTGAGCATATAGTAGAGCACCACGAAGGCGATGCTTGCCACGAGCAGTCCGCGGAAAAACCAAAACGCTCCGGCGAGAAACTCATCGTAGCCTCCCATGGAGAACACTATGTTGGTGAGCCGCTGCCAGAATTGGTGGATGGAGTAGGGATGTGTGGTGCCGCCAGTCCAGTTGCCGTAGACCTCGTTGAGAATGCCTATCTTGAACAGCAGGTTGTGGATGAGTAGAAAGAAGATGCTCCATTTCACGAAAGGCACGTAAAGACCCTTGAAGCGCTTCACGATAAACGGCCATGGGTTTTCCACCGTCTCGTGCTTGAAGAAATAGCCCGCGGTGATGAAAAACAGAGGCATGTGAAACAGGTAGATGGCGCGGTTGAGCATGCCGGGCATGTCGGCGTGGGCCATCACCACGAAGATGATGGCAAAGCCTTTGGCTATGGAGATGGCGTTGTTGCGTTGCTGTGCCATGCTACATGAATAATGTTCCTATCTGGTAGACGGCGAAGGCAATCAACCATGCCACAAATGTGTTGTAGACAAGGGTGAACGCTCCGTAGCGCCAGCTTCCCGTTTCGCGCACAATGGCTGTGATTGTGGCGATGCATGGCACGTAGATGAGCACAAAAATCATGAAGCAAGCAGCAACGAGCGGAGTGAAGTCGGGCACTCCGGTTTTCGGGTTCGGCTTCTGTATGCGTTCTGCGAGAGCCGCCTCGTTGTCGGAGTCGCCGCTGTAGAGCACGCCGAGTGTAGAGACAACGGTTTCTTTTGCAACCGTTCCCGAAATCAGCGACACGGTCATTTTCCAGTTGAAGCCGAGCGGTTCAAACATTGGCTGCACCAGTTTGCCGAGGCGTGCGAGACACGAATTCTCGGTGGTCGCCACTTTTGTTACGTTTTCCGGAGTCACGTTGGTGTTGCCATCTTGAATCATTTCTGTGCGCGCAGTCGCTTCCTGTTCCTCCGTTGGACGTGGGAAATAGCTGAGCATCCAGATGATGAGACTCGCCACGAGGATGATGCCTCCCATCTTTTTCAGATACTGCTGTCCTTTGGCCCACATGTGGCGCATCGTGGCCTTCATGGTCGGGATGCGGTAGGGCGGCAGTTCCATCACAAACGGTGTCTCATCCTTCTTGTAGTGGAATTTGCGCAGCAGTCTTGCGGTGACCACCGCCACGATTATGCCGAGCGCATACAGGCTGAGCAGTGCCAGGCTGGCATGGTTGGGGAAGAACACGCCGATGAGCAGCAGATAGATGGGCAGACGCGCGCCGCACGACATGAACGGGTCGATGAGTATCGTAATCAGACGGCTCGAGTGGCTCTCGATGGTGCGTGTGGCAATGATTGCCGGCACGTTGCATCCGAATCCCATCACCAGCGGGATGAACGATTTTCCGTGGAGTCCTATCTTATGCATTATTTTGTCCATTATGAAGGCGGCTCGCGCCATATATCCGGAGTCTTCCATAAACGAGATGAAGGCGTAGAGGATGAGGATGTTGGGCAGGAACACTATCACACCGCCCACACCGCCGATTACGCCGTCGATGAGCATATCCTTTACCGGACCGTCGGGCATGTATGTGCTGATGAGGTCGCCAATCAACCCCACGCCGGCATCTATCCAGTCCATAGGGTATTGTCCGATGGTGAAAGTGGCCCAGAACATCAGCCACATTATGAATATGAAAATCGGAAATCCGAACAGCCTGCTTGTCACAACGGCGTCAATCATTGCCGTGGTTTTGGCCTCTTCCTTGTCCTCGGTGTGGAGCGTTTCGCGGAGCGCGCCCGACACGAATCCGTATTTTGAGTTGGCTATCACTGTTGCCATATCCTCTTCGTGCGATTTCTCGATTTCTGCCACCAGTGAGTCGCGCAGCGCCTTGATTTCAGCGTAGTGGGGCAGTGACGACAGCATAGTCACCACTTCCTTGTCGCCCTCAAGCAGTTTTATCGACAGGTAGCGAGCGGAGAACCGCATATCGAGGTCTGCCTCGCTCTTGAGCTGCGACTGGATTTGCTTTATTGCGTCCTCGATGTCTTTCTTGAATCCGATATGCACGTGGCGTACCACGTCGTTGCGTCCTTCGTAGACGCTTATAATCGTGTCAAACAGTTCGTTTACGCCTTTTCCGCTTTTTGACACGGTCGGCACCATCGGCACTCCGATCATCCTCTCCAGCGATTCGTAGTCGAACGTCACCTTGCTTCGTTCCAGCTCGTCGTACATGTTGAGGGCAATCACCATGCTGCGGTCCATGTCGATGAGCTCGGTGGTCAGATACAGGTTGCGCTCAAGGTTGGATGAGTCGACCACATTGATAATCACGTCGGGCACCTCGTCGTGGAGGTAGCGCCGCACGTAGAGTTCTTCGGGGGAATATGCCGACAGAGAGTAGGTGCCGGGCAGGTCGACGATGTTGAACGAGTAGCCGTTGTACTCCATTCGCCCGCTTTTTGCGTCGACGGTGACACCGCTGTAGTTTCCTACGTGCTCCTTTGCTCCTGAGGCGATGTTGAACAGCGAAGTCTTTCCGCAGTTCGGGTTTCCGATGAGTGCCACGTTGATGGTGTGGCGTTCGGTGTCGAATTTGTTTATAAATCCGCAGTCGTCTTCCTTGATGATTGCGATGTCTTCATTGGGCACGTCGGCGGCTTGTTGCTCGCGCACCACCTCAATCAGGTTTGCCTCGGCGCGTCGCAACGATATTTCGTAGTCGAGGATTCGGTATTTTATAGGGTCGCGCAGTGGAGCGTTCTGCTCAACGAGGATTTTCTTGCCTCTGACAAATCCCATCTCCATCATACGCTTGCGAAACGATCCGTGACCCAAAATTTTGACAATCACGCAACTTTCGCCAGTCTTTATGTCTGATAGCCTCATAATGTCTTTATCTTCTGTTTTTACGGGTGCAAAGGTAAAAATTATTATTCAGAATAATTCCAAATAACCGATAAAATTGTCAGCATTTTTTGTCGTTGCTTCTCAGAGCGTTGTGGAGCAGGTTGGTGAACTGGTAGTTTTTCAGCCCCCAGCGCGGCGAGATGAGCAGGTTTTCGGGCGACTGCGACACGAATCGCTCAATGGCGATGTCGCTGCGCATGCGCTTCACTATCTTGACACACAGTGATATATACTCGTCTGCCGACCATTGTGTCACGCTGACTTCGCCTGACGCCACTTGACGGGCAAGGCGCGTGCCGCGGATAATCTGCAGCTGGTGGAGCTTGACGGTGTCGATTGGCAGAGCCGACACTTGGTCTACGGTGTGGAGCATGTCGGCTTCCGACTCTCCCGGCAGTCCGAGGATGAGGTGCAGTCCGCAGGCTATTCCGGCTGCGTGTGTGCGGTTTACGGCGTCGACGGTGTCCTCCCACGAGTGTCCGCGGTTGATGACGTCGAGAGTGTGGTTGCTGGCGGTCTCGGCTCCGTATTCCACCATCACGAATGTGCGTTGCGAAAGCGATGCGAGATATTGCAGCAGAGTGTCGGGCATGCAGTCTGGTCGGGTGCCTATGATCAGTCCCACCACGTCGGGGCAAGCCACTGCCTCCTCGTAGAGGTCTACAAGATGGCGAAGTTCGCCGTAGGTGTTGGTATAGGCTTGAAAATAAGCCAGATACTTCATGTCGGGATATTTCTTTCCGAAGAACGTGCGCCCTTTCTCAATCTGTTCGCCCACCGACAGCGACGGGCGGCAGTATTCGGGGTTGAACGTCTGGTTGTTGCAGTATGTGCATCCGCCGGTGCCTTTTGTGCCGTCGCGGTTTGGACAGGTGAAGCCAGCGTTGATGGCAATCTTCTGCACCTTGAAGTCGGGGAAACGCTCGTGGAGGAAGTCTGCGAAGTCGCGGTATGGCTTGTGCATTACAGACGGGTGGTTTTGTTGAGCAGATACATGTCGAGCACAGTCATTGCAGCCATGGCCTCCACGATAGGCACAGCGCGCGGCAGCACGCACGGGTCGTGGCGTCCTTTGGCTTTCAGCACGGTGGGGTTGCCCGCGGCGTCGACTGTGTCGACGTCGCGCAGTAGTGTTGCCACGGGCTTGAACGCCACGCGGAAATATATGTCCTCGCCGTTTGAAATTCCGCCTTGTATGCCGCCTGAATGATTGGTCGATGTGTGGATTTTCCCATTGTCGGAAGTGAACGCGTCGTTCATCATGCTTCCACGGTTGCCAACGCCGTCGAATCCCATTCCATACTCAAAGCCTTTGGCGGCGTTTATGCCCATCATGGCGTATGCCAGTCGGGCATGCAGCTTGTCAAACACGGGTTCGCCGAGTCCTGTCGGCACTCCTTTGACCACACAGGTCACCGTGCCGCCTATGGTGTCGCCTTCGCGTCTCACCTTGTCGATGAGGTCGTACATCCTTGCCGCCGTTTCGGGGTCGGGGCAGCGCACGGCGTTGGTTTCCACCAGCGCTGGGTCGTATTTGCAGTAGTCGGGGTCGAGGCTGATGTCGCCCACCTGCGAAGTGTAGGCGTAGATGGAGATGCCGAGTTGATCCAATGCCTGGCGTGCGAATGCTCCGGCAACGACACGGGCAATAGTTTCGCGCGCGCTCGAGCGTCCGCCGCCGCGATGGTCGCGCAGCCCGTATTTTTCGGTGTATGTATAGTCGGCGTGCGACGGACGGAACGTCTGTCGGATGTTGCCGTAGTCGGCTGAGTGATGGTCGGCGTTTCTCACCTCGAACCCTATGGGGGTGCCCGTTGTCACGCCCTCAAACAGTCCCGACAGCACTTCTACGCGGTCTGACTCTTTCCGTGGCGTGACGATTGCCGACTGCCCCGGACGGCGGCGGTCGAGTTCGTGCTGCACACGGTCGAGGTTGATTGCAATGCCTGCGGGCATACCGTCGACAACGCCGCCCACGGCAGTCCCGTGTGACTCGCCGAACGACGTCAGCCGGAAAATCTTACCAAATGTGTTCATCGTTGAGTTTCTAGTCTTTAGGTGTGACAATAATGTCGGCTGTCGAAGCCCCGACATATTCAATCAAATCCTTGGGGTCGATTTTCAGTTGCAGTCCGCGCACACCGGCGCTCACATAGATGAAGTTGAAATCAAGACACGAACGGTGGAAAAACGTGGGAAACGGTTTTTTCATACCGATTGGCGAGCATCCTCCACGGATATAGCCGGTGGTTGGCAGCAGATCCTTCATGTGGAGCATCTCCGCCTTCTTGTTGCCCGACACCTTCGCTGCTTTCTTGAGGTCTACCTCGCAGCATCCCGGCACCACGCAAACAAAATGTTTGACCTTGTCGCCTGTCAGCACAAGTGTCTTGAACACTTGCTGAATGTCTTCGCCGAGTTGGTCGGCGATATGCTGTGCGCCAAGATCGGTTTCGTCGACCTCGTAAGGCACAAGCTCGTATTTTATTTTGGCGCGGTCAAGCAGACGCGCCACGTTGGTCTTTCCTATTCCAGCCATATTGATAAATCTTTTTCTGTCTTCTATGCTTATACAAAGATAGTGCATAAAGTTGAAAGAATGGATATGAAAGATTAATTTTGCACTTTGAATATATCAAAACTTCTTGTCTATGTTGATTGCTTTGTCTGTGATGTTGGCGGTGTTTGCCGCATTGATGATTTTCCGACAGGTGCATTCCCGCCGTCAGAAAGCCGTAGCAGAAATTGTGGCAGAGCGGTTGCATGTTTCGGATTTGGAGAAATATGTAGACAGTGAGTACTCTGGACGATATGTTGACGCTATCCTGTGCGAAGAGTTGAAGTCGTTGATGCTTGATGTTTATAATAGGGTGTGTGATGTTGAAAAAAGAAGCCGGATTCTGATGTCTCACAATTCTTCCATTGCAAAATTCAAGGATGATTTTGAGAATCTCCACAGCATTGTGGATGCTCACAACAATCGCTTTAAAGACGACAAATTGCGGGAGCATAAGGCTTTTTTCGACACCGTTCTTGCATATCCTCTCGACGACCAGCAGAGGTGTTCGATTGTGTCGGAGGAACAGAATTGCCTGGTGGTGAGCAGCGCCGGTAGTGGCAAGACGTCGTCGATAGTTGGCAAGGTGGAGTATCTTATTCAGAAAAAACACATCAAGCCGGAGAGGATACTGCTTATCAGTTACACTCATAAGGCTGCTGCCGAGCTGACGGATAGGATGCCGCATCCGGGCCTGCGCGGATACACATTCCATAAGTTGGCGCTTGATATTATTTCTGCTCAGTCTAAATGCAAGCCGTCTATTTGTGACAATACCGATGCTGTTTTTGTGCGAATCTATAGGGAACTTGCCCATAATGCCGACTATAGGAAATGTCTGGTGGAATATTTCGCTGACTATTCCGACTTGATGGAGCTTGACGAGGACGAGAAATCAAAGAATGTCCGTAGGTTGCAGTTGGGCGAGAGCACCGACAGACGGTATTGTGCGCTGTTTCCCGACATGGACGGAAACGAAGTTCATGTGCGCAGTGGCGAGGAGAAGAAAATCTGCTTTTTGCTGACGTCGCTTGGTGTGGATTTCCGATATGAGGAGCCGTATGAGCATCAGGTGGCTGATGAGCGTCACGTGCAGTATCGTCCCGACTTCTCGATTCACTATATGGACGGCGGAAAGCCGTGCAGACTCTATCTGGAACATTTTGGCGTCGATGAGCATGGTATGGTGCCTACGTGGTTTGCCAAAGACCGTGGATTGACTTATGAAGAGGCCAACGAACGCTATAATGACGGGATTACGTGGAAACGCGAGGTGCATAAAAAATTTGGCACACGTCTGATTGAACTGTCGAGTGCTGACTTTGCCTATGAGAAAGCGCGCCAAAGGCTGAAACGTGAACTTGTCGCCGCGGGTGTCCCGATTCGGGAGGTGCGGAGCGATGAGCTTTTCGACAGAATTCTGCCGGAAAACAGTATGCGCGAGAAGGTGTTTATCCGCTTGACCGCCACGTTTGCCACCCTACTGAAGACAAGCTGCCGGTCGATGGCTGACGTTGCCGCTGATGTCGCGCAAAGAGGCGACAAGCGCAGCCGTTTTATTGTTGGAAAGGTGTTGGAACCGGTTGTTGTGCGCTACAATGAAATATTGAGAAGCGAGGGAAAGGTGGATTTCACAGACTTGATTGTTGGTGCAACGGCATTGTGCAATGCTAATGGCGGAGGAAATTATGACTGTATCATCGTCGATGAGTTTCAGGATATCTCGATGGACCGCTATAACTTCCTGTTGGCGTTGCGCCGTGGCAATCCGCAGGCGCAACTGTATTGTGTCGGTGACGATTGGCAGTCTATCTATCGCTTCTCGGGCAGCGACATGAATCTCTTTTGTCATTTCGACCAATATTTCGGAAAAACGGATTTAAACAAGATTGAGACTACATATCGTTTCGGAAATCCGCTCGTGGAAAAATCGGCGGCGTTCATTCAGCGTAACCCTGCTCAGATAAGGAAAAACATTCATCCGTTTTCATCGGACGCAAAAACAGAGATCGTGTTTCGTGAATACAGTAGGGGAGATGCCGTGGGCGCTCTTGAGCGAATTGTGACGGAGATTCCTTTGGGAAAGTCCGTGTTTTTGCTTGGACGATACACTTATGACGATTATTTGCTGGCTAAAAACTTCCGGCAGAGACGTAGTGGCAATTCTCTTTTTTATACGATTTGCGGACGTGAGGTGGAGTTTCTTACCATGCATCGTTCGAAAGGCTTGGAGGCTGACTATGTGGTGCTGTTGAACTGCAACAACGGTAGTTTCGGTTTTCCGTCGACTATTGCCGACGACCCCGTGCTTGGCTTCGTGATGAGCGACAGTGACGGTTATTTGTTTGGCGAGGAGCGACGCTTGTTTTATGTGGCGATGACACGGGCGAAGGTACGGACAATTGTGATGTATGACAAAAGCAAGCCGTCGGTTTTTGTTTTGGAGTGCATATCGCCTGAACGCCTTGCGGACAAGCCAATTGAACCGCATCCAAATGCCGGCAATCGCTGGACAAGGGCTGACGACAGAAAATTATATAAACTTTATTGTGGCGGAATGGGCTTCCGTGAAATCTCTCAGAAGATGGGGCGCAGCCAAACGGCGATAATTATGAGGCTTGAAAAGCTGGGGCTGATTGATGCCAGAAAACCGGTCCGGAAATTTTGATTAATTTTGCACTTTGAATTATGAGAATAAAGACTGAGGCAGACAGGTTGCTGGCGATGATCCGCGAAGGTCGGACTATGTCGGCTGGACAGAAGGTGCGCTTGGCGGTGATGCTGAGTGTGCCGGCGGTTGTGGCGCAGTTGTCGTCGATAGTGATGCAGTATATCGACGCATCGATGGTTGGAAGCCTCGGCGCTGAGGCCTCGGCGGCGATAGGCTTGGTGTCGACAACCACATGGCTCTTCGGCGGACTGCTGAGTGCCGCGGCTTCGGGTTTTTCGGTGCAGGTTGCCCACCGCATCGGTGCCGGCGACTGGGAAGGCGCGCAGCGCGTGTTGCGGCAGTCGGTGGTGGCGGTGTTGGCGTTCAGCCTTCTGCTTGCATCCATCGGTGCCGGCATCAGCAGTAGTTTGCCTGTTTGGCTTGGCGGCGCCGAGTCGATACATCGCGATGCGTCGACCTATTTCCTGATAATATCCTTGTTTCTTCCAGCGCTTCAGATGCAGTTTCTTGCCGGCGGCATGCTGCGGTGCAGCGGCAATATGCACGTGCCGAGCATGGCGGGAGTGGCTATGTGCGCCCTTGATGTGGTGTTCAACTTCCTGCTGATTTTCCCTTCGCGTACGGTCGCTGTGGCTGGATTCGATGTGTTTCTCCCAGGTGCGGGACTTGGTGTTGAGGGTGCGGCTCTTGGCACGGTGCTTGCCGAAACGGTGGTCGTGGCTTGGCTGTTGTGGTATCTGCGCCACGGCACGTCACATCTGCGGCTTGCAGGGCTGCGCGGATGGAGACAGTCGATAGCCGACACGCTCAGAAAGGCGGTTAAAATCGGTTTCCCGATGGGTTTGGAGCATGGGGTGATATGCAGCGCTCAGATTGCGATAACCACCATTGTCGCGCCGCTGGGAGTGTGCTCTATCGCAGCCAACTCGTTTGCCATCACAGCCGAGAGCCTTTGCTATATGCCAGGCTATGGCATTGCTGAGGCTGCCACCACGCTTGTGGGGCAGAGTGTCGGTGCGCGCCGTCGCGACCTGACGTGGAGCTTCGCTAAAATCACTGTCGGAATGGGCATGGCGGTGATGGCGGTGATGGGTGTGCTTATGTATGTCGCTGCTCCCGAGATTATCGGGCTGATGACGCCTGTTGACGAGATACGCCGGCTTGGTGTAATGGCGTTGCGCATCGAGGCGTTTGCCGAGCCGATGTTTGCCGCGTCGATTGTGGCGTATGGCGTCTGTGTCGGTGCCGCCGACACGCTGAAGCCTTGTCTGATGAACTTCCTGAGCATCTGGGCTGTGCGCCTTACGATGGCTGCATGGCTTGCTCCAACAATGGGACTGCGCGGTGTGTGGATTGCCATGTGTGTTGAGCTGACGTTCCGTGGCGCCATCTTCCTGGTGCATTTGTGGCGCCGACGCTGGATGAAGGCCGTATAAAGGGGTAAAAAAGGTTGAAAGTTCGGTAATTCGGATAGGTGGGCTTTGCGGAAAAACACGTAAATTTGCAGACAGCATAGAACATTAAAAAACACAGTTATGGAACTGATAAAAGATAAGGAATTCGGCGGCGAGCGACCGCTGTTTGAGTCGCACAACCTACACCTCGACAATGTGGTGATACGCGAAGGTGAGTCGGCGATAAAGGAGTGCAGCAACATCAAGGCGACAAATTGCCGTTTTGAGGGCAACTATCCGTTCTGGCATGTGCACGGGTTCGTGATTGACCGTTGCCATTTCGATGTGGGCGGACGCTCTGCACTGTGGTATAGCGACCATCTGCGGATGACCGACACGCACATCGACGCGCCGAAAATGTTTCGCGAGATGCACGACATCGACATTGAGAACGTGGTGATGACCGATGCCGACGAGACGTTCTGGCGATGCAAGGGCATACGTGCTAAGAACTTGCGGCTGCAAGGAGGAACGTATCCTTTCATGTTCAGCAGCGACATCGAAATCGACGGCTTGGTGTCTGACTCTAAATACGTGTTCCAATATGTGAGCAACGTAGTGGTGCGCAACGCGAGAATCACAACCAAAGATGCCTTTTGGGAGGTGGATAATGTGACCATCTACGATTCGGAACTCAATGGCGAGTATCTGGGATGGCATTCGCGCAACCTGCGCCTTGTAAACTGCCACATCTCTGGCGAACAGCCGCTCTGCTATGCCGAGAATCTGGTGCTTGAGAATTGCACGTTTGATCCGGCTTGCGACCGCGCTTTCGAGTACAGTTCCGTGAACGCAACAATAAAAGGAAGCATAGGAGGCGTGAAAAATCCGCGCAGCGGACGCATCGAGGCTGACTGCCTCGGTGATGTGGTGCTCGACGGCAACATCAAGATGCCGGCCGACTGCCTGCTGATTGAACGAAACAAAAAATAATTGCCTGTATGAAATACGACTTCGACAAGACTATCGACCGGTGCGCCACAAACTCTTACAAGTGGGACAGCGCTCCCGAGGGCGTGCTGCCTATGTGGGTGGCTGACATGGACTTCCGCACGGCGCCTGCCATCATCGACGCGTTGCAGAAACGCGTGGCGCACGGAATCTTTGGCTACACCCGTGTGCCCGACGCCTACTACGATGCCGTGACATCGTGGTTCAGCCGGAGGCATGGATGGGACATTGACCGCGAATGGATAATCTACACATCTGGAGTGGTGCCGGCGGTATCGGCGGTGATAAAGGCTCTGACCGTGCCGGGCGACAAGGTGATTGTACAAACTCCAGTCTACAACTGCTTCTTCTCGTCGATACGCAACAACGGCTGCGAGATTGTGAGCAATCCTCTGCGCCGCACCGCCGACACCTATGAGATGGATTTCGACGCTCTTGAGCGTTGTGCCGCCGACCCGCGCGCCAAAGTGATGCTGCTCTGCAATCCACACAATCCGGCTGGACGCGTCTGGACTCCCGATGAGCTGACGCGGCTTGGCAACATCTGTCTGCGCAACGGCGTGACGGTGGTCGCTGATGAGATTCACTGCGAACTGGTGTATCAAGGGTTCAAATACACGCCTTTCGCGTCGCTGTCGGACGCTTTTCTGCACCGGTCGGTGACGTGTGTGTCGCCGAGCAAGGCTTTCAACATCGCCGGACTGCAGATTGCAAATATCGTGGCGTTCGACAACGACCTGCGAAGCCGTATCGACAAGGCGATAAACATCAACGAGGTGTGCGACGTGAATCCGTTTGGCGTGGCGGCGACAATCGCTGCCTACAACGAAGGGGAAGAGTGGCTCAACCAGCTGGTTGACTATCTGCATGGCAACTATGAGGCTATGGCGGAGTTCTGCCGACGTGAGCTGCCGGAATTTCCTATAACGCGTCTTGAGGGCACATATCTGGTGTGGATGGACTGCAGCAGTCTCGGCATGCCGTCGGACGCGCTTGAGCATGCTCTTCTGGACGACGCGCGCCTATGGCTCAATGCCGGCACAATGTATGGTGCCGAAGGCGAAGGCTACATGCGGTGGAACATCGCTTGTCCGCGCAGCGTGATGCTCGACGGACTCAACCGTTTCCTTAATTTCGTCAGAAGCCGCTAACCGTCTCTTCTTCTATCCCAAATCGGCCATTGGAATCACTCGTTGCCATACGACATTGAGAAATTCCAATGACCGATTTTTCAATTGACTTGACTTGGTTATAGCTGCCACAACCAATATGTCTCTCGGCAAACTGTTTGTCGTGAACTTAATGCTAAATCCGTATCCTGTCGTATAATCACCCAATGCCCGGACTTCTGTGAACCCTCACGGTTAATGATGTCGTTGTCTTGCATTTTCTTAAGATGCTTAGACACGGCGCTCCTGTTGATGCCCAATTTGTTAGCCATTTCGCGTGAAGTGATGCTTGCGTTCTCGGATATAAGACGTAAGATGGCATTCCGTGTTTCTGGTCCACTTTTCCGGTCCACCTTGCTTGTTTCTGGTCCACCTGCTTGGTCTCCCTTTTCTTCTTTGAATGTGAAGTCATCATCCATCGCCTTCTTGTATTCAGTTATTTCATTTTTAATGTTTTTGATGTGCTCATTCAGCATGAACATTTCTTGTTTGTTGACATTGTTGAATGTTGAATTATTTGCTGTGACTTTATTTTGAGCCGATGGCTATGCACACGGGGTGGGGCACGTGGATGTCGTGGCCGGTGTCGGAGAGCATGCCGGTGTCGGGGTCGATTGCAAACACTTGGATGGTGTCTGCGTCACGGCAGGCACAAAGCAGGAAGCGTCCGTTGGGCGTTATGGCAAAATTGCGTGGATGCCGCGCTGTGGACTGGTAGCCCGCGCGTGTGAGCATCCCGCTTTCTTTATCCACGCTGAAGATGGCTATACCGTCGCCTTGCAGACGGTTTGACGCATAGAGGAAGCGTCCATCGGGTGTCAGATGGATGTCGGCGCTGCCGCGGGCATGTCTGTCGTCGGCGGTGACGGTTTGAATCTGTGTCAGCTTGCCTTCGTGGTGGCTGAACACCATCACTTCGCCCGACAGTTCGGTGATGAGGTAGGCATAGCGGCCTTCGTCGTCAAACGTGATGTGGCGTGGCCCTGAACCTGCCGCTACATATAGGGCGCTGTCCACTTCCAGCCCGTCGCATGCGGCGTTGGGCTTGAGCGAGTAGATGCAGTCGTTGCCGAGGTCGCAGGCGAATGCGCGCCATTCGTAGGGGTCGGCGGTGACGCAGTGGAGATGGGCTGACTGCTGCCTTGTTTTGTCGGGAGCTTTGCCTGTGAGCGAAAACGTCATCACCTTGTTGGCTTTCTTGATGCTTCCGTCGTCGGCAAGTCTGAACTCCGTGATGCTTCCGCCCGTATAGTTGGCGGTGTAGATCAGATTTTTTGTCTGGAAGATGTTGCACGGCGCTTTGCCGCCCGTCGCCACGGTGTTGATGCGGGTCAATGGCTTGTCGATGCCTTCATAGCGGAATGCTGCAAGGGCGTCGTCGTCGGTGCCCGACTCGTCGACGACATAGACGTTGTCGCCGTTGTCGGAGAAAATCACAAACGACGGGTTGCGCGCCGGAGTGACGGCGGTGAGTTCTGCCGTTCCGCTTTCTTGGTTGAAGCGATATTGATAGATGCCTTTGCTGTCGGTGTCGGTGTAAGTGCCGACAAGCATCGGCAGCCATGCCTGCGAAGCCGCGGCGGCAAGGTCGAGCATAGCCATTGTTGATAGTGCGCAGAGTGATATTGCCATTGTGTCAGTGTTTTTGTTGCCGTAAAGTTACGCAAAAAAAGTGCAATTCTAAAATCCTCTTTTGCGTAATGCGCGTCGTAAATCCTTGTGTTTCCTATGCAGCATCGCTATAAAAACAATACCGGCGACAACCATTGTCGGTTGTCGCCGGTATGTGTGTGGGGGTCGACGAGAGTTAGTCGTTCATTGTCAGGAGCAGCTCCTCGTTGCTGCGGGTTTTCTCCATACGGTCCTTGATAAACTCCATTGCCTCGATAGGAGTGCGGTCGGAGAGGAACCGGCGGAGAATCCACATGCGGTTGATGGTGTCCTGGCTGAGGAGCAGGTCGTCGCGTCGAGTGCTCGACGAGATGATGTCGACGGCAGGGAAGATGCGTTTGTTCGACAGCTTGCGGTCGAGCTGCAGCTCCATGTTGCCGGTGCCCTTGAACTCTTCGAAAATCACCTCATCCATCTTCGAACCGGTCTCGATAAGTGCGGTTGCGATGATTGTGAGCGATCCTCCGTTTTCAATGTTTCGTGCGGCGCCGAAGAAGCGTTTTGGCTTTTGCAGTGCGTTGGCGTCGACACCACCGGTGAGGATTTTGCCCGATGCCGGCGACACGGTGTTGTAGGCGCGTGCCAAACGTGTGATTGAGTCGAGCAGGATTACTACGTCGTGTCCGCACTCAACCATGCGTTTCGCCTTTTCAAGCACCAGTCCGGCAATCTTTACGTGGCGTTCGGCTGGCTCGTCGAATGTGGATGCGATTACTTCCGCATTCACGCTTCGTGCCATGTCGGTTACCTCCTCCGGACGCTCGTCGATGAGCAGGATAATCATGTATGTTTCCGGATGGTTTTCCGAGATTGCGTTGGCAATGTCTTTAAGCAGGATTGTCTTACCGGTTTTCGGGGGTGCTACGATAAGTCCGCGCTGACCTTTGCCGATAGGAGAGAACATGTCGACGATGCGTGTCGAGATGTTGCAGGTGGTGCGTCCCGATGTCAGGTCAAACTTCTCGTCGGGGAACAATGGCACAAGGTGTTCGAAAGGCACGCGGTCGCGCACGAATTCTGTGGTGCGCCCGTTGATTGAGTCTACGCTGCAGAGAGGAAAGAATTTTTCACCTTCTTTCGGCGGACGGATGTTGCCTTCCACCACGTCGCCTGTCTTCAAGCCGTTTTGCTTGATTTGCGACTGCGACACGTAGATGTCGTCGGGCGACGACAGGTAGTTGTAGTCGGAGGAGCGGAGGAATCCGTAGCCGTCGGGCATCACTTCCAGCACGCCTGCGCCTTTCACGATGCCTTCAAAGTCGTAGAGCGGCTGTTGCGGCTGTTGGCGCTGCTGCTGTTTTGCCGCGCGCTGCTGTTGTTGCTGCTGGCGGCGGTTTGCCTTCTGGTTTTTCTGTTGCTGTTGTGGCTGTTGCTGTTTAGGTTCAGCCTGGAATGCCGCAACTTCGTCTTCGGCAGGCTGTTGCTGTTGTTGCTGGTCTTGCTGCTGGCGTTGAGAGCGGGGCACGAATTTCTGTCCGCCGCTGAACGGGAAGAACGAGCTGAATCCGATGTCGTTTTTCTTTTGCTGTTCGGCAGGTTTTTCTTCTGCCGGCTCTTCTGCCGGTTCTGCCGGTTCTGCTTGTTGTGGCGTTTCGGCTTCAGAAGCGGCGTTTTCCGTCTCTGCCGGTTCCTCTTCCTGTTTTACGGCTGTCTCCACGTTTTCAGCAGGGGCTTCGGCCTCGGCTGCTGGAGCCACGACAACCTCGGCAGCCGGAGCTGTCATGTCGGCGGCAGGCTCAGCCTCCTTTTTCTTGGATGTGCGCTTTGCCGTGGTTTTCTTTGCTGCCGGTTTCTCCTCTTTAGGTTCTTCCGCCTGAGCAGTCTCCGCGGCAGACTCTGCCTCCTTCTTTTTGCTGTTTTTCTTAGGTTCAGCCTTTTTGGCGGCAGTCTTTACAGCCGTAGCCTCTGCGTTGTCATCGCTTTTTGGCTCGGCTGTTTTTTTCTTGGCTTTTGTTTTGGGTTTTTTAGCCTCCGATTTCGAAGCCGATTCTTTGGCGCGGTTTATCGCCTGCTCGTCGAGGATTGTGAAAATCAAGTCTTGCTGGGCCATTTTGTCGGCTTTCTTGATGTCGAATGTTTTGGCAATCTCGAGCAGTTCTTCTGGAGAGGCTGCATTTAAGTCCTGTAAGTTGTACATATATGTAAGATGTATTACATTTTGAATCTACGTCGCGCCGTTGTGCGCACGTGACTGTTCTGAAAATCTTTTTTTTGAGAAAATTAAAGAGTGGATGACTGCGGGAAGCGTAGCGAGTAATGGTGATTGATTATGCTTCCCTCAATCACGATGCAAAGATACGTCTAATTTCTTTTACGGCAAACAGAAATACAGACAAAAAATGAAAAAAAGTGAATGCTTACTCTCCGTATTCTTCGAGATAGGCCTCGCAGGCGGTGCGCAGCTCGTCGTACCATTCCTTGCCGAAGCGGCGCGTCAGCGGACCCTCAAGAAACTGATACAGCCGCACGTGGTTTTTCCTGCCCATCACTTCCGCGCATTTGCAGATTTTCCAACGATGGTAGTTGACGGCGGTGAAGTCGGGAAATTCCTGAAGGCGGGCAGGGTAGAGATGGCATGAGATTGGCTTGTAGAAGTCGATTTTTCCAGCACGGTATGCCTTCTCGATGGCGCAGAGACACATACCGTTCTCGCCATAGCACGTAAACACACAGTTGCGCCCGTCGACAATCGATGTCACCAAGTCGCCTTCCTCGTCGACGTAGCCCACGCCCTGCTCCTCAATCACGCGTTTGGCAGCCGGCAGCAGGTCGTCCCACACCTCGGGCAGTATTTCCTTTATCTTGGCATATTCCTCTTTGGTGATAGGAGCGCCGGCATCGCCTTCGATACAGCATTCGCCGAGGCATTTGTCGAGATCGCAGCAGAAAAACTGTTCGATAAGGTCGAGGCTGACCAGTGCATTTCCGATTTGCAGCATAGTGACTTCTTCTTCTTTTTTCATTTCAGTGTGCGAAATTACTCGTTTTGTGCCGGATATGCAAGTGTGGCGGTGAAATGTGTTTTTAAACATAAAAAAAATTTATACATAACGGAAAAATTTCCATAATTTTACGACCGCAAAAACTAAACTATTTTTTAAAGCCCTTTTTTGTAGATATTATGTTCTTAACCATTGTTATTGTAGCCGTATTTCTGATTGGTTACGGCTGTATCGCTCTTGAGAGCGGACTTAAAATCAACAAGACTGCGACCGCCTTGTTGATGTGTGCAATTTGTTGGTCGCTGTATATGATTGGCTGCCCAGACTATGTGGCAGAGTTCCATGCCGATGATTTTGCCCGGTTCTTTTCGGCATTCCATCTTGACGACTCTGATGCCGCCGCGCGACAGTTTGTGACGCAGGGCGTGCTGCTTGAGCATCTCGGCGATGCGTGTGAGATTCTGTTCTTCTTGATGGGAGCGATGACCATTGTCGAGACTGTCGACACCAACGGTGGCTTTGTTTTTGTGCGCGACCGTCTGCGCACCCGTAGCAAGCGTTCGCTGTTGTGGCGCATCGTGCTGATCACGTTTATTCTCTCTGCCGTGCTCGACAACCTGACCACGAGCATCGTGATGATTATGGTGCTCCGCAAGCTCGTGCAGGAACGCAACGACAGGCTTATCTATGCCTCGCTCATCATCCTTGCCGCCAACAGCGGCGGTGCGTTCTCTCCGATTGGCGACGTAACGACCATCATGCTCTGGATCAAGGGCAACATCACGTCGATAGGTGTGATTAAGGAAGTGTTACTGCCGTCGCTTGTCTCGATTGCCTTGCCTACGTTCCTGTTGCAGTTCAAGCTCAAGGGGCAGTTGGCTGTGGTGGAGGACAATGTAGATTTCACAAAATCGGCACTCAGCCATGGCGAACGGGTGGCGGTGTTTGTTGTCGGTGTGGGCGGCTTGATGTTTGTGCCGTTCTTCCGCTCCATCACTGGTCTGCCTCCGTTTATGGGCATCCTCTTCGTGCTTGGCTTGCTTTGGGCGATGACCGAGATATTCCTGCGTCACGAACACGAGTTGGAAGGCTCGTTCTCTGAGCGCGTGTCGACGATTCTTCATAAAATCGATTTGTCGACCATCCTGTTTTTCCTCGGCATTCTGATGGCTGTGGCTGTGCTGAGCGAAGTGGGTGTGCTTACAAGTTTCGGACAGTGGCTTGAACACGCCACCAACGGCAATGCTTATTTCGTGACAGGTGCCATTGGCGTGGTGTCGTCGATTGTCGACAATGTGCCGCTTGTGGCTGGATGTATGGGTATGTACAACGTTATCCCTGCCGCCGCCGTGACAAGTCCCGACATGATGATGTTTGTGCAGGACGGTCAGTTCTGGCAGTTGCTTGCTTACTGCGCCGGAGTGGGTGGCAGCATGCTCATTATCGGCAGTGCCGCCGGCGTTGTTGTGATGGGTCTTGAAAAAATCACATTCGGCTGGTATTTACGCCACATTTCGTTTGTGTGTCTGCTCGGTTATCTGGCAGGTATCCTGATCTACTGGCTTGAGCGGACGTTTATCTTCTGCTGATTTAAAGTTGATTGATATGTATGTACGGCGGCGGGACATCGGGAGATGTCTCGCCGTCTGTGCTTGATGGCGTTATATGTGTTGGCTCTATCGTAGCAGCGTTCCTCCGGCACGCATCCGCTTCGCTACGCGACTATTGCCTGCCAACGTTGCTGTTGTTTCATTGCACAAAGTCATAACTCAACGCGCTCAGTGGCAGACAGCGCTTCGGAGATGCGCTACAGCGAAAGCAACCGCGCCACCACAGTCGTTTGCTGCGGTGGCGCGGTGCGTGTTGTTATGTTTGATATTCTCTACGGTTCAGTCTATTTGAAGTTGAATGTAGGGAAGTGGGTAGCGTCGGTTACTACTGAGCCTGGCAATTTGTCGTAGCACATGCATGCGAATTGGTTGCGTGCGCCGGTGAACAGGTTCAATTCTGTTACCTTTGCGCCTTCAAATGTCACGTTGTCAACGTTTACTGTAAGGTTCTTAAACTGCATTGCGGTGTTGGCTTCATCTGCTGTCTTTGAAGTGTGGTCCTCGAACAGGAAGAAGCCAACCCATTGTCCCGCTGCGTCTGTAGGATAGGTGTAGGAGCAATCCTTTACGTTGACAGTGAATTTGGTGTTTGTCTTGTTGCTGATGCGCACAGCCTCGCTTGTTTTTCCCAGGTCGAATGTGTTGTTCTCAATGTTCAGCACTCCGCCTTCAGCCATTCCGAACACCGTCATTGCGTTGTTTGTGAATTTGGCAAATTTGCAGTTCTTTACTGTTACGTTCTTTGAAACAACGTTGCGTAGGTTAATTTCAATAGGATTGTAGCCGTCGGTGGCGCCGGTGTAGTCGAGTCCGTCGACAACAACATCGCCTGCCGTTTCAACAATTACGCGGGCATTTGACGTAGCTTTTGGGAAAGATCCAGTCAACTTCACGTTTCTCAGCGTTACGCCCTCTTCTGCCTTTGCGCTCAGTTGGGAGGCGTCGACTGTTCCGTTTTCAACGGCAACGCTGTGGGCGTTGAGCGCGATGTTGCTGTCCATTGTCTCGCCGTTGAGGTCAACGATCACGTCTTTTTTGCTCAGGTCTGCGCCTGAAGCCAAAAGGTCTTTGAGTTGGCTTACGCCTTTTGCGTTGAGCACCTCATAGTTGTTGTCTGGGTCGTTGAATCCCGGGACGATTACAACGTTGAAGTTGGCAGTGTTGGTGAGCAACGAACCGTAGATGTTTGT